>JAEEGJ010024317.1_pt1 | contig 12574 bp, 10 predicted proteins | sample 8958761 | NCBI WGS metagenome assembly JAEEGJ01 (sample SAMN16246546, study PRJNA631951) | gut metagenome | biome: gut microbiome; feature: rumen; material: RS-attached | host: Bos | place: Iran: Karaj | collected 2018-10 | reverse complement strand
GCCGATACGGTGTTTATGCATGGCGCCAGCACCGATTTCGATGGGCGCTTCACCATTACGGGAGTCGACAGCGGCAGCTATCTGCTGCAGGCTTCGTTTGTGGGATACACGACGGTCTATAAGGACCTTGAAGTCCGGGAGGACATGAAGAACCTTACCATAGAACTGCAGCAGGGGACGACGCTGAAGGAGGTGACGGTCACCGCCGAGCGGCCGCTCTACCTGATGGACGGCGAGAAGAATATGTACAACACCAAGGAGGACCCCAGCATCCAGACCGGTACGGCCAGCGACGCTCTTCAAAATGCGCCGGGTGTGGAGGTGGACGCCGAGGGCAATATCACCCTGCGCGGTGTCTCAAGCGTGGAGATATGGATCAACGATCGCCCCTCGCACATGAACGAGGAGGCCCTGAAGCAGTACATCAAGCAGTTGCCGGCTAACGCCATCGAGCGCATCGAGGTCATCACTAACCCCTCGGCGCGCTACTCGACCAGCGGCGGCGTTATTAATATTGTAACTAATCAAAAGATTACGCGCAACGAGTTGCTCTGCGTGGGTGTGCGCAGCCAACTCAGCCCCGAGAGCCGCCCGATGGTGAGCAACTTCAGCCCGTGGGTGAGCTATGTGTGGGCCAACGAGAAGGTGGACTTCAACATCTACCTCAACGCCAACTACTCGCAGCACGACTCCAGGGTGAAGGGCACCTCGACGCTGTACGACAGTACCGGCGCCATGAGCCGCTTCCGTGATTACAACATCGACAATCACATGCCCTTCTATGGCGGCTATTCGGGCGTCAATTTCAATTGGAGCATCGACAGTATGACGCACCTCACCGCCTGGATGGGTGGATACCCTTATTGGGACAAAAACGGGAATAATGGTACGTATTGGAACTACAGGTACAATCCTTATTCCGACAGCAGCTATACTGAGAGCACCCGCAACAACGGCTTCACAGGCGGCTTCTACGGTGGCGCCTGGTTTGAGCACCGCTTCGACACCACGGGTCGCAAGCTGAGCGTCAGCCTCAATGGCAATTATTGGAACAACAGCGGCTATTCGGACGTGACGCGCGACTATTTCGACGCCACGCAAGCTGACTTCACGCGCCACCTGACGGCCACGCAACCCAACCCCCGCGGCAGCCTGAGTGTCGACTACACCCTGCCGCTGAAGAACAACATCGAGATGGAGATGGGTGCGGAGTTGAGCTATGCCCACAGCTATACTGACGAGCGGTTGGATGAGAACGGGGTCAACCTGCCGTTGCGCAGCTACCGCAGCGACGGCTTCTTCTGGCAGCCCGAGGCCTACGTCACCGCCCAGAAGCGGTGGGGCGGCTTCACCGCCAAGGTGGGTCTGCGCGGCGAGGGCCTGTTCCGCTACGGCACTATCGCCCACTATGGCGAGGAACCCACCGACCTCAAGGACGACCTGTTCGAAGTGGTGCCCAGCCTCCACCTGAGCTACCAGACCAAGACCTTCGAGAGCTACAGCCTCAGCTACACGCGCCGCTACTCCAACGAGGAGGATTTGGCGAAGCTTTATGACTTCAGGCTCTATGACGACTACTCCTATTCCACCGGCAATCCGCTGCTGAAAGTGTGCTACACGCACAACATCGAGGCGGCTTGGAATAAGTACATCCAAAAATTTGGCACCGTGGGCCTCAACGGCTACGCACGTATCAACCAGGACGAGATAGGCACCAACTACGCCTTCGTCAACGACCCGATGCTGGGGCCGGTTTACTATACCTATCCCGACAACATCAGCTCGAGCCACATGGAGGGCGTTGAAGCCAACATCACCTACCGCCCCACGGCTTTCCTCAATGTGCGGTTCAACGCCTCGTTGGACAACTACGGCTATTCGTACAAGGGACTCGACACCAACGGCCTCAGCTACAGTTTCCGCCTCAATGTGTGGACTAAGCTGTGGCAGAAGCTCGAGGTGTTTGTCAATGCACGCTACAGCTCACCGCGCTTGGGCCTTTACAGCCTCAGCAATGAGTCGAAGGGCATTGACTTCGGCTGCTCGAGCGACTTCTTCGACCGCCAGCTAAGCGTCTACCTCAGCATCAACGACATCTTCGGCTGGACGGAGTGGGGCACCAACACCACCGCGCCGGCCTACCAAACCACGGGCACAAACAAGTTCAACAGCCGTTTTGTGCGCTTCGGCCTTACCTGGCGCATCGGCAAGATGGAGCTGGAAAGCAAGGCCCGCCAGGGAGCAACAGATATGAAATAATAAAAAACGATAAAACTATGAAGATTGTAACAGTGGACACCCTGCAGGGTGTGAATTATGAAGAGTTGGGCGTCGTCAGCGGCAGCACCATCCAGAGCAAGAACTTTGTCAGCGATTTCGGCCAGAGCCTGAAGAGCATCGTGGGCGGTGAGCTGCACAGCTACACCGACATGATGGAGAAGGCCCGCAACAAAGCCACACAGCGCATGATCGACGAGGCCGTGCGCATGGGCGCCGACGCCATCATCGGAGTGCGCTACGCCACCAGCGCCATCATGGCACAGGCCGCCGAGGTGCTCGTCTATGGCACAGCAATCAAGTACAAAAACCTATAAACAAAAATGTTATGATAGAAATTCGCAATTTAGATTTCAGTTACAAGAAGACTCCGGTCTTCAGCAACATCAACTTGAGTTTCCCGGAAGGGGGCATTTATGGCCTGCTGGGTGAGAACGGCGTGGGCAAGACCACCCTGCTCAAGATCATCTGCGGCCTGCAGCGTCCCAACGAGGGCACCTGCACCGTCGACGGCATGACTTGCTACGACCGCCTGCCGGCGATGTTGCAGCGCATCGTCTTCCTGCCCGACGAGGTGCAGTTACCCGACAACGCCACGCCGCAGCAGTATGTCAACGAGCTGGCCCCCTTCTATCCCACCTTCTCGCAGGGCACTTTCCTGCACCTGATGCAGGAGCTCGAGGTGGAGCCCGACCGCAAGTTCAAGGAGATGAGCTTCGGCCAGCAGAAAAAGAGTCTCATCGCCGCCAGCCTCTCGCTGAGCACCGACTACGTGTTGCTCGACGAGCCTACCAACGGCCTCGACATCCCCAGCAAGGCCCAGTTCCGCTCCATCCTCAGCACGATGGCCGACGAGGGCAAAACCATCATCATCTCCACCCATCAGGTGAAGGATGTGGAGAACCTCATCGACCCCATCGTCATCCTCTCGCACAACGCCGTGCTGCTCGACGCTTCGGTGCAGAAGATTACCGAGAAGCTCTTCTTCGAGTATGGCGGCGAGGCCCGCGAGGATGCCCTCTACAGCGAGCTGCTGCCGGGCGGCTACATGAATGTGGTGCCCAATACCACCGGCGAGGAGAGCCAGCTGAACATCGAGGCCCTCTTCAACGCCGTGCTGCGCAACAAGAACCAGATTAACGAACTGTTTAAATGAGCCAGACCTTCGACATAAAGCGTTTCGGGCAGCTGGTGTTGCACGACGTGAAGCGTTGTTCGCCGCGCATCGGCACTGTGGGCGCGGTGATGATATCCGAGCTGACGTTCACGCCGCTGATGGTGCTGTCCCAGAACTTCCTGACGCAGGATCCGCACGGCGCTGGCTACCGCCTGATGTTGATGGTACTCATGTCGGCTTTCCTGGCCTCGATGATGCCCATGCAGCTCTATCCCAATGTGGGCAAGAAGAAGTTTGGGATTTACTTTGCCCTGCTGCCCGCCTCGAAGTGGGAGAAGTACCTCTCGATGGTGTTGCTGTCGCTGGTGCTAGTACCGTTGGCGCTGATGGTGGCCAACGTGGCCATCGACTCGCTGCTGACGGCGGTGCAAGCACCCTACTACCACAAATACCTGTGGCAGTCCGAAGCGCTGCAGTGGATTGAGCCGGCAATGGTGTGCAACTGCGCGCTGGCATTCATCGGTCCGACGCTGGGCTTCATCTATGCCAATGCCATTCAGAACAAGACCTGTCGCAATATTATGAGCATTGTCTTGTGGCTGTGGCTGATGGGTGGTGTGTTCTCGATGATGATTCTCGAGATGGCCGACCTCGCCGGCATGGGCTGGTACATCGTCGCAGCGCAGGCGCTGCTCGCCGTCCTCATGGGTTTCCTTGGATGGAATAAAATGAAAAAGATGAACTATTAAAAACAAAAAGATATGAACAATAAGTTTGACTGGAACCGTTTCTGCAAAGTCGTCAACAAAGACTTCCGCAATATGTGGCCGATGTTCGGCACCACAATGATTATCCTTGCCGTGCTGCCTTTCGCGGTATGGCTCTTTATGACCGTGCTGGGTGTCGACGTCCCGCTCGACCCCGCCTTCCGCCTGATAATGATTGAGGGTGTGGCATACATTGCCGCCCTGATGGCACCTTCGCGTATGTACCGCACGTGGAACATCCGCAACGAGGGTATCTATTTTGCCATGCTTCCCGCCTCCAAACTGGAGAAATACATCAGTGCGCTGTTCTTCTCGCTCATCGTATGCCCGTTGGCCGTCTATCTCGGCGGCATGGCACTCGATGTGTTCCTCACCGCACTGCCTTTCGGCCCCTGGCAAGACTGGCTCTGGCAGAGCAAGGTGGGCTTCCCCTTTATCTTTGATATGTCGTTCTTCGATAGTTTAGTTGCTGATGGAGAAGGAGCAGAGCTGTTTGGCTATTATGGTTCCTGGTGGGTGATTTCCTGCTGGACCGGCTACATCTCCACCGTGCTGATGTTCTTCTTCACCGCCACCCTCTTCAAGCGTCACAAGGTGCTGCAGACCATTCTCTGGCTTTATGTCATCGAGTTTGCCTTCAGCATCGTCCTCATCCCGGTGTTCGTTGCCCTCTTCAGCAATACCGACCTTATGGAGGGCTTGTACGACTACATCAGCAGCCGCGACCCGCAGACGCTGTTCAATTGGCTGTTCGTCGGCACGAATGTCTTGAATGTGCTGCTGACCGCCCTCTTCGGGTGGCTCAGCTGGCGCCGCCTGAAGAGAATGCCTTATTAGTTAAAAGTTAGGAATTAAAAGTTAAGAGTTATGAAACGTATAGCATTTATTGCCCTTGCGGCGAGTCTATTGATGGTGGGTTGCTATAACAAGAAACGTCTTGTCAACGAGACGATAGAGACCGACCGCTACACGCTGCAGATACAGGGCATAGACGCCTGGCGCGACGCCACTGGCAAAGGCAGTGTAAACTGCTACTTCCAGTACAACGGTGATACGACTGTGCTTACAACCACCGTGCCGTGGATGGCTAGCTTCCTTGTGTCGCACTACCCTATTGCCAACACCACGATGTACTACGTCGATAGGGATAAGTATGTCATCTTGCCGAAATATATCTTCACTCTCGTCGATCACGACACCACCCAACCCCTCGACTATGCGCCACTGCTGCAGGCCATGATTGACCGTGGCATACTGCGCACCGACACCACCTACGAGCCGCTGCAACAGTTGGTGGTCTTCGACTCGGCCCGCTTGGAGTCCCATCGTAAGACGGAGGTACAGGAAGATGACACAGACGTCAAAAACATTGCCGCCATAATAGTGCAGCTGCGTGCGAACCGCCACATGCCGGTGTCAGCCGCAGCCGATGTCGATATGGACATTATCGTCGATGGTTATGATATAGGCCACAAGGAGTGGGAGGCCGACAGCCTCTGGCTCGACGCGCGTGGCATGCGCGTCGTCCCCGACCTGGAGGGCCGCCAGATGTGCATCGTTGAGTTTAACCGTGCAAAAGGGAGGATATAGTTATGAAAAAGATAGCATTGATAGGCTTGCTGGCATGCCTGATGACAGGGTGCCATATCAACAGAAATGGTGAGATGAAGTTCACCTATGAGCACCCCGAGCGTTACCAGATGGGCGACGCAGTTATAAGCCAAACCATCAGCGACATTGACATAAGTTGGCTCGAAGGCGACATCAAAATAGTATATGCCGACCACCCCGAGGTGTGCATCTACGAGAAGACGGACAGCATATTGGACGACAGTCTCCGTATGCATTGGTATGTCGACGACGACGGCTGCCTGGACATACGGTTCTGCAAGAGTGGTTGCTATAGTGTCGAGCGTCTGAAGAATATCAACTATCACAAGCACCTTACTATCGAGGTGCCACGTGGCGCTGTTTTGAATGAAATCGACATGAGTCTGGTGTCGGCCAGCGTCAATATTGACAGCGTTGTCTGCCGTGAATTGAATGTGGAAGGTGTCGCTTTTGATATCATGGCCGACTTGCCTAAGACGTTGCCCAACGAGATTAACGTGGAAGGCGTGGACTGCTCGCTCAGCATGTGCATACCCCATGAGGCGGGTATGACAATAGAGATGAGCGGGGTGAAGAAATACCTGAACAGCCAATTCCCGACACGAAAAGAGGGTAAGAAAACTATCATCGGCGACGGTGCCTGTGAGATAGACATCGAGGGCGTCAACTGTACGCTCAATATTAACAAATAATACGCCATAGCTATGGACTTTAGGAAACAAAAACCGATATATCTGCAGATTGCCGACCACCTGTCAGAGCAGGTGCTGCAGGGGGCGCTGACGCCCGACGACCGCATGCCGTCGGTGCGCGACGTGGCCGCCTCGATGGGCGTGAACCCCAACACGGTGGTGCGCTCGTTCGACTACCTGCAGCAGGAAGAGATTATCTACCAGCGCCGTGGCGTGGGCTATTTTGTCAGTCCCGACGCCAAGGAGAGGATCCTCGCCGAGCAGCGCCGTGAGTTCCTCGAGGAGGAACTGCCCCTCATCCGCCAGAAGATGCAGGTGCTGGGAATTGATTTAAAAGAATTAAGAATTAAGAATTAAGAATTAAGAATTAAATTTGACTGCGTAGCATCTTTAATCTCTGAGTCACTGAGTCTCTGAGTCGAAAAGACTATGACTATGACGGATGACTATGACCGAGTGGAAGAGTCGAAGAGTCAAAGAGTCGAAGAGTACTTAACACTCAACACTTAACACTTAACACTCAACACTTAACACTTAACACTTACCACTTAACACTTATGAAGAAAAGATTCATGCTTGTGCTCTCCGCCCTGCTTCTCTGCGGCAGCACAATGGCTCAACTGCCCACCGGCAGCAAAACTGAGAAGCGTACAGACCTCACTGAAAAGGTCCCTGTCGACAAGAAAGTTATCATCGGACACTTGGACAACGGATTCACCTACTATATCCGTGACAACAAGAAGCCGGAAGAACGCATCCAGTTCCGCTTGGTCACCAATGCCGGTTCTATCCTGGAACGTGACGACCAGCAGGGTTTGGCCCATTTCTGCGAGCACATGGCTTTCAACGGCATCAAGGGTTATCCCCACAACACGATGATCAAGAAACTGCAGGAGCACGGTATCGAGTTTGGCCGCGGTATCAATGCCTACACCAGTTTCGACCAGACGGTCTACTATGTCGACATGCCCAGCACCGACCCCGAGATGGTGAAGATGGGTATCGAAATACTTGACGGCTGGGCTGGCAACATCCTGTTCGACCAGGCCGAGATCGAGAGTGAGCGCGGCGTCATCCACGAGGAATGGCGTGGTGGCCGCGGCCACGGCGACCGTATGGACAAGAAGATATACCCCATTGCGTTCCGCGGCTCGCTCTATGCCGACCGCATGCCCATCGGCAAAGAGGAGGTTATCATGAACTTCGAGCGGCAGAGCATCGTCGACTTCTTCAACGACTGGTACCGTCCCGACCTGCAGGCCATCGTGGTGGTGGGCGACTTGAAGGACTTCGAGTATGCCGGCAAGAAGGGTGCACAGGCCATGGAACAGCGCGTGCGCGATGTCTTCGGCCAGCACGCCAAAGCGGTGAACCCCAAGCCGCGGCCCATCTTCACTGTCGAGGGCAATAAGGAACCTCTCGTTGCCATCGCCACCGACAAGGAAGCTACCTTTGCCAGCATGAAGTTTGCCTGGAAGCACAAGAAGGCGCCGGTGGGCACCGTGGGCGACTACCGCCAGAGCCTGGTGGGTTCGCTGGTGACGGATATGATCAACGAACGTCTGAGAGAGATCTGCGAGAAAGCGTCGGCCCCCATAATGTATGCCGGTGCCAGCCACAATGGCTCCATCGCACGCTATATCCGAGAGGTCGACGATTTCTCCCTCAGCTGCTCGCCCAAGGAGAACCGCATCGAGGAGGCTGCCGCCCTGCTGCTGTCCGAGATGAAACGGCTGGACGAACACGGTTTCCTCCAGACTGAGCTCGACCGCCAGAAAGAGTCGCTGATTTCGCAATACACCCAGATGGCCAAGGAGGCCGACCGTACGCTGAGCAACGACCTGGCCGACGAATACACACGCAATTACCTGGAAGGGGAGGTGATCCCCGGCATACGTCAGGAATGGAAATATGCCAAGGAGTTTGTCCCCGAAATCACCCTCGAGGAGTGCAACCGCGCCATCTCGGGTTGGATTACCGAGGAGAACATGGTGTTCCGTCTTACGGCTCCCGAGCGCGAGGGTTTCCGTGTGCCCGACTCGGTCACCGTGTGCCGCATCATCGCCGACAGCAAGAAGGTGAAGACCGAGCCTTGGGTCGACACCTATCAGGACAAGCCCCTCTTCACCGACGAGGTGGCAGCCGTCAATCCCCGCATGACCAAGGAGAACCGTGTGCTGGACTACAAAGAGTATACCTGCCCCAACGGTGTGCGATTCCTTGTGAAGAAGACCGACTACAAGGCCGACCAGATTGTCCTCTCGTCCTTCAGCCTCGGCGGCACCTCGCTCTATGGCGACGAGGAGTACTTCCTGGCATCCAATGTCGCCGACATCATCGGTGCCTCGGGTATCGCCGACCTCAGCGCCAGCCAGCTCGCCAAGAAGTTGAAAGGCAACACCGCCTCCGTAAGACCCTATATCGACGACGAGCGTCAGGGCTTTATGGGCAACTGTGCTCCCAAAGACCTTGAGACCGCCCTGCAGATCGTCAACCTCTACTACACCGCCCCGCGCAGCGACAAGGACTTCGTGGCTCGCTACTCAGAGCAGCTCCGCACCCAAATCAAGCTCGTCGCCGACAACCCCCAGATGGCTTTCTTGGAAAAGTTCTATAAGGCCGTCTATCCTGGCGACAAGCGTAATGTCGTAGTTCCCAACGATGAACAAATCAGCAGTCTCGATGCCGACCGTGCATTGGCGATATTCCGTGATCGTTTCCATGACGCCTCCAACCATGTGTTCTGCTTTGTCGGCAACCTCACGGACAAGGATGTCGACCTTATAGCGCGCTATCTGAACCACCTGCCTGCCGACGGCAGCCAGAGAAAGGAACAGTACAAGGACCGCTCGGCCAAGTTTGCCAAGGGCATTGTCCACGACGAGGCTGTAAAGGGTATCGAGCGTCAAGGTGGGTTGCATATTTATGGCGAGATGAAGGTGTCCGCCAAGGAACTCACTCCCGAAACCCGTATTGCCATCAGCGCCCTCAACGACGCCCTCGAAATCACGCTTCTCGAGGTGGTCCGCGAGAAGAACGGCGACGCCTACAGCCCTGCCGTCCACGTGTCGACCGAACGTATGCCTCAGGGCGAGGTCAGCTGGGGATTCATCATCGGATGCGACCCCGACAAGATTCAGAAGATTGAGAAGGACTGCATAGAAATCCTTAAGGAGTACCAGCAGAACGGCCCCGACGAGCAGACCCTCGCCAAGGTCAAGGAGCAGCTGATTGTGAACATCGGTACCAGTCGCCAAAACAATTCCTACTGGTCGGGACACATTTTGGGCTCCTATATCTTCAACGACAACCGTGACTATCTGGTCCGCTATGACGAGATGGTTCGTGCCGTCAGCGCCAAGCAGCTGCGCGACCTTGCCAAGAAGTATATCAATCTGAAGAACTACGTCGCCGTCAGCCTGCGTCCTGAAAACGCCGGCGCCGGTGAGTAGACAAGTGGGTGTAATCAAGTGGACAGTAGTCAAGACAATGCTATCCTAGGATACTGTTGTCTTGACTACATTCCAAAGCAAACAAAAACCATAAAGATGAAAGCAAAGACTATGATTATTGTTGCGGCAGTAGCTATGTTGGCCACGGGTTGCCGCGATATCAGGCGCCAGGTGAACGACCTGTTGGTCTATCCCACCACCGCCGAGGAGGTGGCTGCGATGGCCAAGGACTATCATTCCGATGCCGCCCTCGTGGTCACTAAGGCCGACACGCAGTATGTGCTATACCGCCGTGCCTGTGCCTACTCCAAACGCGACAGCATCCAACGCTGCTACGCCATGCGCTACGTGTCGCAGCACCGCTGCCGTCACGACTTCAGCGCCCGTGGAGGCGAGTTCCGCCTCGACGAGCCCGAGCAGCCCGTGGTGCTCACCCGCAATGGCGACAATGCCCTTGTGCTCACCGTTGATAGTATTGCCATTGCTGTCACCGACATTGTCGTCACCGACAGTATGGTGACATGCCGCTTCGGTATCGACACCGCCGACCGCGAGGCAACGCTCTACCTCTACGGCAAGGCTCGCGACACGAAGGACATCTTCGCTGAGACCAGTATCCAGCAGATGCTGTCGCTCTCACTGACGATGGACGACCTGATGGCTGACTGGGAAGAAGTCGTCGACACGGGTTTCGTTGAGGCTGACGAGTCGTTGGAGGCCGCCGAACTTGAGTTGGACGCGGCTATGGCCACACTGGACAGTGCAGTCAGTAATATCTCCATCCCGGAATTCCATGCCGAGTATAGTCACCTCGACAGCCTGGCCAGCGCGCTGGGTTTCACTGAGAAGAAGTCCGTTGCAGACGGCAATGGACACCTCAAATACACCGTCAGTGGCGGTAAAGGCGGCAGCAAGGCCTGTTATGCCCGTATGGAAGCGATGCACGATGCCGCAGCAGGCATGCACCGGCGCTGCACCGTGGAGCATAGGCAGGGACACCGCAAGTGCCGTTTCTCGGTTGAGTGGTAGAAGTGTGTGATAATGACAGAGGGCCGCCCTGACGGGGCGGCCCTCACTTTTTCTGTGTTTTTTGTTAACTATCGGGTGCGCTGGAATACCAGACGTGCCGTTCCGAACATCTCCTGTGCGTCTGCGGGGAGTTCGACGGTTATCGTGTTTTCCGACTCTTGATAGTAGAACGGAATGGGCATTGTCTCCTCTTCGATGGCGACGGTCGCTACTCCCTGCTGACTGATGCTGTCAAAGGTATAGGTAAACGGGAAGTTCTCTGTCGATGGCGGTATGGGAAGGGGATTGCCGTCGTATAGGGTTGACACTATCTCCATAGTCATGTTGCCATCGGCGGCATTGGTAAATTCGAGGCTGAGTGCTATTTCCGCAACTATGGTGTGATCTACGATGTTTCCACCGTCGAGGGTGTCGCTCATGGTTTGGGTGGTTTGGCACGATGCGGACCATGTGGTGCTGGCGGGGAATTCGCCCTGCGGGGGATTGTCGCCGCCCTCAATCTTGATCATGTGCATGTAGACGTTGGCAGTCTGGCCGTTGCCGCCGGGGTACTCCACATCTGTGCCGTTGAAGGCCGCTTCTGTGGCGGTAAGCTTGAGGATGGTGTAGGAGGACTGCCCGTGGCGCGGGGTGACAGTGATGTTAGTTCCTTGGATGACCCAGGTGAACTCGTTGTTCTCGGTCACGCCGTTGTCGTTCAGCAGTCCGGTGCCGTTGGCGTAGAAAATGAGCTTGAAGTTCTCGGGAGTATGGTTGACGTTGTTGATGGTCATGGTGTCCACCAGCCAGGTGCCGGGGAGCAGGGTCTGGTCAACCTGTCCGCTGGGCGTGGGACCATTGGGGTTGTTGGGATTGTCGGGAGTGTTGTTCTCCTCATCTTTGCCGCACGCTGCGAAGCAGAGCATCAGTGCCGCAAACATCGTCATGAAAATCTGTTTTTTCATAAACTTATTAATTTAAAGGTTATGTGTTAATAACGCGGATGTTCCACATTTATTGTGCCGTATGTTCCACCGGCACCACTTTTTCGTGGTCGATGCCGAAGGGGTCGGGGATGGAGTCGGGATTTGCGGCGCTGTCTTTGCGGTATTCGTGACCATATTCCGGACGGTAGCAGTCGCTCAGGTTGTCCTGTATGCGCGCCACCTCCTCCGGCGTCAAGGGACGGTCGTTGCTGACGAAGCGCTGGCGGCGGAAGGGGAACGCAGTGGCGAGCTCGCCGCTGTAGTAGAAGTCGAAGCCGATGGCACCGAAGGTGTATTCGCGGTCGCCAACCGTGATGCGGCTACCGCCGGGCACGGGGTTGGGCTTGGGCACCGACTGGTCGAAGCCGACATTGAAAAGGGTGAAGAGCAGGTCGGGACGGTCGCTGATGTCATAGCCCGCACGGCGCCATTGCATCATGGTCTGATGCAGTATGCAGCCTGTGTAGATATAGCTGTAGAGGTGGTTGCGGTAGTCGACGAGGCGGTTGTAGCGCTCGGTGACGTGGTCGTCGCTCTCGAAGTCCAGCAGGTGCTCAAAGGCGGGACCCATGTAGTATTCCGAGGTGGAGTCTTTGAGGTGCTCCTCGACGGCCTCGGCGGTGAAGTCCTTGATGCCGTTGACGCCGTAGCTGAACTGGCTCTG
>JAEEGJ010024315.1_pt1 | contig 12574 bp, 7 predicted proteins | sample 8958761 | NCBI WGS metagenome assembly JAEEGJ01 (sample SAMN16246546, study PRJNA631951) | gut metagenome | biome: gut microbiome; feature: rumen; material: RS-attached | host: Bos | place: Iran: Karaj | collected 2018-10 | reverse complement strand
TGATGAAATAGTGAATATGTGTCAATAAATGTATCTAAACTCCTTATTGCAGAAAATAGCATATGTTATCGCAGATTGAGAAATAGGATATGAGTATAATAAAGATAGAAAGCATTTGTAGGCAAAGTCTGGCAATGGGGTGCAATTTGAGAATCATGGGGTTCTCCTGATAATTTTGAGAGGACAATAGAATAAACAAGAACAGCGTTATATGAATATGGACGAGAAAACAATAAAAGAAGCATTGCTCAAAGGCGAGCGGGTAACCTTGGAGTGTAAACGGGCGAAGGCCGAGGTGCCTAAATCAATTTGGCAGACGTATTCGGCCTTTGCCAATACTATAGGTGGCCTGATTCTTCTTGGCGTGGATGAAGACCTGCAGGAGAAGGACATCAGTAAGCGATTCACAATACTTGGTGTAGACAATCCACGCAAGATTGTTACAGACTTCTGGAACACAATCAATAGTGAAAAGGTGAACGAAAACATTCTTGTTGACAGCAATGTAGAGATTGTCAATATGGGTGGTGTTGAGATTGTGTGCATTCATGTTCCTCAGGCAGACTGGAGAGTAAAGCCAATCTATTTGAATGGTAATGTATATAAAGGAACATATAGGCGCAACAATGAAGGTGACTATCACTGTACAGAGGCCCAGGTGAAGGCTATGATACGTGACTCAAACGCTGACGGTAACGATAGCATCTTGATAGAATATTATGGTATGGATGACATCGATCCTGACTCCTTGCGCCAGTACCGCACTGAGTTCAGACAGGAGAATAGTACCCACGTTTGGAACAGAGTTGATGACAAGACCTTCCTCAGAAATCTTGGTGGATATACTGAGGATAGGGCGACTGGTAAAGAAGGACTCACATTGGCAGGCCTGATGATGTTTGGCAAGGGACTCGCCATCAGAGACAGGTTTGCAAACTTCCGCATGGACTATCTGGACATGAGCCATCTTGTGGGTGACGAACGTTATCATGACCGCTTGACATACGATGGACTTTGGGAGAACAACCTATACCAGTTCTTCCGTATCGTGTCGCCAAAGGTTCAGTTCGACCTGCCAAGACCGTTCAAATTGGAAAAGGGCGGGAAAAGAAATGATGACACACCACAGCATGAGGCTGTACGTGAGGCATTTACAAATGCCATTATCCACTGTGACCTAATGATGGATGCAGGTATTTTGAGGATAGAGAAGCATGATGACCGTCTCTGCTTCCGCAATCCAGGACTACTGAAACTGCCTGTAGAGACCATCTATCGGGGTGGTAACTCCAAGGCTCGTAATCCTAAGATTCAGAATATGCTTCGGATGATTGGTTTTGGTGAGAATGTTGGTTCCGGCTTTCCCAAGATTATTGCTGCATGGAAAGAAACCAATTGGGGTGAGCCACAACTGCTGAATAAACTGGATGTTGACGAAGTAGAGTTGGTGTTACCAGTACCATCTCCTAAGGCTACTTCTGATATTGCACCTGCAAATGCACCTGCAAATGCACCTGTAAATGCACCTGTAAATGCACCTGTAAAACTTAACAAAACGCAGATTGCTATTGTTAAAGCAATGATAGATGATAATAGTGTCACATATGATAATCTAAAAGATATTGTAGGAGTTGACAGATCTACTATTACACGTAATATTAAAGTATTAAAAGAAAAAGGTGTTATTCGACGTGTTGGTGAAGATAAAGATGGGCATTGGGAGGTACTGATCAGCATAGGAGATTGCAACAAGTAAATGGCAATCTGCTGATTTCCTGTTTATAAAACAGTAGAAAAAATAGTACCTTATTTGTACCATAGTTTTGTAACTTACTGATATACAGCATCGGTGAATTTCGAGGAGGTAAAGTAATTCACAAGTATTACCAGATAGGAATCGTGCAGACCGATGGGGTCTGCACGATTTTTTTGTGGGCAATTAGAATCTATACTGCAACTTGAGATTCACGGCATGGCGGTTTACCAGCGCATCGCTACAGAATGCATCAAACATGTCATGCCAATCAATTCCCAGATTCCATCTCGTTCCTAACAGCTTATTCACAGACAGACAGCCATACACCGGAACGCCTGTAGCCTCGTATCTTGGCGTATTCTTGGTATAGTATATCACCTGCATCCCGATCTGCCACTCATGAGGGAGATAAGCCGTCGGGGCTAATCGGAATGCAGCATAGCCTCCGCTCTTTGTCGCATATAGATTGGCACCGCCTTTCAGACTCAGCCAATCCTTTTTCCAATATACCGATGCGGCCAACTCCGTGAGATTCTCGCTGTCTTCAATGACAAAATGACTGGCCTCTGCCTTTAGCGTGAACTTCTGCCTGCTATAGGCATAAGCCAGTTTCACCTGATTGATAGCCCTTTCATCCAGCTGTCCCTGAATCTTCAACCATTCTTCATCGAGCGAAGCGGCGGAGCCGGTTACTCCATCAAGAATCGTTTTGTCATCCATAAAGAGAACTATGTAGGAAGGGTTATAGTATTTGCGATAATAGCCCAACTGAATCTGATTGCGATTATCTGGAACATAGACGACGCAGGCATTCGCATTGTCACGGGTGTCAGAATACTTTTGGCTGTCATCCTTTTCCATTAATCTATAGTTATAGAACATCACGCGATTGCCAATCGTAAACTTCCACTTAGGCAGGGAATAGGTGAACTGCAGATAGATATCATTGTTGAAGACATCCCAACTCCTGTCCGTATGCTTTTGCCTGGTCATGAGGAAATCGCCCTCAAAGCCCAGCATCATGGACAGCCGTTTGGTCACCAGAGGCGTATTCAGTTCAACGGTATACAATGGCAGCTTGTTGGAGAACAACGGATCGCTGGCATACTGATAACTGCCCACGATGAGCAGTTCGGTACCCAGATCATTGAAGGTGTGGAAGTATCTCGCCCTGCCCATGACCTTTCGTGAAGCACCTGAAGAAGAGCCCAGATACTGCTGGGTGAAGTAAGTCAGCAGCTTGTTTCTGTCATCAAACCGATTCGTCATGTGAAGCGTCAGATACTCATTGTCCCCACCCCTATAACGATAAGAGGCATTGGCATAGAGATCGGTATGCCGACTGCCGTATAGCGCATTCACGGTACCATTACCTTCTGTATCCTTGCCAAAGCTTACTTGTCCCTCCACGAAACCTTCCAACGAATCAGGCATCACCATGTTGATATCCAGCACTTTGCCCATGCCGATGGAGCCCTTGGCCACGCCTGTATTGTCGCAAACCTGAATCCTGGCAATATCCTTGGCTTTCATCTGGCTCAGGATCAGCCTCGTGTCGCCATTCATCGGGCTGTTGTCGATACGGAGACTATAATCGGAGATGACATCCTCGTAACCAACGATCATCAGGTCTGGCATCATCTGGAGGATATCCATCAACGTCTCTTCTCCCGTCAGCTCCATTCGCTGGGGATAAATCATCGTCCTGTCTGCCTTAATCTCTATGACGGGTAGACTATCCTCAGCAAGCATAGAGGCTGAGAAGAGCAGGAATCCTATTACTATGAGTATTTGCCGATGCATACGATTGGGGATTATGCACAACACGATGAAGACTTACAACAGATTCAGGAAGAGGGAGATGATGCCGGTATTGATCAGATCGGCGAACATGGCGCCGATGATGGGGACGATGAGGAAAGGCTTGACGGTATAGCGGTATTTGTAGCATACAGCACTCATGTTGGCCATCGCATTGGGGGTGGCACCAAGGCCGAAACCACACATTCCGGCACAGAGGACGGCAGCGTCGTAGTCGCGGCCCAACAACGGGAATGCCACAATGTAGGCAAACATGGCCATCATAACGACCTGGGATACCAGGATGACGATCAGCGGAAGGGCCAGACTTTGAAGCTCCCAAAGTTTGAGGGAGATCATGGCCATACCAAGGAAGAAAGACAGGCAGATATTACCGACACTGATGATTCGCTCCATATCAAGCAACTTTTCCGCCTTCTCCCACTTTCCTTCGTCCTTATAGCTGACGAATCCTATGGTGTTACGAGTGATGGCTGCCAAGATCAAAGCACCGAAATAAGTTGGGAACGTGATACCCGTCTTTGTGAACAGCCAACCCAGTATGGTGCCGCCGCCCATAACCAGGAAAATGCAATAAAAAGCCTTGGCATACTGCTGGAACTCCTGTTCGTTCGTACTGATGCGCTTTTTACGACCCGTTGGCGAAGCCTCGTCGCTCTCGATACCAGCCATAGCGGGGTCAATCTCGTCATCTTTCGGCTGCACCTGTTCATGCGTCAGTTTCGTGCGGATAATCCGCTCTGCCAACGGGCCGCCTATCATGGAACCTGCAATCAGGCCGAAGGTTGCGGCAGCCATTCCGATGGTGCCTGCACCTTCGAGTCCCATTCCTTCGAGCACACTCGCAAATCCGCCTGCCGTACCGTGTCCGCCTGTCATGGATATGCTGCCAGCAGCCATACCTATCAAAGGATCAACCCCCATGAGACGGGTAATTCCCATTGGCATCAAATTCTGCAGAGCAATAATGACAACCAGCAGTACAAGCATGATCACCAGAAGTTTGCCGCCTTGCTTCAATACCTTGAGATCGCTCTGGAAACCAACACTGGTAAAGAACGCCAGCATGAAGACATCCTTCAGCGTTCCATCGAACGACACCTCTATATCGAACCAACCATACAGGGCCAGAGTGATCAATGAAAAGATGATACCACCGCTTACCGGCGACGGCACGCAGAATTTCTGCAGGAAAGCGACTTTACGCGTTAAAATCATACCGACGATGAGGGCCAAAGCTCCGATGCCGGCAGTTTGTATCATGTCTAGTTCAATACTTGTCATGCGTAATTCATTGTTTTAAAGATTAGTACCCGTTATTGGTGATACAAAGATACAAAAAGAATGTTGAATCTGTATCATAATTGCTCGTATCTTATGTTTTTTTATGATTTTCTTTTGGCATGTTCAGGAAGTAATGTTCAGCAAGAAATATTCAGCATAATGTAAAGTTTCAAGCTTTATAGTCATTTAGAAAATTGAAATTTTAGTCTGAAACACATAAAAATCTATTCAACTCTACACAAAAGTTATCTATTTTGTTGTATATCAATGTTTTGATGTCAAATCAACTATACACTAACTATTCACAAACCCTTCACAAACTCTACACTAACTTTACACAAAAATGGGTGTTTTTGGCAAATAGAGCGCCAGCAACGTGCTAGTTTGAGCGTAAGTGATGGGGCTTTTATCGGCAGAAGAATGGGAGGTTGACAGAAGATGATTATAAAATTCTCTAGAGAATTTAGCAATTTGCTTACGGGTAACTGATGGTTTGTCGTAATGTAAGCATGCGTTTGTCGTTATGTAACTATGGGGTTGTCGTTATGTAAATTGGTAAGAATCGGAAGTGGAGAGGCTGTGTAGAATGACCGGAGGGGCTGTGTAGAGTTAGTGAAGGGTTAGTGTAGAGTTAGTGAATAGTTAGTGTATAGATGAAAATTTGTAAATAGCTGTATTACAAGCGTTTAGACACATTTAGTGTAGAGTTGACTAGAATTTTGCAAATTTCGCCATTGTAGATTGCGCTGCTGATGCAAAGAGGGCGTAGCAAATGACTGCTACGCCCTCTTTGGGTTTATGTTAAGAGACGCTTTTACTCTTTACTGGCGTTCTCGGCATCGATGGCCTTGATCTTCTCGCGGACGAGATTCATGTCGTCCTTCAGCTTCTGCACCTTGCGGTTCATCTCGTCGATCAGACTGTTGCCCTTCTTCGAGCTGGCATTGAGGAAGCCGAGGTTGTTCTCGTAGGTCTGAACCTCCTGCTTGATAGCCTCATACTGGCGGAACAAGCGGGCGCGCTCGTTGTCGAGGGCATTCTCGCCACGCTCAGCCACCTGCTTCAGATTCTGCTTGAAGTTGTTCAGGCGCTTCTTGGCCACGCTGATGTTCAGCTCCTTATAGAGCTTGTCGAGCACGGCATGATACTCCTCGTAAACCTTATCCTTCTCCTTGAATGGCACGTGGCCGATGGCATTATATTCCTCCACCAGCGCCTGCACTTTCTCCTGGACATTGTCGCCGGCCTCTTCTGCGACGGCCTTCAGCTTGGCGATGACCTCACGCTTCTTGCTCAGGTTGGCATGCTCCTCGCTGTGCTGCCCTACTCCAGCGGCCTTACGGGCCTCGAAGAACTTGTTGCAGGCACCCAGGAACTCCTCCCACAGCTGATCGCCCAGCTTCTTAGGCACCATGCCGATGGTCTTCCACTCTTTCTGCAGAGCCACCAGCTTGTCGCTCGTCGACTTCCAGTCTGTCGAGTCTTGCAGCGCCTTGGCTTTCTCAATCAGGGCACGCTTCTTCTCGGCATTATCCTTAAAGGCATCCTTGAGATTACGGAAATACTCTGCCTTGCGTCCGAAGAAGTCGTCGCAGGCAGCACGGAAGCGCTCGAAGATCTTCACGTTCATCTTCTGCGGGGCAAAGCCGATGGTCTTCCACTCCGTCTGCAGTTCGATGATCTGCTTGGTATGCTTTTCCCAGTCACCGCTGCCCTTGTTCTCTTCGGCAGCAATGGCCTCAACCTTCTCGCAGAGCGCCGTCTTGCGGGCCAGATTATCCTCCTCCTTGGCACGGATGCCCTCGAAATGCTGCTGATGACGCTTGTTGATGACGGTAGAAGCTGCCTTGAAGCGATTCCATATCTCCTCACGCAGTTCCTTGCTGACAGGGCCGATCTCACGGTATTCCTGATGCAGTTTCTGCAGCTGGTGGAAGGCGCTGATGACATCCTCCTCGTCGGCAAGCTTTTCTGCCACCTCACAGAGATGCTGCTTGGCTTCGAGATTCTTCTTGAAGTCGAGTTCACGGGCCTCGCTGTTCAGACGAAGCATGTCATAGAACTGCTCCACGTAGAGCTGATAATTGCGCCAGAGCTCGTTGGCCTTCTCGGCAGGCACGTTCTTGATCTCGCGCCACTGCAGCTGTAAGGCCTGAAACTCCTTATAGCTCTTGTTGGCTTGCTCCGGGGTCGTAATCATGCCCTTGATCTGCTCGATGATCGCCAGTTTCTTGGCCAGATTCTCCTGTTTCTCGGCTTCCTGCTCCTTCAGGAGCTTCGCACGCTTTTCCTTGATGATACCCATTTCGGCCTTGAAAGCCTCTTCGGTTTCATCAGGGGCAATCTGATACTGTTCGGGATCACCGCCGGCTTCGATGTAGGCCTTGATCTGGGCCTCGCGCTCAGCGACATGCAACTTGTAGAAGGCAGTCTTCAGATAGTCTACCTCATCCTTCTGAGGGGCTTCGTCACCATGGGCGATTTCTCTCACTCGTTCCAGAATCTCTGACTTGGATTCATAGACCTTGCGAGGCTGTTCCTCTACCGCTTCATTGATTACTTCGTTCTGACCCTGTTCTTCGGCTGGAGAAGCGGCTGCGCCATTGACGAGGGTGTTGTCTTGAGAGTCCATCATTTAACTTTTTTAGTTATTGACTATACGTATCATGGTGCTAGCACCATCATCACTATAGCCCCACAAGCGTCTGCATGCAGGCTATTTGGGTTCAAAGGTACGAAAAAAGTAAAGAATTAAGCCTAAAATAAAGTTAAAAGATGCTAAACGAGCCGTTTGTGGCGGAAAAACCACCATGCCATTGCCGAAATACCCACCGAAACTACCATCGCGAAGAAGAAGCCCCAGGGTTTTTCCTCCATGCCGTTCACCAGATTCATACCGAACATAGAGGTGACGAGTGTGGGGATCATCATGATGATCGTGACGGAGGTCAGCGTACGCATCACCGTGTTCATATTGTTGTTGATGATGCTGGAATATGTGTCCATCGTCGACTCCAGGATATCGGAATAGATGCTGGTGGTCTCTCGGGCCTGCGACATCTCGATATTGACGTCTTCGATCAGGTCGGCATCGAGTTCATCGATCTGGAGTTTGAACTTCAGTTTCTGCATCAGGTTCTCGTTGCCCCGGATAGAAGTCTGGAAGTAGGTGAGCGAGTCTTGCAGACGACTGAGACCTATCAGACTCTCATTGTTCACCTCACGGTCGAGATTGCGCTTGGCCTTATCGATGAGCATCGAAATCTGCTTAAGACGCTTCAGATACCAGACGGCACTGGAGAGGAACAGGCGGAAGATCATGTCGACATGATCCGTAAAGCCCTCATTGCGCTTCTGCTGGTAAGACACAAAGTCGATCATCATGTTCGTCTCGTAGTAGCAGACGGTGATGGTGACGTCGCGCTTATGGATGATTCCCAACGGTACGGTGGTATATGGCGTCCTAGACCGTATCTCCTTGACATAGGGGATACGGAGGATGATCAGCATCCAACCGTCGTCGTACTCGTAACGGGCACGCTCATCGGTATCGCTGATGTCGCTCATGAAATAGTCGGGAATATTGAATTGCTTCTCCAGCATATGCTGGTCTTCCTCTGTCGGACACGTCACCTGTATCCAACAATTGGGCTGCCACTCGTTGAGCTGGGTCAGTCCACCTGTAGTGTTCCAGTAAGTCTTCATTTTGCTAATCCTTTTTAAGCTGTTAGCCAATTTAGCGGCAAAGGGATTAGCTGCTTTGCTCGCCATCCCCCGCCTTTACGAATTGTAATTATCCGCCGGGTAGTCGTCCATTTTTGTTAATAATTTGGTTTAATCGGGTGCAAAGTTACGAAAAGTCGAGCGCAAAACAAAGAATTTCTTTTCTTTTTTTGCTAAGACGGAGTAATTTCGTCATCCGTGATGACAAAGTTACGAAAAGTCGAGCGCAAAACAAAGAAATTCGAAGAAAAATAAAGTTAAGAGTTAAAGAAAATGCATGAGTCGTGCATTTTTCCTTAACTCTTAATATGCTCTCTTATTTCACCGGGATATCCTCAAGTGTCTTCTTCAAAAGCGTCCAGAAGGGTTCAACGGTCTTGATGAGGGCGCGCTCGGTAGTCGTATGAGGCGACTTCATCGTGGGACCGAGACTGACCACATCCAACCAAGGATACTTGCCGAGGATGACTGAGCATTCCAGACCAGCATGGTCCACCTGTACGATGCCGTCTTCACCGAACAGTTCCTTATACTCTTTCAGCAACAGGTTCAGAGTCTCTGAGTCGGGGTTCGGATCCCAACCGCCGTAGCTTCCGGCCGTCTCTACCTTCATGCCGGCCATAGAGAAACAACTGTCTAAGGTGTCGACGATATAGTCCTTCATATCCTCACGACTGCTTCGTGCCAGAATCTTTACAGCAGCCTTACCCGCATCTATATCGATGATGGCGAGATTGCTCGAAGTCTCCACTACGTCAGGATATGCAGGGATAAAGCGTACTACGCCATCGTGACAAGCATAGATGGCGTCTATGAGATTATCTTGAATCTCCACAGGCACCTCCTTTTGAGGTGTTTCCACTTCCTCAACGAGCACCTCGATACCTTGTGGTTCAATAAGTTTGAACTCGTCATTGAATGTCTCCAGCCAATCGCTGGCAATTTCCTTCAGAATAGCGATATTCTCCTTGGGCAATGTCAGAACAGCCTCAGCCTTGAAGGGGATGGCATTGCGCATATTGCCGCCATGCCATGATGCCAGACGGGCCTCGCATGTCTCGATGGCCTCGAGCACGAAACGCACCATCTGCTTGTTGGCATTGGCACGGCCTTCGTGGATCTCCAGACCCGAGTGGCCGCCGCGCAATCCTTTCAGGGTGACCTTCATCGCTATGTCGTCGGGGTCGGTCTCCGTCTCTTGATAGTCAAGGGTGGCGGTGACGTCAATGCCTCCGGCACTGCCGATGACGAATTTGCCCCAGGTCTCAGAGTCGAGGTTGAGCAGAATATCGCCTTGCAACTCTCCCTCGGGCAGGTCGTTGGCACCAAACATCCCCGTCTCCTCATCGGCGGTGATGAGGGCATCGATCGGGCCGTGGCACATGTCTTTTGCCTCCATGACCGCCATGATGGCAGCCACACCCATGCCGTTGTCGGCACCGAGTGTCGTTCCCTTGGCTTTCACCCAGTCGCCGTCGATCCAGGGTTGGATGGGGTCGGTTTCGAAATTGTGCTGGCTCTCTGGGGTCTTCTGGGGCACCATATCCATGTGGGCCTGAAGAATGACCCCCTTGCGGTTTTCCATGCCCGGAGTGGCGGGTTTACGCATGACAATGTTGCCGGCAGGATCTTTGAACGCTTCCACGCCGACCTTGGCGGCGAAGTCGAGCAGGAAGGATTGGATCTTGTCAAGATGTCCTGATGGACGGGGTACTTGTGTCAGTGCATAGAAGTTTTTCCAGATGCAGGCAGGCTGCAGATTTTTGATTTCACTCATATTTATCAATTTAAAGGTTAATGTGTGTTCAGGTGTTGTCGGAAGAAGGTCTGATGGGGTGGGTGAGCGACAGCGCAACCCAGGCATACAGTCCCAGGAGGGCGACCAGTGCGGTCTGGATGGTATGTACGATCAGCACAAACATCAACGCCATGTTGCTCTCCACGCCATAAAGAATGAGGATGGTCTTGACAGAAAAATGCCAGGGGCCGGCACCATTGGGGGTGGGGACGATGACGGCGATGCTGCCCACCACAAAGGCGACAAGCGCGCTGCTGATGCCCAAATGGGCTGTCTCGTCGAAACAGTGGAATGTGAGATAAAAATGCAGGAAATAGCTCACCCAGATACCCATGGTGTAGAAGAGGTAGAGGGGGAGATTGTCCACTTTTCGAAGTGAGATGATGCCTTGCCATAAGTTGCTGGCGGTATCACGCACTTTCTCATAGATCCGCATGTTGCGGACCAGAATCCAGATCAGTATGATCGCAGCCAGCAGACAGATGGCCGTCACCAGATAGCCTGTGGTGGTGAACTGGGCCAGGAACTTGTCGAAGCGTGTCCCGGTGGTGATGAAGAAGTTGTTGAAAACCTTCATCTGCAACAGCAGGGTCGCCACGGTAATGAAGATGACCAGCAGGCTGTCGACGATGCGCTCGGTCACGACGGTCCCCAATGATTTGGAGAAAGACACGCCATCATAGCGCTTGAGGATGCCGCAGCGCAGAAACTCACCCACGCGCGGGATGATGAGACTCGTGGCATAACTCAGAAACACGGCGTTCACAGAGGTCGATGTGCGGGCGTGCTCACCCATGGGGGCCAGACTCTGCCGCCATCGCAGACCACGAAACAACTGTGCAGTCACTCCGAAAGGCAGCGACAGGATCATCCATTCCCACTTCATCTCATGGCGCATCACATCCTCCATCAGATGGAAGTCGAAACTCCGGTACATCCAATAGAGAATCGCACCGCCCAGCAACAAGGGCAGGAGCACTCTTGTGGTCTTGATGATGATGTCGTGCATGGTGTGACAGGATATGATGCGCCCCATGGGCTTGTCATCAACAAAATTAGGTATTATTGTCGAAAAAAACGAATGTTTTGGAAACAATTCCTCAAAAATGTCGAAAAACATTTTGGGCAGTAGCCGCATGCAAAGAAAGACTCCACCTCTGTATCATCATGTCCTCTTTCCTATCTGAAGGTATCCGTCAGAAAGCAGGATGGAGCGGTGCCTCACGGCGTCGCTCCATCCATAACACTTATATAATACACTTCGGTTGTAGAAAAATCCACATCAGATGCCATCAGCCCTTGCCGACGGAAAGCCACACCATGACACACGATGGTCATTTGCGGGCCTCTTGACTGCAGTCCAGTCATCTATGAAATAACGTCTCTTATGCGTCGCCCCTTACATCGAGAGGTGTCAGCAAGCAGGAATATGCTTGAGAAGGCAGGTCTTCTGACTTTGTTCCGCTCTCACACGCCTTCCCGCCTGATCATCAGGCAGTGGCATCTTGTGTGAGGCAATAATGGAACTCACAGCTGCGAGACAGTCGGGGATTCGCACCCCGTTCCCTTTGCTAATCGCGCCAAGCGAACCTTCACGATGCAAAGATATACAAAATAGTGGAGATTGTGATGCAAAATGACGTTTTTTTTGACGAAAATTTGTTCAAATGACCAAAAGTCCTTATATTTGCAACGTTTTATCGACGACTATATTTCAAAACTTAAACAATTACGCCTATCGGAACAACATTACTTAATAACATATTATATTAAGGAATGGAATATTTGAATGAGATGACTGACGAGCAATTGGCTCTGGCGTACATCGATGGTAATAACAAAGCGTTCGACTTACTTTTAGCACGGACACAGACAAAGTTATTTACCTATATTATTTTTGTCGTTCGCGACAGGGATGTAGCCGATGATATTTTTCAGGAAACCTTCGTCAAAGTCATTACCAAACTGCAACAGCGGAAGTATGTCAATTCTGGCAAATTCAGCGCATGGCTGGTCAGAATCGCACATAATGTGATTATGGACTGGTATCGGGAGCAGAAATCCGAGAAAATCGTAGAACCGTCTGAAGACAACGATCTCTCTAATCTGGGGGGCGACTTACTGGATATGAATGTGGAGAATCAGTTTGTCAACGAACAGGTGCTGCGCCATGTCAAGAAGATGATGAATAT
>JAEEGJ010024314.1_pt1 | contig 12574 bp, 13 predicted proteins | sample 8958761 | NCBI WGS metagenome assembly JAEEGJ01 (sample SAMN16246546, study PRJNA631951) | gut metagenome | biome: gut microbiome; feature: rumen; material: RS-attached | host: Bos | place: Iran: Karaj | collected 2018-10 | reverse complement strand
GCATTGTGCGAATTCTTGTTCTGTGATTTAATGTACTTCTGACTCATGTTTGAAATTAAGAATTAATAATTAATAATTAAGAACTATGATTACCTTGACTTGCAGGGGATACCTTTTGGTTGTTCGGATAGTCTGAACGGGTTGTTCCGATAGTCTCTTCGCGTCATTCGAATAGTCCCTTTACCCCCATAGGGATTATCTGAACGACCCGTCGAGATAGTCTGAACGACTCAAAGATCACCCTCGCAAGACTCCCCCGCCTTGTCATTTACAAAATTACAACATTCCAGAAGTATGGTTTCTCATCCTTTCCCATTTCTTCCCATCTTTCCCCATTCTTTCCTAATCATCCACATCGATGCCGTAATGATGGGCGATCCATTCCACCACCTTAGGCGGAAGGATCTGATAGGGGCGCATGCCCATTGCATAGAGCTGGTCATAATAGGGTTCTATCCAGTTGGCCAGTGTCTTGGTCGTTATGTCAGCCCTTATGGCCAACTGCCTTCTAGTCATCGCTTTCATTGTTTGTTTATATTTTATGTTAGTCTTTAAAAGATATTCTGTCTTCTTTGTCACATTGACAGATTAAAATAGAACTTTCTCGTGCGTACCGCATAGGCGCGCGGTACGCACGGAAAAGTTTCAGAATAATGTGTCATTTGTGTCAAACACGCCCTCGACCGATACCGCCGAGGCCTCCGACTCCGGCCGGGCATCATAGGCCAGCATCGAACGGTTAGCCTTGATGTCATCCGGCTGGTAAGCCACGACCAGATAGCCCCGCTGGCCATGCGAACGCACACTCTCGAAGCCCAGGGCAGTCATCGCCCGCCCCAGCTTGTTCATCGTCAGCCGCGGTATCAGGTTGCCGCCGATGGTCTGCAGGATCTCAGCAGAGCTGACAAAATCGCTGCATTCGTCCTTCCTGGGAAGACGGTAGTGCTTGCTAATCAGCTCACGCTCCGGCTTGGCCACCTCGAACCGTTCGTTGTGGCGCGCCATCAGCTGCATCTCCCGGTCGTTGAACCAGTAGCGGAAGCCCTCGCGATAGAGGGCATACGCCTGTGCGAAGACCGCCTCGTGGTCGAAGGGATGCTCATGCGGGCTCTCGATGCTCTCCACCTCGAACGGCAGCCAGCGGCGCGTACCCGTGTCATCGTCGATGAACCGGATGTTATTACCCGTGCCGCAGTAGGTAGCGATATGCTTGCGGCGCTCAGAGCTATGGGCATAGGCCTTCCGTTCGTCGGTCACGGTGGTGGTGACCGCCCATTTCAGGCGGTTCATCTCCGAGGGTTTCATCGTGTCGAGCTCCTCACAGCAGATCAGGCCGTACTGCGACAGCTTCAGCACCTCGTCCTTCGTCATGTTGCCGAAACTGGTGTTCGAGTGGAAGTAGGGCTGCAGCTCCGGCGGCAGGAGGTGTCCGAACCAGGTGGTCTTGAAGATGCCCTGGCGACCCACAAACACGAGGATTTCCTGGTTCACCTTCCCCTCTTCGAGCCAGCCCGCTATCATCGCCACGAGCCATTTGCGCAGGCAGCAATAGAACAGCAACTGTTCCTCGGTACCGCCCTTCACCGTGACCGACATCGACAGTTCGAGGATCGGATTGGTCTCTTCCTCCCACGGCGGCAGGCGGTGGAGGTACTGGACGAAGGGATTGTAGAGCGGCACGAAGTCGGAGTTGACCACGTCCCAGATATCCCTCACCCGCACCTCTTTCTGCATGGCCAGCATGTTACACAGCGAATTGACCACGCGGTCGTTCACCGTCTGCCACTCCTTACACCCGCGCCACTCATCGAGCGGTGTCTTACCCGTGGGGTACGTCATGCCGAGGGCCTCAAACTCGTCACTGTCAGGCACCCGGAACTCCTGTTTGTCAGTAATCACATTATGCCTGAGCAGGATTACCCCGTTGAGAAATTCCGTGATATCCTGCTTCGAGGCATGTGTCTCCCGCCAGTTCGGCTTGTGCTCCCTCGCATCAACCTCTGTAGCTTTCTTCTTGCGTTTCTTTTTCGGTTTATCTTCTGACTCTTTCATCGGCAAACATTATGTTATCACCGCAAAGTTACGCCAAGAAAAGGACACATGCAAGTTTTCGCGCCACAAATTTGCAACGCGAAAGCATAACTAAACCTATACGTTTAGTCGATGGGATCAAAGAGGTCTTTTACACGCAATCCGAGGGCATCGGCTATCTGATGCAGACGCTCCAGCGGCGGATCTACGCGATGGTTCACATACTTGCCTATCTGCTGTTCAGACATACCCACAAGACCAGCAAGTTTTCTGTTCGTTACGTTTTTTTCATTAACACTTCATACAGTCGCAACTGCGACTCAAATTGTTCATTCTGTTTCATTTTGAAATTAGTTTAAATATTTATAATATTGCCACTTTGTGGCAAACTCCGGCAAAAATACGAAAAATCTTGCAATAATCTTTGCTATCGATGATTTTTTTACCAAACTTCTTGCATTATTGCAGAAAAATGCCTATCTTTGCACTCGAACACTGGCTGATTGTCCTAATGGGACAAAATGCTTCGAGCTTTTATATGTTTTATGGCTTCAGCGGAAGCCCGCCGGTGCGATTTTTGTGGGTAAACAATAACAGCATTAGCTGATTATTCGGTACATCTTGAAACCTGAGAAATTTCAATAGATTGTGTAACCGAGGATTGTCACTAATGTCTGCGCCAATGGCGTGGACATGACTTATCTGGTTACACGGGCTTTTCTCAGGGCCTCAAGATGTAGGTAAGGCGGTTCACGCTTTTTCTATGTCTGGGTGCAAAATTACAAAGAAACCGAAAAAGAACTGTTACATCTTTTTCGGTTCGTTTTTCACATTTTTCCTTTTCGTACTTATTCGACCAATATTCAACTGTTTTTCTTATAACTCTGCACGGCCCAGCCAGCCATGGCGGAGGCGATACAGAACAGGGCGAGCACCTGATGGGCGATGGCTTGCAGGCCGCCACCTCGTACGAAGACGGTGCGAATGGCATCAGCGAAGTAGTGCATGGGATTGATGTAGGTTGTCAGATAGGCCCAGTCGGGCATAGAACGGACAGGGGTGAAGAGACCTGAGAGCAGCATCAGACACACTACGAAGAACCACATAACGAGCATGGCCTGTTGCATGGTGTCGCTGTAGTTGGAGACAATCAGTCCGAACGACGAGAAGAACAGCGCCAACAGGATTGCTAAGAGATAGACGAGCCAGAGAGGTCCCTGGCAGGTGATGCCATAGACAAGCCATGAGAGAACGAGACAGAGGGTAAGTACCACCAGCCCGATAATCCAATAAGGAATGAGTTTGGCAAGGATAAACGACCACTTAGAAACGGGGGTGACGTTAATCTGTTCGATGGTACCCTTTTCTTTTTCACCCACGATATTCAGCGCCGGCAGGAAACCACAGAGCATCATCATCAGAATGCCCATCAGGGCCGGAATCATAAACACCTTATAACTCTGCAACTTGTTGTATAATACAAGAGGTGAGAGGTGAGAGGTAAGAGGTGAGAGATTCTTGGACGAGCCAAGCGGCAAAGCCGAGCGACCGCTTACTATCTGCGAGAGATAGGCTGAGCCGATGGAGCCCTTAGTGCCATTCACGGCATTGGCTGCAATAAGATATTTACCATCGCGGATCTCAAGGATGATATCAGCTTTTGAGGTCTCGATATCCTTCATGGCTTCCTGGTAGGTCGCTTTCTGCCCGTTGAAGATAAAGTAGTTCGAGGCCTCAATCTGGTGTACCAATTGCTGAGAATGCGAAGTATGATCGATGTCCACTACATCCACGCGGATATTCTTTACCTCCTGATTCATCACCCACGGCATGACACACATCACCATAATGGGGAAGATGAAGATAATCTTCGGCATAAACGAGTTGCGCCGAATCTGCAGGAACTCCTTTTGAAGCAAATACTTTATCATAAGCGCGTCTTGAATTTCTTAAGTGAGACAACGAGTAGCAGGGATGTCATACCAATAAGGATGACAACCTCTTGCCATACTTCTTGGATTCCCACACCCATAATCATCAGCTTGCGCATGGCCTGAATATAGTAACGTGGTGGAATGATAGCCGATATCCATTGCAGGATAGTTGGCATTGACTCCACAGGAAACAGCATACCCGAGAGCATCACGGTAGGCAACAACAATACCATCGCTGATACGAGCAGGGCCACAAACTGCGTATGCGCGATATTCGAGATAAGCAGACCGAGCGAGAGAGCCAACAGGATATAGATGAGCGAAACGACGAGTATCCATCCAAGGCCACCTTGCAGCGGCACATCGAGCACCGTAGCCGACATCAGCAGGATGACCGATAGAATCGCCAGTGCCAACAACAGATAGGGCACTACCTTCGCCACGATAATCATCAGCGGCTTGATTGGCGACACGAGCAACACCTCCATCGTACCACGTTCTTTTTCGCGAACAATCGATACAGAGGTCATCATCGCACAAATCAGCAGCAACAGCATCCCCATAATAGCAGGCACAAAGTTATAGGCCGACTTCATTCTTGGATTATAGAGCAGTTTCTGACTAATCAGCGAAACATTAGGATTTGCGACAACATGTTGGGCATAAGTTGTCCATTGTTGCGCCATATTGGGATCGCTGCCATCGACGATGAACTGCGCACCACTCTTCTTGCTGGCAAAATCCTGGGCAAAGACTATGGCGAGGTCGGCTTTCTGACTACGAATCATCCATTCCGCATCTTTTGGCGTGGGGACGGTTTTGACAATCGTAAAGTATTCCGAAGCCGCCAATCGCTCTACAGCTGTCCGAGTCAGATGGTCCATCTGCGAGGTCACCACCACCGTACGCACATTCCTCACGTCGTTGGTGATAGCAAAGCCGAAGAGCAGCATCATCACGACGGGCATGCCGAAGAGTATCAGCATCGTACGCTTGTCGCGCAGGATGTGTTTGGCTTCCTTGATGACGAATGATATAAATTGTTTCATACCTTATTCTCCTCTCTTTGCCTCACGGGCTAAGTAAGTAAACACATGATCCATATCGGGCTGATGGAGGTTTCGCTTCAGTTCCTCAGGAGTCCCCATCGCGCTGATCTTACCATCCACCATAATCGATATGCGGTCACAGTACTCGGCCTCGTCCATATAGTGCGTCGTCACGAAGACGGTTATTCCTCGTGAAGCTGCCTCATAGATGAGTTCCCAGAACTGACGACGGGTAGCAGGATCTACACCGCCTGTTGGCTCATCGAGGAATACGATAGCGGGCTCGTGGAAGATACTCACAGAGAACGCCAACTTCTGCTTCCAGCCCAACGGCAGTGAACCTACAAGGTCGTTCTTATGTTCCTCAAACTTCAGTTGACGCAATAACTTTTCACTTTTCACTTTTATCTCTTCACTTCCCATACCATAGATGCCTGCAAAGAGTCGGATGTTCTCAGCCACCGTCAGATCCTCGTAGAGTGAGAACCGCTGCGACATATAACCGATATGTTTCTTGATCTGTTCGTGCTCCGTTCGGATGTCGAAGCCTGCCACGCGTCCTGTACCACTCGTGGGCTGGTTCAGTCCTGTCAGCATGTGCATCGCCGTTGTCTTGCCGGCTCCATTGGCTCCTAAGAAACCGAAAATCTCACCACGCTTTACACTAAAGCTGATATCATCTACGGCATGGAAGTCGCCAAAGGCCTTCACGAGGTGTTCCACTTCGATAACGTATTCCGACTTGCTCTCGTCTTCCTTCTGTCTTGACCAATTGGGTCGAGCCTGCTCACGCTCCCGAGTAATCCCTGGTGGGTTGAAGATGTCCTTAAACCTATCAAGAATAATCTCCGGCGTATCAATACCCATTACGTGTCCCTCACTCAGGAACGCCACGCGCTCACACTGCCTAACCTCATCGAGATAGGGTGTAGAGGCTACGATGGTGATATTGCGCTCCTTCAGCATTGAAAGCATCTCCCAGAACTCCTTACGACTTACAGGGTCAACACCCGTTGTGGGCTCATCGAGAAAAAGTATGCTTGGCTGATGCACCAGCGCACACGAGAGCGCCAGCTTCTGCTTCATACCTCCCGACAGCGCCCCAGCCTTACGGTCCTTAAAACGTTCTATCTGCGAATAGATAGCCTTAATGGAGTCATAACCCTCATCTACCGTCGTTCCAAAGAGTGTGGCAAAAAACTTCAGATTCTCCTCTACCGTCAAATCCTGATACAGCGAGAATCGTCCCGGCATATATCCTACGCGCTTACGGATGTCTGTCATCTGCTTCACCACATCGAAACCGTCCACCGTTGCCGTACCTTCATCAGCCAACAGCAGCGTACAAAGAATGCGATACATCGACGTCTTACCCGCTCCGTCTGGCCCGATGAGTCCGAAGACCTCGCCCTTGCCTAAAGAGAACGACACATCCTGCAAAGCCTTCACTTTACCATACGACTTCGATATTCCGTTTACTTCAATACTTGTCATGATGCAGTGGTAGCCAATTTTTCACTTTTCACTCTTCACTTAAAAGAGACTTCTCCGTACATGCCTATTTTTACGTAGCCGTCGTTCTTGAAGGCGACTTTCAGGGCATAAACCAAATCAGCCCGCTCGTCGTCAGTCTGAATGGTCTTGGGGGTAAATTCTGAACGACTCGAAATCCACCTAACAGTACCTTCGAATTCTTTTTTCTGTCCGTCGCCATAGTCGGCAAAGACCTTCGCTTTCTGTCCTACTTTGATGTTTTGCAACTGTGCTGAAGTAACATAGGCACGGATAAACATTTGCTCCGTATCAGCCATCTTAAACAGCGGTTTACCGGTAGCAACGAACTCGCCCTTCTCAACGTACTTTTCCAGTACCGTACCTTTAATAGGTACAGCGATGTGGCACTTCCGTAACTGATCCTGTAATTGGCTCACCTGCACATCAACAGTTGAGAGTTGAGAGTTGATGGTTGAGAGTTGAGTGCTCAATGTAGATATCTGCGCATCCAACTGCTTCTGCAGTACCTGCACTTGATTGGTGGCATCGTCGAGCATCTTGCTGGGTGCAGCACCATCGGCCACCAGTTCCTGATAGCGCTGTTGGTCTTGATTGGCTTTTGCCAGTTGCTGGCGAGTGGCTGCGATCTGTTTCTCCATATCAGGCTTCTGACTCTGATAAACATCCTTTGTTGCCCCTGCCTGCTGAATCTTTAGCCAGATCTGTGTGGTATCTATCAGTCCCACTTCTTTACCAAGTGTAATTTCGTCACCCTCGTTCACATCGAACTTCATCAACGCACCACTCTGTTCAGCTGCCACCGTCACCTCAGTTGCTTCGAAGGTTCCCGTAGCATCGTACTCTTTTTCATTGCTTCCGCAGCTTGCCAGTACCGCCAGCCCTGCTGCCATTATCCATCTCGTCGCTTTCATATAGTATCTTTCTTAATTCTTAACTCTTAATTCTTAACTCTTAATTGTTCACCGTATATTTCAGGTCGTATATCTCTTTCAGCATCTGAATCTCGTGCATCGACTGCCCGACCCGTGTGGCATTCTCGTTGTTGATCTCCTTCACCAGGTCGTTTACATCGATGATACCGTGCGAGAGTTTCGATTCTGCCGCCTTGCGGATCGATGACCTCAATGTGATAATCTCCTCATCGTCGGCCATCAGTTTTTTGTAACGCTCGATGTTCTCGTTCTGCTGAATCTGCTCCAGATTATTATTGAAGAGGAACACGTCGCGACTGGTCTCAGCTGTCTCACGCTGCAATTGTATCTTTGCTTTATCGTTTTTGCGTGAGTAGAGGGCACCGATGTTCCAGGTGAGTCGTGCACCAATCATCCCGTTCCAAGAGAACTTGCGACTCATCATGTCCTCAAACATATTATAGCCAGGATAGCCATAATACCCCTGTGCGAACACACCCAGCTTAGGCATCAATGCCGCATCGAGTGCCTTCTCTTGAGCATCGGCCAAGCGCAGTTGGGCATCGATAGCTTTCAACTCCGGCCTCTGTCTCGTTTGCTGCTGTGGCACAGCAGCAAACAGAACCGGCTTTATCACTTCCTTCACCTCTATTCCACAGAATGTTGAAAGCATACGCGTCAGGGCTTTGCGTTGCGCCTGCAGGCTTGTTGCCTGTTGCACCACGTTCAGCCGCTCAGCCTTCACGTTTTGATAATCGCTCTCCGCTGCCGTACCGTTTTTCACCATCGAGGACAGTTTCTTCTCGTTCTGCATGAGAAGTTCCTGCAGGTCGGCATTCAGCTTGATTTGTTCGTCGATCAGCAGCAGTCCGAAGTACATCTCATTCACGCGCTTGCGCACCTGATACATATTTACTTCATTCTGAGCCGTCTGCACCTCGCCTTGCTTCCTGGCTATCTCCTTCTGACTCTTGATGGCGCCACCGTCGAATATTGTCTGTTGCACATCGAGACCTACCTTATACTGATCTTTCTTCAGTCCCTCGAAGTTAAGCCCCATCTGTCCCAGCATTCCCCTCATCTCATCGGGCCACGCCATCACATCGCTCTGATACGTAGCCTGAGCTGAGGCTGACACCTGCGGCAACCAACCCTTCTGGATGTTCGCTACCGTCAGTGCCGTCGTTTTCTCAATCAACCCATACTGCCGTATCAGCGGATAATTCCGCTCCGCTGACTGCTGGCACTCCTCAAGCGTCTGAGCACCTATCGGTACAATGAAAAAATGAAATAATGAAAAAATGAAAAGACTTCGCTTCATAATCGTCGTTTTGAATTTCTGCTGCAAAGCTCGTGCAAGCCGAATGCAATGGAGCTTGCTCCAATTGTTGAGGCGCCGCCGAGTTTCGCGACCAGTTGTTAACTGGGCGCAAAATTACGATGTTTTTGTGGAACTATTGCTATCCATTCAAATGAAGAAATGTTCTTTTTGTTCGTTTTTTACACAAATAGAACATTATATCAAGTATTTTTATTATCTTTGCGGCGAAAGAAGCAACAAATAGCGTATGGATAAGCAGCCAAAATTGATGAACTACTCGCGTATGAAGGGGGTGTATGATGCCCACCTTGGTGAGATTGTTAAACATGCCTTTATCAACAATGAGCTGGGCATGCTCTATGGCAGCCCCAACATGTTTTTGATGATTATCCAACAGCACAAGCCGCCCTTTACCATCAACGATTTCCGCATGGGTTTGATTACGCAGGGTAGTGCCCGTGTCAGAATCAATTTGGTGGAGAAGGAACTGGAGGCTGGCATGCTGCTCTTTATAGGTCCAGGCACCATCATCCATCCACTTACTTACACCAACGACTTGGAAATATACGGCATCGGTCTCTTCGACGATTTCCCAATGCCACAGATGCCACCGACCTTCAACGGACAGGTTCGCGACTTCCAAATCAAGGTCGGCGAAAGCGATATCGCCATAGCCCGCCACATTATCGACACCATCTGGCATGTGGTTCATCAGCCAGACTATAACCGTCAGACTGTCAGCAGCCTTGTTGCAGCCATGATGCATCATTACGACGGAATCTATCGCCAACACATAGATTTGCTCAAAGCATCACAGAGTCGAGAACAGACCATCTTCGATCGCTTTATATATCTCGTCAACCAGCACGCTACTCACGAGCACCAAATCTGTTTCTATGCCGACAAGATGTGCCTCACAGAGCGCTATCTCGGCACCGTTATTCGCCAAGCCAGCGGCACCACCGCAAAAGAATGGATTGATCGCGCCCTCATCGAACACATCAAGATTGAACTGAAGCACACTGACAAGTCCATTGCTCAAATATCAGACGAGATGGACTTTCCTAATCCATCCTTCTTCAGCAAATTCTTTAAACGCCTTGCCGATAAGACGCCTTTGGAATACAGACTCTCGAAATGATATGAGAAGGACGTTGTTATGTGCGGAAAGCGCTGGGTTTCTGACCTAAATTGTTCTGCACAAAGCGGGAGAAATGGCTTTGGGATGAGAAATCGAACATATAGGCGATGTCGGTCAAAGAGAGGCTCTTGTCCTTCAGCAGATGCACGAGTTCGATGGATGCGTAGCGGTTGATCCACGAGTTGGCCGAGAAGCCGCTCACCTTCTTGCAAACCTCTGAGAGATACTTCGGCGTGACGCAGAGTTTGTCGGCATAGTAGCTCACTTCACGGTTCTTTCGATAGTCGCCGCGCTCCAGCATCCCGATGAAGCCGTTCATCACCTGAGCCGCCTGTGTCGTAATCTCCGCCTCACCCTCGATACGGGCATGACACTCGAAGAAGTCGATGAACAACTGCTGCAGGGCCGCCATCATCTCGTCGCCGTGGAAGTAGCGATGCGGATGCTCCATGCGGTAACACACATTCTCGAAACCGCGACGGCAAATCAGCCGTTCCTCGTCCGTCAGTCGCATGATAGGATTGATGTAGAGCGACAGCCCTCCACGCGTACCATAATTACTATGTGGCGTACACGCCTGCAGGAAACTCTCTTCCACATAGACCACCGTCACCCTGAAATCCTCTGACGGCACAACCCGCGACACCAGTCGATTGGCGATGATAATCATGCAGTCGCCCTCATGCATCGTAAACACCTGTCCGTTGAACGTCACCTCGCACAGGCCCGCCGTACAATAAGCGTGCGTGAAATGACCTCCCAACTCCGGCTCCAACATCCTGTCGAGCCTGTCGTCAATGATTACGCTATTCTCTTGCAATTCCATATCTGCTGCGAAGATACGAAAAAATTCGCCTTGTCAAAGGGTCTTGGATTCTCTTATAGACCAAAACCACCTTTGCCCCTTCACGAGCAAAGGCAAACGCCGTGGTCGCTCCAATGCCCTGCGGGTTGTTCGCTCCCGTAATCAGGGCCACTCTGTCCTTTAATCCGTAATCAACCATGTCACTTATTTGTTTATGAAATATATGATGGCTATCTGAGCTAACAGAATCAGAGGTAGTCCATATTTGAACTTCTTGTGCATCGTCTTGTGGTGCCAGACTTGCATGCCCAGCAATGCTCCGATGCTTCCACCAATGACAGCAAGTAATAGTAAGGTGGCCTCTGATATGCGCCAGCTGCCCTTCTTTGCCTTCCACTTGTCAATGCCATAGACCAGGAAGGTCAGAACATTAATGCAAATGAGGATATATACTATCGTCTGTGTCATACGCTCAATACCACTTGTAGCCATGCTCCTTGCAATACTCAATTGCTGGCTGATAGCCTTGGAACGTAGCCTTGTGAATCCATTTTAAGCCTTTGCGCTCGTCCTGTGGGACACCTGTGCCGGTCATCAGGAACCAGCCTGTAGCAAACTGTGCCTGGGCATCACCGCCATTGGCAGCCAGTTCATACCAGAACACGCACTCTTCCAAGTTCTTCTCTATGCCGTCGCCATTCCAGTAGGCAGCTCCGCAGTTCTTCTGTGAGAGGACATGACCTTGGAAAGCGGCTTCACGATACCAAAGGAATGCCTTGTGGTGGTCACATTCTATGCCATCACCAAGGTAATAGGCGTTGGCCACGTTCACCTGCGACTGCATATCACCCTTGTCTGCCGCTTTCATGTACCACTCGAAGGCTTTCTCCGCGCTTTGCTCCACACCTTTGCCGTGAAAGTAGCACTCGCCGACATTGAAGCAGCCATAGACATCGTCCAGCTCTGCTGCCTTCATATACCATTCAAACGCCAGTTCAAGGCTGACCTTTACGCCAGTGCCACGCTCGTAGCAGACCCCAAGGTTGTTCATTGCCTTGGTATCGCCCGCATACGCCTTTTCGCGGTAATCGTCTGCCTTGTTTCGCTCTTTTGGCATAAACTCACTTAAATCTCTGCAAAAGTACCTAAAAACGACCTAAAATCACTAACTATGCCAAATGTTTTGAGAATTATTAGGATTTACGATGGGCAATATAAAGGCACATGCGGGGCTTTTAACTACGTGCAGCCCTTCGTAACAGTGACTGCCAGCCTCCTGATGGGACTGGCAGTGTTCCAGTGGCAGCACCTCATTGCTGCCATCCTAATCTTCGCGGGTGTCTGGCTCGTCATCAGTGCGAGGCAGACGAAATAGGAATCTTATTTCCCTATCCAAGCCTTCAACTCCTTCTCTGACACTCTGTTCAGCAATTTGCCATCCTTCCAGTTCACATCTGGATAGGCGGCTTTCGAATTATCACACGCCTTGGCTTCGCCTTCGTCCGTCACGACTCGGCCATCCAAGCTTGGCTCTGCTCTCGCTGCTCCGTCCGTTCTTGATGCTACTGCCGCCATAGGTGGCGAAGGGAATGACGGTCAGCATCCGTGTAGGGTCTCCTTGGGTTCTATTTCACTTTCTGCCCGTAATCGGCCAGACGCACTTGGTAGGTCGCAAGAGCGGAGGTTAGTCGGTTTTGGGATTGCAATAGTTGGTTTTCGGCATCGAGGAGGTCGTTGATTGTCGTGGTGCCGTTACGGTAGTAGGACTGGTTCTGGCGCAGGTTCTCCTGGGCAGAGATGACGTTGCGGCGGGCGACATCGATTTGCCGGTAGGACTCCACGAGGGAGTTCCATGCATGCTCAATGT
>JAEEGJ010024312.1_pt1 | contig 12575 bp, 10 predicted proteins | sample 8958761 | NCBI WGS metagenome assembly JAEEGJ01 (sample SAMN16246546, study PRJNA631951) | gut metagenome | biome: gut microbiome; feature: rumen; material: RS-attached | host: Bos | place: Iran: Karaj | collected 2018-10 | reverse complement strand
GGATGCTGAAGAAAAAGCTATTAAAGAGAGAATGGAGCTTGCACATGTAACTTCTTTTTCACAGTATGCACGCCGCAGTATGATCGATGCATACTTTTTTGTGATCGATGATTCTGAGCAGATAAAGGAATTTACCTATGAGCTAAACAAGATCGGTAACAACATAAATCAGATAGCCCATGCATTGAATTCAGGTGACAGCGTGACCAAGGAAACTATTGATGAGATAAAAGGAATGATGGTGAGCATATGGCAATATCAAAGATACATCCTATCAGGCACTCAGTGTTAGATGCGATCAATTACATAACCAACCCTGAAAAGACAGATGATGAACTGCTCATTTCATCTTTTGGATGTTCTCCCCACACTGCCGATATCGAGTTTGAACAGACAGCTTCTTATGGAACTAAGATCGGAAATGTGAAAGCACAGCACATCATCCAGTCGTTTGCACCGGGTGAGATCTCTCCTAAACTCGCTCATGAGATAGGTATGAAACTAGCGATGCGATACACTAACGGTGAGCATGAATTTGTCTTGGCGACTCATGTTGATAAGGATCATATTCATAACCACATCATATTTAACAATGTTTCATTTACCGATCACAGGAAGTACAGACAGAATTATACTTCGTTCAATAAGATGAGAGACATCAATGATGAACTGTGTGCATCGTATGGTCTGTCCGTTATAAAGAGTAACGTAAAAAGTGCTGAGCCTTACTACAAATATAAAGATGTAAGGGCAAACAACTCAAACAGACAGGTGTTAAAAAACACTATCGACTCATACATACCTCTTGTCGATTCTTTCGATGAACTGATTGAGATGTTAAAGAAAACAGGTTATGAGATCAAGATAACCAACGATAATTATTCGATCAAAAAGGAAGGCTCTCAGCGTTATATGCGTCTAAAAAATCTCGGTGACATATATACTAAGGATGCGATCATAACAAGGATAAGATACAAAGGTATCGGCGCTGTTCCATACATTGCTCCACCCAAGCAAGAGATAGGATTGTTAAAGGATCTGTCAGACAGACTTGATATGATAAAGAGTCCTGCCTACCATAACAAGGTCGCTTTATCTGAAGTCAAGTGTATAGCTGCCACATATAGATTTTTAAATACACATGACATCACTTCTCTTTCCGCGATACAAGAAAAACAGGAAGCATGGAATCAAGAGATAAAAAATCTGCGTACCTCCATCAGAGATTATGAAGCACAGATCCAGCAGCTCAAAGAGATCCATGAGGCACTTGAGCGAAGAGAAAAATACAATGCTGTTTATGCCGGGTACTTAAAGTCAGGTAAGAGTAAACAATATGAAGAAGAACACTCGGCCGGTATGATGTTATTCAGATCAGCATGTAGATTCCTCTCATCAAACGATGTGACAGCCGACACAAAGTCAGCTGATGTTAAGGCAAGACTTGATGAGCTCATTCAAAAGAAAGATGCTCTTTATGATGAATATCACAAACTGAACTCTGACTATAAACAGCTGATGACAGCATCAAAGAATATTGAGACACTCATCTCAAGAAAGGAAAAGAATGTAACCAAACACAAAGAAAACATTATTGCAAGATAACTCCCCAAATATTGTTATTGTGGTTATATCTGTGTTTATGAAATTGGCACTATGGGCTATTTAGCACTCCTTATCCTCATGGGTAAGGATTTTTTTATGCCCAAACTGGCCTTTAGTATTCAAAAAATCTATCGGAAAGGAGGAAGAACTTATGGACGATTCCATGTATAATATCAGTCTAATGGACCAAGTGGATATAATTAACCAACTTGCTAAAGATGGCTCACTCTCGAATTATCTTACTGACAGTGGTACAATAGATATGGAAGCTATTAGTGATATGGTAATACAAGTGAATAAAAGTAAGATACTTAAACTTCACCCATACGCAATCACCCAATTAGCAAATGGACGTTGGCAGACATTTCTTCCTGCTTACGGTAAACAAAAGAAAAAACAGATTCGGAGGGTTAACAAAAATGATTTAGAAGATGTTGTAGTAAAACATTACCTAGAAAGAGTTACAGTTCATACGCTTGAAGAAGTTGCTTACGAATGGCTTAACTTCAAAGCGTCAGAGCCTGGTTTTAAACGATCATCATATGACAGATATGAAAACAGTTATAAACGAGCATTTGATGGATTCGGTGATATCAATATTGCCAAACTAACAGAATATGATCTTGAAGATTATCTCATCAAAACAATAATCGATAAAAGAATAACTCGCAGTGCTTGGGCAAACATAAAGATCATACTCAGGGGTATCTTCAAATTCGCAAAGCGTCATCGCTATACCAATATGTCAGTAGATGATGTAATTGATTATATCGACAGTGAAAAAAAGATCTTCACCAAACCTGCATACAAAAAAGACAGTGAAGATGTATTTAGCGAAGATGAGGTAAAGCAAATCGAAGAATACATTGATGGTCGAGAAAATATCTCACTGGTTGATCTTGGCATCAAACTGGCTTTAAGAACCGGATTACGTTCAGGTGAATTAGCCGCACTCAAGTATTCAGATCTTGATCCAGAGACAAGTTCATTACAGATCAATAGGACTGAGCAACACAGTAAAGGTGAAAAAGGACACACCGATTACTATTTTTCTGACGAAGGATCATTAAAATGTGAACATCCGTCAGAGACTTTGTATATAGACACGGTAGCTGTCGGTCTTATTGAAGAAATAAATGCTAGATATCCTGAAAATGATTTTCTGTTCTATGACGGTCACTTTATAAGATCACAAGCATTTTCCAAAAGGTTAAGTGATATATGTAATACTATAGGTATCCCACCCCGAACTCTGCACAAGGCTCGTAAGACTTATGCAACAAGATTAATAAATGCAGGTGTCGATCAGATGCTAGTGAAGACTCAATTGAGGCATAAAGACATAACTACAACTCTCAAACACTATTATAGGGATAACAAAACAGCTGCAGAAAAAGCCGCCAAAATACAGGCTGTTTTTGACGCATTATAACCACCCAAAAGTGGAACATGTGGAACATTTGGGGAACTTCGATTTTCTCAAAAATAAAAAAGCCCGGAAAACCGCGTAAAATCGGTATTCCGAACTTTGCCAAAGCAGGGGATGAGAGAATCGAACTCCCACCAAAGGTTTTGGAGACCCCTATCATACCATTTGACCAATCCCCTGTGTTCAAGCTTTCCGCTCAACAAACGCTATTATATCAAAGCAATATGAATAATGCAAGTACATTTTTCAGATAGCATCTATGGCCTGTGCGATGTTTTTAACGCCCACAATTCTAATGCCTTTTATATCTTTCAGCGAATCGATGCATCCGTACGGTACTATACATGTCTCAAAGCCAAGTTTCTTTGCTTCACTGACTCTGGCGGCTGCCTGAGAGACCGCTCTTACCTCTCCGCTCAAGCCAACTTCTCCGAAAGCTATCGTCTTATCATCAATAGCCTTATTTCTGTAGCTTGAAACTATAGCCATCACTATTCCCAGATCGACTGCAGGTTCACTGATCTTTATACCGCCTGCGATATTTACATACGCATCCTGGTCAGATAGTGGCATATCAAGCCTCTTTTCTAGTACTGCCATGAGCAGGTTTAGTCTGTTTGTATCGCTTCCTGCTGACTGTCTTCTGGGGAATCCGAAACTGGTCCTTGAAACGAGAGCCTGAATTTCAATAAGTATAGGTCTTGTTCCTTCCATTGAGCAGGATACAATAGATCCACTGGAATTAAGAGGCTTGCCGTTGAGCATAAATTCTGAAGGATTAATTACCTGAGACAGTCCGTCGTTTTTCATCTCGAAAACTCCTATCTCATTGGTCGATCCGAATCTGTTCTTTACTGCTCTTAATATCCTGTAGCTGGCATGTCTGTCGCCTTCAAAATACAAAACAGTATCCACCATGTGTTCAAGCACTCTCGGTCCTGCAACAGTTCCTTCCTTGGTAACGTGTCCTACGATAAATACGCTTATACCCTGTTCTTTTGCTATACGCATAAGCACGGCTGTAGCTTCTCTTACCTGTGAGACGCTTCCCGGTGCCGATCCGATCTCTTCGTCATACATTGTCTGTATCGAATCTATAACGGCCACGGCAGGTTTTGTTTTAATTATCACTTCTTCAATGGCGGCAAGATTTGTTTCGCATAACAGTTTCAGATTATCCTTCATTTCACCTATGCGAACTGCTCTGAGCTTTATCTGCCTCAGGCTCTCTTCACCGGAAACATACAAAACCTCTTTGCCCTTATCAGAAAGCTTTTTGCATACCTGCAGCAAGAGTGTCGACTTGCCTATGCCGGGATCTCCTCCGACCAGTGTAAGTGATCCTGAAACGATTCCACCTCCGAGAACTCTGTCCAGTTCCTCGATTCCTATGACTTCTCTTTCCTCTTCATCTGTGCTTATCTGTGAAAAGGATACAGGTTTTGAATCAGTTTCGTTTCTCTTTGCTGATTTAGAAAGGATCTTTTTATCAACTTTTTCTTCAACAAATGTATTCCATGCCTTGCATGCAGGGCATTGCCCCATCCATTTGGATGATTCATAGCCGCATTCATTGCAAAAATATACAATACTGTCCTTTTTAGCCATAATGACTCCCGCATCTAACTAACAGTACCCATCTGCTTTCACAGATGGGCACCTGTTTTATACTTATTTCTTTATAACTACTTTCTTTCTGCCGCCGCTTAAGTCAAGACTGAAATTCAGCTTTCCGCCAAGATTGGTCTTAACCTTTCCGACACTCACATCGTCGACGATAACTTCATATTCTGTCTCATCCTCAAGTCCTACAGTTATCTGAGCATCTTCATCTGCGTTACCCTCAACAAAGAATGCAACTCCGTCAGCATTCTCAGTAAAGTTGAATACGCTCGTTCCGGGAACCGACTCATAGACAAACATGCCGTTCTTTTCAAGCTTTGTGATCTCCTTGAAAGTCTTAACCTTCATGAGGTTGCCGTCATAGGGGAAGTCCTCTGCTTTGGATTTTTCAGCGAGACTGTAGTCACCAAAGCTCAAAGAGTTGTCGCTCTCGATGTTTATTAAATTTGCTGCCATTTTACGTCCTCCATTCGACATATTTTATGCCGATTACTTACAATTAAATTATAACTGATTTGGAGAATAAAAAGTGTTAATTTTTTGTAAACAAGATCTTTTTATCCTTGAGTCCTACTTTGACTTTATCACCGGGCTTTATGTTCTTGCTTAGGATCTGTTCAGCCAGTGCATCCTCGATCTCAGTCTGTATTGCTCTCTTTAACGGTCTTGCTCCCATTTTAAGATTGGTATGCTTGTCTACGATATACTTTTTAACGGCATGACTGATGTTGAGATCTATGTTCATCTGAGCCTCGCACCTGTCTACAAGGTTCTTTGACAGCAGTGTAACTATCTCATTCATGTCATCCTTCGTGAGAGCATGGAATACCATGATATCATCAATACGGTTGATGAACTCGGGCTTGAACATCTTCTTGACCTCGTCCATTACCGCATCCTTCATCTTTTCATAGTCTTTCTGTTCATCAGACTTGCTGGCAAATCCCAGATTCTTGGGTTCCATTATCCTCATGGCGCCCGCATTGCTCGTCATGATTATGACTGTATTCTTGAAGGAAACCTTTCTTCCCTTTGAATCTGTTATATGACCGTCATCTAGTACCTGAAGGAGTATATTGAATACATCTGGATGTGCTTTTTCTATCTCATCAAAAAGAACAACACTGTAAGGATTCTGTCTAACCTTGTCTGAAAGCTGTCCTCCGTCATCATGTCCGACATATCCCGGAGGCGATCCTATCATCTTGGATACGGAATGACTTTCCATGTATTCTGACATATCAACACGGATCAGAGAATCCTCCGAACCGAACATTGCCTCAGCCAGTGCCTTTGAAAGCTCAGTCTTACCTACACCTGTGGGACCGAGGAATAAAAACGATCCTATCGGTCTCTTGGGATCCTGCAGTCCGACCCTGCCTCTTCTCATGGCTCTTGAAATAGCTTCAACAGCTTCGTTCTGACCTACGACCCTCTTATGAAGTATGCTCTCAAGCCTTAACAGTCTGTCAGCTTCCTTTTCGTTTAATTTCGATACAGGTATCTTTGTCCAGGCTGCCACAGCCTCTGCGATCTCATCCTCACCAACGATATATTCTTTTCTTGAGGCCTGTTTGACCTCTTTTGCTCTTAACTTATCAAGTTTTTTAATGAGCTCGTCCTCGCTTCTCTTGAGCTCTCCGGCTTCGGCAAAAGCCTCGACCTTTATAGCCTGCTCGATAAGCGAATCAGTCTTTTTGATCTCTTCCAAAAGCTCGTTTAACTTGGCAGAAGTATTTGCAGTACGAAGTCTTACGGCACTTGAAGCCTCATCTATAAGATCTATAGCCTTGTCCGGAAGATTTCTGTCATTGATGTATCTTGCAGATAATCTTACCGCACTTTCCAGGGCATCCTCTGTTATCTTTACCTTGTGATGCTCCTCGTATTTATGAGCGATACCCTTTAAGATACGTATTGCTTCCTCTTCTGTGGGTTCCTCTACGGTTATGGGCTGGAAACGTCTTTCCAGTGCAGCATCCTTTTCAACATACTTTCTGTACTCTGCAAGCGTTGTTGCACCGATAAGCTGTATCTCGCCTCTGCTGAGGCTGGGCTTTAGGATATTTGAAGCATCTATCGCTCCTTCAGCTCCTCCGGCACCTATAAGAGTATGAAGTTCATCAAGGAAGAGAAATACGTTTCCATCCTCTATGACTTCCTTCATAACTTTCTTTATTCGCTCTTCAAACTCACCCCTGTATTTGGATCCGGCGACCATTCCCGAAAGATCAAGAGTCAGAACTCTCTTGTTCTTGACTGTATCGGGCACCTCTCCCTCAACTATTCTCTGGGCAAGTCCTTCAACGATAGCAGTCTTTCCTACTCCGGGCTCACCGACAAGACAGGGATTGTTCTTGGTCCTTCTGCTTAATATCTGGATCATTCTCTGTATCTCTGTCTCTCTTCCGATAACAGGATCAAGCTTGCCGTTCTTTGCAAGCTCAGTCAAATCTCTGCTGTATTGAGCAAGCATGGAAGTCCCGTTCTTTTTTGATGCCTTTATAGGAAGATCCTCTTTATAAAGATTTCCGTCTTCACCCATTGATACAAGTGTTTCGGCATAGATCTTGGGCAGATTGACTCCCATTGTTATAAGCAGTCTGGCAGCAACATTCTCGCCTTCCTTGATGATGGCAAGCAGGATATGCTCAGTTCCTATCTCGGATGAATTGAATCTTTCTGCCTGAGCAGCAGCTTCATCCAAAACCTTTATTGCTCTGGGAGAATATCCGTCTCTTTCAGCTACAGGTACAGCCGAATCAGGGGCAACAAAATCCTTTACAAGTTCCTCAACGGTTTCTAGCTTTGCCCCGTTTGCTATCAGAACCTTTGCAGCCAGTCCCTCATTTTCCTTTATGAGTCCCATGAGCAGATGTTCAGTGCCCACATAGGACTGATGAAGAGTCTTTGCATATCTTTTTGCATGCTTTAATGCAGTTTTTGCACTTTCTGTATATTCTTTCATGCTCTTAAATTCCTATTATATAGTGATTATGCATCCAAAGCCTCAGCCCTGAATGCATATATATGATCACTTACTTATCAATATCTAGAAACTCGAATTCCATGTCATCATCGATGTCGAGGAAATTCTTTGACTGCCAAGCTTCTTTCCTGTCATCCTGCAGTGCCTTTGAAGGCTTGGTAATGGCTGAAGCCTTTTTAGGTTTGCCCTTCTTTGTAACGATCTTTATATCGTCATCATTAGGCTCATCCTCAACGACCGGTGCAGGCGCAGGTGTTGCCTTTCTTACCGGACGCTGTGGCAGCTCATCTTCATAAGCCTCATCGTCTTCGTCATCTTCCCAGTCTTCATATGAATCCCTGAGTTTGAAAAGAAGGATTGAAACAGCGATAACAAGGAAGAGTATCACGATGCCCATGATGATAACAATCTTTTTATACTTGGAAGCATCTCCAGCATCTGAGCTCTCAGCTGCCTGACTCTGCTGCATAACTGCATTGATGTTATCTATGCTCTGTCTTGTTCCCTTGATATGATCGTATAAATACCATGTATCAACGCCATCATTGTTGGGTTCATATTTAAGTTCGTAATCGTTGTTTGGTGCAGAAACTGGAAGGTCTGCTTCCATCTCGGTTTCTTCAGGCTCTTCAGTCTCGCCTTCAGCTTCTCCTTCGCCTTCGCCTTCAGATTCTGTAGACGTATTTACATAATCGGATCTGATAAATCCGTTTACATCTCCGTAGCTTATCTGATACCAGATCTGTCCGTCGCTTCCGTTTGCCTGTCCTGTTATTGAAAGTGCCTGCCCCGCGGGAGCTGTTGCCTTCTTGTTTGATTTTGTTGAAGCACCCTCTCTTACACTGACTGAATCCGTTGTTGTTCCGCTTGTAAACTCACAAGCTTCAACAGTTGTTGTAACAACTTCAGTAACAGTCTCTGTCTGGGTTGTCTCTTCGGTCTTCTTTGTCTCTGTTGTTTCCGATGAGGAAGAAGATGAAGATTCTGTCTTTATATCGCCGTCTACGTCTGTGACAAGATCAGCTCTGATATAACCGGTCGTATTGCCGTCAACATATACCTTATACCATGTATAGCCGCTGCCGTCCTTTGTAGATGATAATACATCGAGCTTGCTTCCCTTTACGGTACTTCCTACTACATCAGCAGATGTGCTTGCAGTCTCTCTTATCTTTGCCGCATCTGCAGATACCTTACAGGTTCCTGCTGCCATACTGCCAAAAGCACCGATATATACTGTAGCCGTTATGATCGTTGCAGCAAGCAACCCTTTAACTGCTTTACCAAATCTCATATTTCTAATTCCTTTCCACCTCATCTATTGCTTTACCGATATCACTTCTCATGTATTTATTGTCAAATGTGACCCACTTGGTAGCTTCATAGGCCTTTTCTCTTGCATCCTTAAGATCCTTGCCTACAGCTGTCACGCCTAATACTCTACCACCATTTGTCACTATTTGTCCATCTTTTTCCTTTGTTCCGGCATGGAAACAGTAGTATCCTTCCTTGCCGTCAAAGTTCTCAAGGCCTTTTATAACCTTGCCTTTTTCATATGAAACGGGATATCCTTCACTCGCAAGAACAACACATACGGCTGCATTGTCTTCAAACTGAAGATCTATCTTGTCAAGTGTTCCGTCTATGCAGGCATCAACAACATCCATTATATCATTCTTCTGTCTGCAGAGAACTACCTGTGCCTCGGGATCACCGAAACGTGCATTGTACTCAAGCACTCTGGGCCCTTTCTCTGTAAGCATGAGTCCAAAGAAGATGATTCCCTTAAAAGGTCTTCCCTCTGCTGCCATCGCATCGACTGTTGCCTGATATATATACTTCTGACAGAAATCATCAACTTCCTTTGTATAGAAAGGACTGGGAGAGAAATTACCCATGCCGCCGGTATTAAGACCCTGATCGCCGTCAAGGGCTCTCTTGTGGTCCTGAGCAGAAGTCATTGTCTTTATCGTCTTTCCGTCAACATATGACAGAACTGAGACCTCTCTTCCCGTCATGAACTCTTCAACGACCATCTTGTTTCCGGAATCTCCGAAGTGCTTATCAAGCATGATCTCCTTAACTCCGGCTTTTGCTTCCTCAAGTGTGTTACAGATAAGAACACCCTTGCCGAGTGCAAGTCCGTCTGCCTTAAGTACTATGGGCATCTGTGCGCTTTCAAGATACTCGATTGCCTTATCGGCATCATCAAATGTCTCGTAAGCAGCTGTCGGAATATTGTATTTTTTCATAAGATCCTTGGAAAACGCCTTGCTTCCCTCAAGGATCGCAGCATTCTTTTTAGGTCCGAAGGTTCTGAATCCTTCAGCTTCAAGTACGTCTACAAGTCCCCCCACGAGCGGATCATCGGGTGCGACAAATATCAGATCAGGCTGTATCTTCTTTGCATAGGATACGATCTTGTCAAACTCCATAACTCCTATGGAAGGTTCGCACTCAGCTATCTGTGCTATTCCTGCATTTCCGGGTACACAGTATAACTTGTCAACTCTCTTGCTCTTTTTCATGCTCACGGCTATGGCATGCTCTCTGCCGCCGCCACCAACAATAAGTACTTTCACACTATCCTCCTTACCCTATCTCAACCTTTGAATCAACGACCTTTATTTTTCCGTTTGCGAAAAGATCGATCGCTTTCGGAAGTATCTCCCACTCTGCCTGCTCCATCACTCTTAACTGAAGACTCTTTGGAGTGTCATCAGGCAATACCTCAACCGCCTTCTGCAGTATTATCGGTCCTGTATCCGTACCCTCGTCAACAAAATGCGCTGTTGCACCGGTTACCTTTACTCCTCTTGCAAGCACGGCTTCATGTACCTTCAGTCCGTAGTAGCCGACACCGCAAAATGACGGGATGAGTGACGGGTGAATATTTATTATCCTGTTTTTGAATGTCTTAACAAATTCTTCAGGGATATTTACAAGGAATCCCGCAAGCACCACAAGTCCCGGATCATATGATCTGACCGTTTCAAGCAATGCCGCATTGAAATCATCTCTGCTTTCAAAATCCTTGGGTGATACTACTTTAGCATCGATCCCGGCATTCTTTGCTCTTTCGAGTGCCTTTACTCCGTAATTGTTCGAAATTACCGCAGCGATCCTTGCTCCTGTTATCTCTTTGCTGTCTATCTTGTCAATGATAGCCTGAAGGTTGGTTCCTCCCCCCGACACACATACAACTATGTCTAACATAAGGTTACTCCCTTTTCTCCCTCTGTTATCTCACCTACAACATATGCCTTGTCGCCTGCTGACTCAAATGCCTTTATTGCTTTGTCGACATCATCCTTGTCAACCGCTATTACCATGCCAAGTCCCATGTTGAATGTGTTGTACATCATATCCTCATCCAGATTGGCTTTATTCTTCATAAGAGTAAATATCGCAGGTACTGGATATGAATCCTTTTTGATATTCGCATGTGTACCATCAATCAGCATACGGGGTACATTCTCATAGAAACCGCCACCGGTTATATGGCTGCATGCCTTTAACTTGACTCCGGCATTTTCGGCAGCCTTAAGAGCCTTTACATATATACGTGTGGGTGTGATAAGTACATCACCAAGCTTTGCTCCCAGCTCGTCATAATATGTATCGAGACTTTCCTTTGTCATTTCAAATACATTTCTCACAAGAGAGAATCCGTTGCTGTGAACACCTGTTGATGCAAGTCCTATAAGAACATCACCTGCTTTCAGATCCTTGCCTGTGATTATATCCTTTTCATCAACTATTCCAACGGCAAAACCTGCAAGGTCATATTCATCCTCAGGCATGAGTCCCGGATGCTCCGCTGTCTCACCGCCTATAAGGGCCGCCCCGGACTGTCTGCAGCCGTCGGCTACACCCTTCACGATAGATGCGATCTTTTCGGGATAATTCTTGCCGCACGCGATATAGTCAAGGAAGAAAAGCGGCTCTCCGCCGGCACATGCTATGTCATTTACACACATGGCCACCGCATCGATGCCTATGGTGTCATGCTTATCCATAAGGAATGCCAGCTTAACCTTGGTACCGCATCCGTCCGTACCTGACAGGAGAACGGGGTCCTCCATCTTCTGTATGCCCTTAAGCGAAAACGCTCCTGCAAATCCGCCAAGGTCTCCGACAACCTCACTCCTTGCCGTAGACTTAACGAAATCCTTGATAAGCTGTACCGACTTGTATCCGGCTTCGATATCAACTCCCGATGATCTGTAATCCAGTGCCATGCTTCCTCCTAACCGATGCGCGTTAGATATCGCGCGTTATTATTTAGTATAGTTCTTATATCCTACTTCCTTAAGCTTCTTATCCTTGGCCACAACCTGGTCCTTTAAGCCTTCCTTGTATGCCTTGAGCCTCTCCCTTAATGCATCATCACTCATGGCTAACATCCTTGCCGCCAGAAGACCTGCATTGGCTCCTCCTCCTATGGCAACCGTAGCCACGGGGATACCCGAAGGCATCTGAAGGATGGAATAGAGTGCGTCCTGACCGCCGAGTGCTCCGCCGCCCATCGGTATACCGATAACCGGAAGAGGGAATATGGCCGCACACATACCGGGAAGATGAGCAGCCATTCCTGCACCGGCGATTATCACCTTGATACCGCGCTCCTCTGCTCCCCTGGCATATTCAAAGAACTCATCGGGCTCTCTGTGGGCTGAGATGATGTTCATCTCAAATCCGATACCCAGTTCTTCAAGTATATCTGCTGCCTTACTCATAACGGGCATATCCGAATCGCTTCCCATAACAAGACTAACCTTGATATCTGACATATTATCCTATCCTCCGTAACAAATCTTATTTATCCAGGGGCTCGTTGAGTATCTCCGTCCCCGGAAGAACAAACCTTCCGTCTGCAATTATATCTGTCTCTTCTCCTGCTTCACTCACGCAGTACAATCTCTTAAG
>JAEEGJ010024310.1_pt1 | contig 12576 bp, 9 predicted proteins | sample 8958761 | NCBI WGS metagenome assembly JAEEGJ01 (sample SAMN16246546, study PRJNA631951) | gut metagenome | biome: gut microbiome; feature: rumen; material: RS-attached | host: Bos | place: Iran: Karaj | collected 2018-10 | reverse complement strand
CGCTGAGCACCAGGGATACGGTGCTGCGGGAGACGCCCAGCCTGTCGGCGATATCTTGCATGGAAACCATAAGGAGGGTGGTTTAGGAAATAGAGGCTTTATAAATCGATTGACCTATTTTCAAAGATAGGAAACTCTCCCCCATTTTCAAAATCTTTCGCAACAAAAAAACCGGCAGGGTTCGCCTGCCGGTTGATTCGTTATAATGGACCTCGGAATCAATATCCGGGGTTCTGGGTCAAGGTATATCCGCGGTTGGTATATTTGTCCACCAAGAGCTTCGGGATCGGCGCCAGGATCAGACGGTTATTGCTATCCCAGTTCTTCTGACGGGAATAGTTGAAGCGAAGCTGATAGACGGAACCGTTCTTGACAGCTTCCAGACCGGCACCACTGCTCAAGTCGTTGACCTTAACATAGACAACTCCGCTCGGCAGCGTCTTCGGAGCGGCAGACTCGGAGAAGTAGTAGTCCGGGGTCCCGTTTCCATCCAGATCGACAGGGGTGTCCAGCGCCGGGATATTGATACCCGTCCAAGGCATGGTTGCCAGCAAGCTGCCGCAGCCCCAGCGAAGGAGGTCGTTCTCCCGCATGCCTTCCAGGCAGAGTTCACAACCCCGCTCGCGGCGGATTTCCATGATGACGGCATTATCCACATTGGGATAGAAGTTCGCTTTCAGATAAGGATCGACCGTGGTAGGCATGTCCAGGTTGCCGGTAATGCCCGCGCGGCGGCGGATCGCACCGACCGTCTTGCTCCAGATATCAGCGGTCATCTCGCCCAGCTCGGCTTTAGCCTCAGCATAGGAGAGAAGGACCTCGGCATAGCGATAGATCGGGGTGGAATTGAGGTTGCTGCTTGAGTGGGAGTCATCATCGCCATCAGCATACTTGTCCACGCAGAACTTGATGATCTGGTAGCCGACGGACGACGGTGCAGGGATGACCGGAACGGCAACTTTCCCGTCAAACTTGTAACCCGGAGTCCGGACGATGGCGGCCAGACGGGGGTCACGGTTGTTGAACTCAGTCGCAAAGGTCTCGGTCTCAAAGCCGCTCTTGGCCGTGTAGGCCGTGCCGTCTTTCATCAAGAAAGTGTTGATGAAGTTACGGACGAAGGAGCGGTTCACGGCTGCGGAATTGTAGTACTGATTCTGGCTGCCGCGGATGCTGGAAGCAGTCTGTGCGCCGAGGAGGACTTCCTGGGTCTGCAGTTTCTCGCTGAGGAAGAGGTCGCGGTAATTGTTAATCAGGCTGTATTTTCCGCCAGAAATGATCTGCTCTGCAGCAGCGACAGACTGGCGGTACAGTTCCTCCACCGTGTAGTTGGTGAAAGGCTCTCCCTTGACGGAAGCGGTCACATTGTTGTACTTGCGGAAAGAGGCTTCGTACAGGCAGGCCTGCATCTTGATGAACAGGCAGACCTCCTTCGTGATCGTGGTCGCATCAGCGCTGGTGGCCGTGATGTTCTCGATGGCATAATCCAGGTCCTCCAGGATATGCTTCATAACCTCATCGCGGCTGTCACGATCCTTCCATTCATAGTCCGGTTCGTCGGAACGGATCACCCGGTCATACCAGGGGAGGTCGCCATAGGAGCGCATCTTCTTGTAGTACCAGAAGGCGCGGAAGAAGCGGCCCTGGGCCACGAAATTTGCCTTCACGGCTCCTTCAACGCCGCATGCGGGAGATTCCATCTGCTGAAGGAAATAGTTGATCGCACGGAGGTCATCCCAGCCGCCCCAATCCAGATCCGAATCAGCAGCAGAATAATCTACACAATAACGGTTGCTAAAAGAGTAAGGAGTACTGACATAATCCATGCTCCCGTCCTTGGAATAGGCGCCGGTCACAGAGGGAAACGCCGTGTAAAAGGTATTGACCGCCTGTTGGATGGACGCTTCGGAAGCAAAAGCAAGAGCGGGGCTGTACGCATTCGGGTTGTACTCGGACAAATCACAAGATGCGACGAAAGAAGCCGCCAATACAATTGCGCAAAGTTGGAATATCTTTTTCATAATCGTATCCGTTTAATTATTTCACGATGCAGACGGCGAGACGGTTGTTCTCCGGAGTGAAGGAGGAATCCTTCTCTGTACCGTAGAATTCAGTAGTGATGCGGGCGGGGCTGATGCCGGCGGCCTTGAGGGCCTCGGCGACGACCTCTGCGCGCTCCTTGGTGAGCTCGTAGTTACGCTTGTCCGTACCGGTGGCCTGGTCGGCGTAGCCGGTGATGGAGACATGAGCTGTGGGATAGGTCTTCATGGCCTTGACGAGGTTGTCCACCTTGTAGGCCTCGGAGTCGCGGATGACGCTCTGGTTGAGTTCGAAGTAGATGTCCTCGAGGTGGAGCGCCTCAGCGCGGCGCACGGCCATGGGCTTTTTGGCAGCCTCACAGTCTTCCTTGTCCTTGAGGGCCTTGGCCAGTTCGTCACGGAGGGCATCGGCCTCGGCTTTCGCCTTGGCGGCAGCAGCTTCAGCGGCGGCAGCGGCAGAATTGGCGGCGGCAAGGGCAGATGCAGAGACACCGGCAGCGACAGGTGCGGCAGCAGACTTGACCCGGCCGCCGAAGGTGATATTCAGGCCGATACTGTAGGTCCTGAGCTTCGGATAGCGGAATCCGCCGTAGTCTTCACGCCAGTTGAGACCGAACTCATAATCATCACCCAGATAGGAAATCGTGGTGACGTCGAAGTCGCGGCCGATCTTCTTGTAGAGCGGGGACCAGTTCCAGAGGTTTTCACCCGAGAAATAGATCTTGGCATTCTCGACATTGATCTTCTGAAGGACTTTCTTCGGAATGTTGTAGCCGAGTTGGACATTCTGGAGGTTGATGTAGCCGATATCGAAGAGGTAGCGGTCCACCACGAACTCGGCGCCATAGGAACCGGCCGTGTATTTGTGGTTGGCAATAATCTGGTTACCCAGCGAAAGACCCGGGAAGAAGGCATCCGGGCGGTCTTCCGTCCAGTAGTTGTTCGCGAAGAATTTGGTCATCGGGCCATAGGCATGCGTGAACTGCTTCCACATCAGGTGCTCGCCAGCCGGAGCCCAATTCTGCTTGTACACGCCCTGGAAACCGACGGAGAGGAACCAGTTGTACCAATCCAGGTCAAACCCGAAGGAGAACTGGAGCAAAGGCCGTTTGTTACCGATGATGGACAGGTCGCCATATTTCGGCTTGCCGGTTTCCTCATCGATCAGGAGACTGTTGCTGCCGAAGTTGACTTCTCCATCGCCATTCAGGTCAAGCAGCCAGATATCACCGGGCCGTACGGCCGGATTGACATTGTGCTGCTTGAGGTCCGAGGTGGCCTTGTAGGGCTTCCCGGCACCGAAGGCGTTATCAATGTCATTCTGGTTCTGGAACAAGCCGTTGGACTTATAACCCCAGATTTCACCATCAACCTGACCGGGATAGTAGGCGTAAATATCCATACCCTCATTACCGAAATACTGGTCAATCACCGTGTGGTTATGTCCGACAGCGGCACGGGCGCCGATATGGAAGGGCCGTCCCGCAGCCATGAACCGGGTGTTATAATGGACTGCCAGTTCCCAGCCATACGTACTCATCGCACCGCAGTTGGCTTTTCCGGAAGGAGATCCGTAGGTGTCGGAATGGCTCTGGGCGGAAGTCAGCTGATTGATGTTACGGTTGATGAAGTAGTCGTAGGAGATGTCCAACTTATTATTGAAGAAGGCCACATCCACACCCGCATCAAATTTGCGGACCGTAGACCAGGTGTAAGCAGAGTATACTTCATTGGGGTAAACCAGATGGGTGTAGGAAGTCTGTCCGTTGAAGACGCGGTCCGTTTCAATCTCGGTAGTCAGTGTCTCCTCGAAGCTGTAGGCACTCGCTGCGATGGAGTCGCCGACTTCACCATAGGAAACGCGGAACTTCAGGGCGCTGATCCAACGGGGATCGATCTTCCACCAAGGTTCCTGGGAGACGCGCCATCCGGCGGAAGCGGAGGGGAAGAAACCCCACTGGTGTCCGGCGGCAAAGACGGAAGACCCGTCATAGCGGGCATTCAACTCCAGGAGATACCGGTCATCCCAGCCCAGGTTGATCCGGCCGAAGACGCCGGCCATCCGCCAGTGCTTGTCCTCGAAGTGATGCTCGTCAAGCAGTCCGTCTCCGTTCTCGCCTTTGGCGAACGCGATGGCATTGCTGGAGATGGCATCATCCCAGGAGAGACCCCGCTTCCGATACTCGACGTGGCGGAAGTCCCGCTTGTCGTAGTTGAAGCCGGCCATCGCCTTGAGATAGAACTTGTCGAACGTGTTCTCATATTCGCCCCAGGCATTCACTGTCTGATAGATATTGTCTTTGAATTGGCGCTTGACACCTTGTTTCTGCTTGTTCTTATCGGTAACAAGCGGAGCAATGACGCCCTCGGTCTGACTGTTCCAGGGAGAAACGGCGACCTGCTCGACCGCATTGCTCTTTGTCCGGTAGGCATATTCCGCCGTGAACCGGAGCGTGTTGTCAAAGAACCCGGCTTCGGCGCGCGTCTGGGTGCCGAAATTATTCGTGATCTTGTTCTTCCTCAGGCGGCCGGCGGTGTCGCCGATCAGGCCACCCAAGATCGCGGCACCGGCTTTCGTGAAGGATCCGTCCGGATTGTATACTTCCCAGGTCGGAGCACCGAGCGTGTAAAGAATGAAATCCGGAGAAACGAGGCTATATCCGTCAGCTTTCGTGCTGACACCATAGTCCAGCCGGTCATGGGTGAAATCCATGTTCTCGGAAATCTTGAGCCAAGGGAACACCTGGATGCCGACCTTGCTGCGGATGTTGAATGTCTTGTACGGATCGCTCTTTCCGACATAGATGCCGTCATAGTCGTAAATACGACCGGAAACCAGGTAACTGGTCTTGCCGTGAGATCCGTTGATGGACAGGTTGTGGACCTGAGAGGTGGTGTAGTCCTTGTAGATCTGGTCATACCAGTTGGTGTGGCCGTGATAGCGGTACTGACCAGCCTTTGTCGTCGTCGTGATGCCGGCAGACTCCTTGTACTCGTCAGCGACATCCTGCGCTTTTCCACTGGCAATCTGAATGTTGGCGGTATTGTTCTCGGAGCCGCGATAGTTGCGCTTGGCCTCCGCAATGATACTGGCATACTGCTCACCGTCAGTCAATATATCCGGCATTGCGCGAGGGGTCAGGAAGTTAAAGTTGGTCGAGTAGTTGACCGTCACCTTCCCTGTTTCCTGGGGATTCTTCGTCGTGATCAAGATGACGCCGTAGGCACCCCGCGTACCATAGATGGCCGTGGCAGCAGCGTCCTTGAGGACGGAAACACTCTCGATGTCGTTAGGGTTGATCAGGTTGGGATCTCCCTCCACGCCGTCAATCAAGGTCAGGGTGTTGAAATCATTCGGAAGGTTGACTTCACCCAGATTGTGCTTGTCACCCCGGATGTTGTAGCCATAGCTGGTACGGTAAGGCGCACCATCCGTCAGGGCGATGTTGACGGACGGCAGGTTGCCGAGGAGCATCTGGTCCACATTGGAGACCGGACGGTTCTCGAACATCTCCGTTCCCACCGCATCGACGGCACCGGTCAGGTTGGCCTTCTTGATGGAGCCGTAACCCACGACGACGACATCATCCAGGGTAGTGGCTTGCGAATCGAGGGCCGTATTGATGCTGGTACGGCCGTCCACCGGGATCTCCTGGTCCTTCATGCCGATGAAGGAGACCACGAGCGTCTGACCGGGCCGGACGTTGATCGAGTAGTTTCCGTCCAAGTCAGTGACGGTACCCTGGGTCGTACCCTTGACCATCACGCTCGCTCCGGGGAGCGGTTCTCCCTGGTCGTCATAAACGACGCCGCGGACAGTTACCGTCTTGGCCGGGGTTTGCTCGGAATCGGCTTTGGAAGGGGCTGCAGAGGCGACCGTGGCAAACGGGCCAGCCAGCAACAACAACGCAACGCCGAAGCGAACAATGAGTTTTGTTTGATTCATAATCAAGCCGGGCGGATGATTCCTGCCCAGTTTGATCATTGTGCCTCAGGAGGATGCCGGCGGCTTGTAATTATGGGTCCGGATGTGCCGCGAAAAGCGGGACAAAGCAATATATGGATGGAAAATGGCGGTCGTTGGCCGGAAAGTGCCCTGGAGGGTATCCGGGCAAGGATTTTCGGAGATTCGGATGACGGATTGTTTTATCCCTTCAGGAGCTGTTTCAGCAGCGCCTGCTTCATCTCCAGGCTGAGCCCGGAAAGCAAAGTATCGACGGCTCCATCCGTCGTGGTTTCTCCGGCAAGCAGGCGCCGGTTGAAAGCCATCTGCCGCTCCAGAGGGAACTCGGCAATGTATCCGGCCGTCACGCTGCGTCCGGGACTGTGGCCCATGCTTTCACTGATATAGCGCGTAGGTACACCGGCCAGGGACAGGTTGGTGGCGAAACTGTGCCGGCACCAGGTCGGAGTCGGGCTGACGGACCAGCCGAGATGTCGGGCGACGATCTCCATCCTGGCTGAGATGTTGCTGTTCATCAGGTTGACTTTTTTCCGGCATGTGCTTTCATCCCGTACGCCTTCCAGAATGAAGGGGAACAATAACTGTCCCTTTTGCTCGGGAGCCGCCGTTTCATGCAGGATATCAGCAAGTTGCGGAATGATCGGAACGATGACTTCACTGTTGTTGTCGGCTCTGTCCTTGGTCTTTTGTCGCTCGAAACGGAGCGCCTGTCCCCCATGTTCAAACCAAAATGAATCATAACGCAACCGTGCTGCATCGGAGAGATTCATACCATTGGCCAGATATAGGAAAAGGAAGAGTCCCAGACTCTGCCGGACCAGCTGCCGCTGGTAGTCATAGCGTAACGGAAGATCTCCTTCGCGCCGTTCGGCAAAGAAGTGATACAGCTCCGTCATCTGCTTGACACTGAGGAACTTCTCCTTTCTGGACCGGCCCTTTGGGATAGAAATCAGGCTGGCGTCCCGCTCGCCGAACGGGTAGTCTTCCGGCTTGATATAGCCCTTGCGGATGCACTCCTTGACCACCACGCGGCAGGCGCGGAGATAGATGCCGATCGTTGCTTTGGTGTAGTCCCGGGCCTTCATCTCCCGTACCCAGCGGGCCAAAACGGAAGCGTTGACAAGGAATCCGTCCTTTGGTGTAAATCCCGTCAGATCCCGGAAGGAGCGGAGTGCATAACGGTAACTTTCGGCTGTCCCGGCACTTCGGGAACTCAGGATCCGTTCCCATTCCGACAGGAAGTTATTCCCGTCACCGCTCTTTCCAGTCAAGGCGGCAGCAATCCTATCCAGCGTCAGAGTAGACTGAAGAGCCAATTCACGTATCCGCGCCATGCACTTGGCGAATGCCTGGCGATATTCTTCCTGTTTTGCGCAATATAAATCGTTGCGGGTAAAGGTTTCGTGCCGGCGGAGTCCTTTCCGGGCTGAACAGATCGCAGAAAACTCGTCAATAGTCCAGCTGTCTCCGAGCAGATAGTAGTAACGCCCGCCGTTGAGCGTAAACCGCAGGCAGACCGGAAGCGCTGTCCCATCCGCCGAGCCCCGCTTGGAGGACAGGGTCAAGGCAATGGTGCAAATTCCCATTCTCTCCCGGCAGAGGACCGGAAGATTCGCAGACTTTTTATGTACCTTTTGGACGTATTGGGACATAAATGGGACAAATCTGATTAAATATGATAACTAATCAACAGTTATACAAAGTTTTAAACATATTTAAACACCGTGGAAACCGGGTCAATTAAGGGACAAAACAATAATTGATTTATCACCACACTGCCCTCTCCTAGCTACAAATATAGTAATTTGCTGATTATATGCAATATAGGTCGATGATTTGTATTACTCTCGCAACTCTTATTTTATTAGAAATTTCTTTTATAGTTATTTTTTGACGTCCAACTGAAAAATGACTACATTTGTGTCATACGCACGAAACCTAAGAATCAGATAAAGCTATCCCTATGTACAAGTATCGTCAAGCCCCCGGCGGGAAATATCTCCTGAGCGTAGATAACCATACTGAAATCACGGCAGCCCTGGCGGCTTTCTGCGAGGAGAAAAACATCCACAGCGGCATTATCGGCGGTCTGGCCGCCATCTCAGAGGCGACGTTCCGTTTCCTGGATCCCGCCACTAAACAATATGTTGACAAGACTTTTTCCGAGCAGATGGAGGTCACCTGCCTGACCGGCAACATCTCACGCAAGGACGGCATTCCTTATCTGCACATCCATGTCACTGCCAGCCGGCGTGACTACAGCTGCATCGGCGGGCACCTGCTGACCGCACGGGTCAACGGCGCCTGCGAGCTTTATGTGGAGGATTATAGTCTGGAAGGCGTCGGCCGCCGTTTCGATCCGGAGACCGGGCTTAATCTCTACGATTTCTAATTATCGCGGAGCAGGGATTCAAGCATTCGCTGATCCGGCTGTGTAGAAGCTCCGGATAAGATGCCGAAACCGCCGGAACCCTCACGGTAACACCATACGGTGCGGGCGATTCCCAGTTCCTCGAACACTTCGTTCATCTGGGTCAGCCAGGCATATCTGGCATCGTCGTTCTGCTTGGGCGACAGGCAGCCGTACTCCCCGCAGTAAACAGGGATGCCGTAACGTGCGGCCACTTCCACCACCTGGCCGAACTCTGCCCTGAAGCGGTCCTTGTCGTAATGCTGGCGGGTCCACCGTCCAAAGGCAGCCTGTTCCTCAGCGGGACGCGAGGCCAACTCATCTTCCGTTACAGCCTGGCCGGGGAAATGGACCGGACCGCCATAGTTCTTATACTCCGTCCAACCCCCGCCATAGTGAGTGAGAAGCATGGGGTTGTAATAATGGAAACTGAGAATGATATTGGGATCACCCTCCGGAATGGAGAGCTGGGCTGCCGTGTTGAAGGACTGCCAGCGGTTGCTGCCGATCACCAGCACACGGTCTTTCTCCAACTCCCGGATGGCGGTGTAACATTCTTTGACGATCTTGTTCCAGTCTTCCGGATCATCAGCCACGGGCTCGTTCATCAACTCGTAAGCCACCATCGCCGTGCTGTAGTCCTTGAGCTCGCCGGAAATCTTGCGCCAGCATTCGTAGAAGGCTTCCTGTGCCGCGCGCTCCGTGAAGAGGGGCTTCTCCGATGCATTGAAATAGTGTGAGCGGAGGATATGGAGATCGACGATAGCCCGGAGATGATACTTTCCGCAGAGGTCCAGGGCATTGCGGAGCAGGTCGAAAGCTTCCGCATCCTTCGTGCCGTCCTCGAGGAACATCTGTTCTTCGTCGATGGGAATGCGCACATGGTCAAAACCCCAGTCAGAAATGCGCCGGACATCGTTTTCGGTAAAAAACTGCGCCCTGTGTTCTCCACGTGCGGAGCTTTGGGACAGCCAGTGGGCGATATTCACGCCCCGATGGATTTCGAATCTCTCTTCCTGGCAGGAAAGGATCAGGCAGACGGCAGTCAGTGCAAGAAGTAAACGTTTCATATGCATTTAGTTTCCGGCAATATAAGAAAAATGTTTGTATATTTGTCTGGTTGTATTACGATCGTCAGGAACCATGAACACAAAAGAACCCTTTGTCATCACGATCAGCCGGGAGGTAGGCTCCGGAGGGCACACCGTGGGCTCCATGCTTGCAAAAAAACTCGATGTCCGTTTTTGTGACAAACAATTGTTAGAGTCCCTGGAAAAGCAGTTTGACTTAAGCGCAGGTGAGATAGAAAAGTTGAAGGGAAAGAAGAAAAACTGGCTGGCTGATTTTGCCAACCACGTGGTACCGATGCCTTCGGCCCAAGCGCTTGGCCTGGATCCTGAATACACGGATGAATTTCAGGTAAAGGTCACGCCTGATGAAATATTTAAGGCGGAGGTGGAGATCCTTCGGGGTTTTGCCCAGATGGGCTCATGCGTCATTGCTGGCCGTTCGGGTTTCTTTGTCTTCAAGGATTATCCGAACAGGCTGAATGTGTTTATTACCGCGTCACTTCCCCATAGGCTGAACAGGGTCATGAAAAAGCAGAGCGTGTCTGAGGAAAAGGCCTTGACGATAATCAAGGAATTAGACCGGGCCCGGGAAAACTACATCCAACGTTTTGCCGGCGTAAGCCGCTACGATGTCAGGAACTACGACCTGGTCCTGTCAGCTGACGGCCACTCCGAAGAGGAATTGGCGGATATAATCCTTTCTTACATCTAGAGGCCTCGGACCTCTCCATCTGACCGGCGCGTTAAAGCTTCACGCAAAGCTTGAGACTTGCGGACCACCGGCTGAAACGGCCGGAGGAGTGGATTTTGTCGAAATCAACATCGGAATCCGAATACACTTGGGGAATGTCGGTAGACCCTCTGTAGTTATAGCTGTCATAACTACCCGAGACACCGATAAAAAACCGGTCCCAGGAATAAATGGCCCCGGCCTTGAACACATAGTTCACATGCAACTTTCCGTTGATGACATTTTTGGTCAATACCGGATCCTCTTCCAAATAAATATTCATCATACTGGAAGAAAACTGATTGAAAAGGGTGACCATGGGAATGGCCGTCAAATTGATGGTCAGGTTGCGAAGCCCTTTCCCGTCAGGTCCGGGCTGTCGGTGGAAAGGAACCAGGTTGTACGAGAAGCCGCCCCCGAAGGAAGCCTGCCTGGTGTCTTGCCGAACCAACCCGAATAATATATCGGAAATAATGAGTTCGTCCGGATCATACTCGACCAGCCCCTGGAGGTATTTGATCCCGAACATCCATGTTCCGGCGGACCGCCGCTGGACCACGTTCCCTTTGTATACTGCGGAATAAGCGAAACTGCGTCGGTTGAAAGCATAGAACGCATCGGCGATAAAGGTGGTCATGCGCCCCGGTTTCTCTGTCTGTCCGGAGTCTTCAAAATCATCCCACCCTTCTCCTAACTGGATTCCCATTTCATAGTCAACCGGCCGGCGGAAATCGAAATACTGTAATTGCAAAGCGTAGCCCGGAGCGAGATAGTCAAAGGAGAAGGATGTGTTGGAGCCCACCCCGTCTCCTCCTACTCTCTGGTTCCAGCCCAAAGAAAGGTTGCCGTATCCGACCTGCAGGCCGATTACCTTGTCCACGCCGCCCAAGAGCTTGGTAGAGGTGAATGCATGCATGTTGGTTCTTCCGCCATCCTCTTCATCGAACAAATAGCTGAAATCAATCTTGTTTTCCTGAGTGATTCCCGCCTGGTGCAGTTCACCCGACACTGCGACGTTCCAGCGTGCGGCCGGCTGATAGACTGCGCTTGGGTCCAATTCCATGGACGGAGCAGAAATCATGTCGACAATCTTACTCCAGAACGAATCCGGCCGTTGAGAAAACGCCGGAAAGCTACATGCCGGCAATAGGAAGAGAAGAGCGAGTGTTTTTCGAAGATCAAGCATGGTTTGTTTCGCTAGAATTGCAAAGATAGTCTTTTTCTTTTGATTGAGAAAGCCGAAAGAAAGACGGGAGAATCCAAAGACATAACTGGGGAAGTCTGAGGGATCTACCAAATGAAAGGAATTACTTTGTATTTCACCTTCTGCTTGTACTCTTTGTAACCCTCCAACCCTTTTCCCAGGACCTCCTCCTCATTTTTAATCCGCTTGGCGATCAGCGGAATGTACAGCAACATGATCAGGAAAGAGAAGGGCGAAGCCAGCACCAGCGGCATGGCCAGGAACAGGACGGTCGTGGCCATGTACATCGGATGCCTGACGACTCCATAAAGCCCCGTGTCGATGACCTTCTGATTCTCCTGCACTTCAATGGTCCGGGACAGGTAGGTGTTCTCCCGCAAAACCTCAGCGTAGAGCAGATAGCAGATCAGGAAAAGTCCCGCCGATACCCAAACGGCCCAGTCAGGCAGCACGCACCAGCCAAAACGCCAATTGAGGCCTGCCACGACAAACGCGGCGACAAACAGGAGACCGCTGAGTTTCACAACCGTCTTCTGCTCCTTCTCTTCTTCTTTGGCATTCAGCCGCTTGCGGAGCAGCTCCGGATTCTTCGCCACCATGACCAGGCCGGCGCAGAACATCGGCACAAACAGAATGCCCATCAACAGCCAGGCTTGCCAATACAGAAGCGACCCCGCCGGCAGGAATAGCAGCAGGCCGATGACGATCACCCCGAGCAGAAACTTGCCGATGGCTTGCAGGAAGAGTCCGTTCTTGTCCATATACGAATCAGATTTCAGGTTTGTCTTTGCCTGGGGATTGTGACGCCAGATTGCGCCGACCTTGACCCTGTGAACAGACGATGTTGGGGGTGATGGCATCGGCGCCGGAGCACAGGTCGATGATATACTGAACGAAGTCTGGACTGCAAGCCATAAAATGCGATTTGTCGGCGTGAAGATAAGAATAATGGCGGGACTATCCAAAAGCAGAAACGGGGCGAACAATCCGCTGATTGCTGCCCACTCCGAATCTCGAACCTCCGGTTCATGGAAGGGCTGCTGGAAATCCGGCGATTCATTGAGGTTTTACAACGATAAAATCAGATTCACCAGCCTAATCCATTCAGCCATTTCTCTACTTTGGCCTTGCCAGAGCGGACTTCGTGGCCGTAGATGGCGAA
>JAEEGJ010024308.1_pt1 | contig 12576 bp, 6 predicted proteins | sample 8958761 | NCBI WGS metagenome assembly JAEEGJ01 (sample SAMN16246546, study PRJNA631951) | gut metagenome | biome: gut microbiome; feature: rumen; material: RS-attached | host: Bos | place: Iran: Karaj | collected 2018-10 | reverse complement strand
AAAAAACTCTTAATTTAAATAAAAATAAAATTAAAAATATGATTTTTTAGTGTATAATAACTAATCGGATGGCTTGTATGTCAAAAGAAAAGAATGTTTTAGATTATTATATTTTATGTAATAAACTTAAAAATGTAGTAAGGACTGGATGGCTTAACTGGAATGTAAAAAGAGAAAGAGTAGAAAGTATAGCAGAACATGTTTATGGAGTACAAATGCTTGCATTAGCTATGAAATCTGAATACGAATACGATATAGATATTATGAAAGTCATTTATATGCTTGCTATTCATGAACTTGGAGAAACTGTTATTGGTGATTTAACACATTTTGATATTTCTAAGGAAGAAAAACGGAAGATCGAACATGAAGCAGTTCATAATATTTTAAATAATTTAGTAGATGGGAAATATATTGAAGACATTTTATTAGAATTTGATAGCCGTAATACTAAAGAAGCTTTATTTGCTTTTTATTGTGATAAATTAGAATGTGATCTTCAATGTAAATTGTATGACGAAGAACATTGTGTCGAAATTGATGTAGAAAAGGATAAAGATAATGTCCACGACAATACTGTCATGAAACTGTTTGAACAAGGTAAAAGTTGGTCGGAAATGTGGTTGATCTTCGGTCAGATGAGACACAACTATGATAAAAATTTTATGGCTGTATCAAACTATGCATTAAATCATAAAATATCATAAATTAATATGTCAATATCTTTTATAAAATCTTGTTGAAAATAATAATCTCTCTTTTCAAATTAATGTCCATTTTTTGATAAAAATAATTTTTTGGATATAATTATATTGTTTATGAATTTATATCGAGAAATTATTATGACAAAGAAAGGAAGACAAGTATTATGATTTATGGCTTTGTGTACTCGAGTAGCAATCATTTTTATGGATGCTATCGCTTTTTCTCAAAAAGAAAAAATGGAGAATCAATGAGCGACACAGGTTTCCAATATGCACAATTCAGCCGATGATATACAGATTTTCCCACAATCAGAAAAAGAAAATACTTCATCGACTGAAATCTCTATAATTCAAACACCTACTTATGATCCAATAGTGCCAAATGATACAACTACGATTCAGACAGAGTCAGAAAAAGATAGCTACACATTTCAAAGTCAATTTACATCAGAGCTGGAATCTGTAAATGTAAATGTAATATCATTGGATGATTTATCATCAAAAGTCTCAAATAGATTGGAAATTCTCAAATCTTTGTACAAAAAGACAAATGATGAAAAAGTTTTGAAAGTTTTGATAGACGAATTACTTGCCAACTATCAATTTAACGAGGTTAGAAACTACATGGCAGATATTGATATATTTAGTTCATCAGTCATTGATAAGCAAAGCTACATTTACACATACATAAACACATTGGTAATTACAGACCCAAATAGTATGAAAAATTTCATCAATTTTATTGAACAGATGAAAGCAAAAAATCTGATATCATCAGATGAATACTTGTTTTACAAATGACTACAAAGGGTCTGGGATTGAGAATACGATATTGCATTGGAAACTATGAAACAAATATCAAATTCATCATATTCTGGATTTATTAGCCAATTTGAATCAACTATCAAAAATTATAAAAGCCAAAAATGAATGCCAAAATATTATGAGGATGCATTGGTCTCTCTGACGGCTCTAAAAAATTGATATTTTTCTATCGCAAATAAACTTGCAGTTGAAGCTATTCTTGAAAAAAATGATTATATTTTACCATACCAAGTCTTAGCTTATTCAAATTTCTTGACCAAAAAGCGAGATAAAGCTATCTCATATTTTTACAATTTATCATCATTGGATATAGAAAACAAAAACAAATACGATTTTTATTTATGAATATCTTATTATCGACAGTGAGAATACGAAAAGTCACTTACCACGCTTTATCAATTGATTGGTAATTCAGAGTATAGGATAGATGTTTACAGATATTTATTACTCGATTATGAAAAATTGTGACAAAAAGAAAAGATGGTGCAAATCTGGCAAAAACTTTTGGGAGAATATAATTTGACAGAATCAGATTTCAAATATTTCTATGATATAGTATTTTTCCAGCCATTTTCTCAGTGAGAAAAGAGTACAATTTATGAAAATTATAAGCAAATATCATACGATATGGTAGCTATGTGTTATGATAAATTTGGCTACAAAAATGATACATGTATCTATTGAGAAGTTTGATTTAATATTACAAATTGATTGCGAAATTGAGTGGAGGAGAACTTACTTTACCTAGCAGAAAATTATCCACAAGCAAATATCTTCCAGGCATTGTGAGATTATTACAAAAAAAACAATGATAAAGCAAAAGCAAAATCTTATTATATCAAAGCAATTTCTTATTCAGATAATTCAATCCAAAAATGATTGATGGAGTCCTCTTTGTTGAAATTAATGGACTAAGCAGCTAAATCTATAGATACTTCATCATACATGTTTATAGTTTTTGCCTCTATATTTTTACATAATTTTTCTATTTTTTCAGCCTCAGAACTACTTATTTTTGCAAGCTTTTCATTTTCTCCACTTTGTAATTTTTCCATATGTTTTTCAAAACTTCAGTCATCCTTAGCAAACATAGCTATAGTTTCACAAAGATCTTCTTCAGCTCTTTTTTCTTTGGTATCGTAATCTTCATGACATGATACTGGGAATAGCTGTTTTCCGTATTTCTCGTTTAGTTCAATAATATTGTTTTCTAGTTCTTTTACTCATTCAGCGCCATCTTGTTTCGTTAAATGAACTATTTCATGAAGTAATATTAATGGAGCTTTATTTTTATCTTTAGTTCAGACTATTATTTTATTTCCACTATCAGATCCACGTAAATGTCATTCTTTACTAGACTTATCCATCACAATTTTTATTTCTGGATGCTTTTTTCTGAGATAACCGATTAACTTTTTTCCTCTCCTACTTTCTATCTTTTCAGGATGCCTATCAGCATCTTTTACTTCTTTCTTTTCTTCTTTTTTCTCCGGCTTTTCTTCTTTTGTCTCTGGTTTTCATCCATCACCTTTTCATTCAGATTTTTTTTCTGCTGGCTTATCAGCTGGCTTATCTTTTTGTAGAGAATCAATTAAATCCTGTATACGCTTTTGTAATTGATCATTATTTTCTAATGCATTCTTTAATCTTTCAGATAAATCAGATACTTTAGTCGTTAAACTATCAACTTGAGCTCTCAAAGCAGATACTTCTTGTGCTGAAGAAGCAGCCGCAGCTGCAGCAGCAGTAGCAGCAGCGGTTCAAGCCACAGCAGCTCAAGTAGCGGCCGCAGTCTTTTTTGAAGACGCACTTAGAGCTTCTGGTGTCCAAACTCATTTTTTCTTTCCAAATTGTAGTCCAGAGAACCAGTTTTTATCTTTATTTATGAAATTAGCTGTTTTTAATTTATCATAAGAAAAATCCGAAAGAGGTCTTTTTGAAAAAACTCTACCAAATGTCGATCTTCGAGCGTTTGTCACAGTGTTTTTGGCAGTATTCCATACGTCTACTACTCATTCTGTAGTAGTCAAAGCAGCCCTTCAAACTCATTCAACAGCAGCTCATGTTGCTACAAAAGGGCTCAAAATTATGTTTCCAACCCTTTGGTACCATTTTCATTTAGTCCAAGCATCCACGAAAACATCCTTTATAGCATGTCATGTATTGCTTATCACTTTCAAAATCCTTTTTGGAACATTTACAACTGTATCGATAGTATCTGTACCTGAATTCAAAGCAGTACCTAGTACTCTAGGTCATGTCGCTAAGGTATTTAATATTCTATTTCAAGCATTTCTTGCTCTCTCTCACATGAATATTTTGCACTATAAATAAAAAACGCATACTCGATTATATATATTTTTTATCTTTTGTCAAATAAAATTAGACTTTTTTTTTGAGGTTTTTTGACATAAATTTTTTTTTGGTATATAATGAAGTATAGGATTTTATATTTTAAATTAAAAAATGGCTTTAGAAACATATGAATCAGACGCATTAAAAGAATTGTTGGCGGTTGATTGAATAAAAGAAAGAGAATTAAAACCTGATGAAATTAAAGATGTTGCCAGGAATTTTTCAGTACAAGATTTATATCCAATAGCTGTAGCTTTAAATAACAGACATCAAAAGGTAGACTGAGTAAAATGAAGCAGAGAAAAATTAGGAATGAATATTTTGGCACTATTATCTCAGTGTAATGAAAATGAAAAACAGGCTTTAAGCGAAGAAAATCAAAGAAAAGTGGAAGAACAACAAAGAGAAATAGATAGAATACAAGCAGAAAAAGCCGAGGATGAGAAAAATAAAAAGGAAGATATAGCAGCACTAAAAAGGTTGCTAGATTATGATGATAGAGATAATTCTAGAGAAAATAATGAAAACGTAAACAGTGTGCTGGAAGTGGTAGCTATAAATAACAAAAATAGGACAGTTTTAGATCAAATAAAAAGATTACAAAAGGATTTAGATGAAGCTACTGACTTAGCAGACATTGACCGTATAAACGAAGAACTAGAAAAGAAAAAATTAGAATTAAAATGATTAATATGACAAAAAGATGATTTATATTACAAATATTTTTGAGAGAGATATGATGATGATCATGGAAGAGGAATCCAAGAATTTAAACGTTGGTGAAAACTATTTGGAAAATGAGTAAATCAAGAGACATGACAAACTGTTCATTGAGTTATGAGCCCTCTAAAACCTAAACGTATAGCTCGTATGAGATTAAATCGCGTAATTAGACAAATGAATAGAATTTGAAAAGATTCGACAGCATGAATGGAAATGGTCATGAAAAGATGCTATTTAAACGGAATCCGTCCAATTAGAAGATGAATGAAGGGACTCGCAAACACATTCAGATTAAAAAATCCAGCTAAATTTAGTGAAAAATATGAGGAACAGGCAAATGAATTTATTAGAGAGTTAACAAAAAAATTGGAAACAGCATGAAAATTATCAGGTGAGGATAAAAAAGCAATAGCATTAATTGAAAAGAGGTTAAAACGATACAAGGAAGATTACAAGAGACAATTTTTACAAATGTAATTTTTAATTTATAAATTAAGAAAAAATGAAAACATTAAAAGAAGCTGTAGAATACGTATATAATTATATCAAAGATTACGAAAAAAATAACGAAGAAATTTTGGATCAAGAAGCATTATATGATATGATGGAGGAAATGTTGCTTGAGGCAGTTGATGAAGTATTGTCAGATGATGATATGAAGACTCGAGTTTCAAGTAAAGATGATTCATATTTAGATAAGATATTAAATGAAAGGCTTGGAGAAAATTATCCAGCGCTTCTACAAGAAATGACAAATGATATCTTGAATGAGTATGTTTTGGATGAATGAGAAGATGAGTAATTTACCTATTATAATTTAAAAATGGTTATTACAAAAAAGATAGAAAAAGAGCTACAAGAAAATGTGAGGAACAGAGTAAAAAATGTAGATAGACTCGATGAAGTAAAAAAGTTTGTAAATGACAATTTATTGGATGTTTTTTCATCTCCTGATTTTTTTGTAGATGGAATTACAGAGAGAAAACTCAATGATACTATAGGTTCTATCAGAGATGTAGTAACTCAAGCAGATGACAAGATTGAAAGATTGTTGACCGAATTTGCTACTACATGAGATGCAGCAAGAAAAGCAGCAATTAAAACAGAAATAAAAGATATAGAAGATACAATTACATGAAAAGTGACACAAATAGATATGGCATGAAATATTAGCAGAGATCCATTAAAACCTCATAGATGATGAGTATATGAAGCATCAGATTTTTCATACAAAAGAGAAGATTATGAATGATTGCAAACTCATGCAAATTATTTTGACTTGTCGACGACACAATTATCTGGAATTTGTAAAAGATGAGATTCCGGAGCTTGATTGACTATGGATTTAGATTGAGATTTTTTGAGATTATGAGCAAGATCTCCAGATAGATATTACATAGTTTGAGAAGATGGTAAAGAAATAAAACCATATTGATGAAAATATAAGATTAAAATGGATATGACAGATGGTACTGAAAAAGATGTAGAGATTACATGAATTTCTATAGATCCAGCCACTCATCAATTAAAAATATCAAAAGATGTAACATTTACGCCTGATGATATTGATACAACAAAACCATTAGTATTCAACATAGCCGGTGCATATATTGACGTGAAAACAGCAGCGGGAATTAATACGGGGATTAATGTAGCACATGCAAAAAAAATAGAAGTAACATTGGAATATGATACAGTCGGTAGAGCTGTTCGTAGAAATCTATTTGATACATACAATACATCAGTATCGCCACGCCCAATTGAAAAAGCGTTGGAAGATACATTTACAGATGATTTTGAAACACATAAATATAATCACCACATTGAAAGGAAAGTATTGGAAAAAATTTTGAAAAAATTTAATGCTGCAAAATACGACTCTCTAAATGAAGAACAAAAGGAAAAGCTTTTCCAAAGGATGCTCCGTGGATGATGGAAAGCTTGATGAGGTCCTAGGCTAGAAGATTTTTATACTTCATGAAATGTCAGAGTATATGATACTTATAGAGAACGATTTATCGCAGATGACAAAAAATGGAACAAAGATCCAAATAATATCATGTCAAAACTTCGTTATATAGATTTTATCAAAGATCAAGCATCATCTCAGGATAAATGTAAAGAATTTATAGAAAGTGCACTGGAAAAAGAGATGTCAAAAGAATCAGAATTTAAGAAAATTTGTGCGAGGTTTACAGAATTTTTGGATGAAATAGAAGAAAACAAAACAGATAATGATATGAATGAACGTATGGACAATGAATTCTTTAACAAAAGATGAGTAAGAAAAAAATTGAAGATGAAGAGATGACCATGGTCTCTATTCCGTCCAAGAGATGTAAATTATATGAGATTTTTTAATTGATCATCAAAATCACTGAAAGATCAAACAGTAAATATTTATACTAGAGAATGACATAGAGAAAAATGAGAAAAACAGCCATTTAAGTATGATTTAGATATGTCTATCACATGAACAAACAATATAGAGCTAAAAATAAAACTAGATTGAAAAAAGGAACCTCTTTATTTCAAATCTGGTCAACCATGGACATTGGCTCGTAGAATACTTAGAGATAATGAAATACTATATTGAAAAGCAAGAGCACATATTTGTTTCAATATATATAGAGCTATGGTAGAGATTGCTAAAGAAAATCACATGTCTCTAAAATATCGTGATGCTTGAAAATTGAAAGAAATCGATTTCGTCGACGGAAATTTGGTTATAAAAGAACGAAATGAAATTTGATATAAATCAGATAAACCAGAAGAAAAATTTACTCAAAAAGTATTTTTGTGAGTAAATGATTTTGAGAGAGAATGAGATGTAGATGATATTTGAGTATTAAGAAGATGAATAGAAGGATTGGGGGTTCATTTTAATAAAGCCATGAATACATTACACAGGAAATATCGTAAATGAGTTGAAAGGAGATTTGTATGACTACTACATTCACGCAATAGGTTTAGATTACCAGTTTCTGCACGGACATCTCCTATCAAAAAGTTATTAAATTGTAAGACTGTTTCAAATTTTGATTTTAGCACAACAGTAAATTCAAAATGAGAAGCTATAGCTATCGATTTTGCAAGAAATAAATTTACAATAAATATGAATTGATTAAAGAAACCAATTTCAGGAAGGGATTTATGAAAATTATTAAATCATAGAGAATGAAAAATTAGAGTTTTTGATGGTGTGGAAAGAGATATAGCAGAATGAGTATATATAGCCTTGATTAGCAAACTTAGAGAAAATTCAAAAATTGCCCGTACAAACTTCTGATTCGTTGATGATGTCACTTGAAGATTGTATGTTTTAGACAAAGATGGTGACTTCTGATATATACCAAAAAAAGATCGAAAAGGTGTCTTTGGTCATCCTATGAGATGATTTGTATGATGATTAATTCCAGGCATAAAAAAGTTTTGAGCATTAAAAGAAAGGAAATTGTCTACAATCAAATGATATAGAAAATTAGATCCAGAGACAAATGCAGACGAGATTCATGAAATTTTGAAGAATCCATTTTTGATGCAGAGATTAGTCAGAGCAATGAATAGGAGAATGTGATTACTAGAATCAATGAGATCAATATTTTGGAGTTAATAGATAAATATAAATAGTGATAAAAATATAGGATTAAAAATCCTATATTTTTTATAAATTCAAAATATGTCAAGTTGTGTTGTAAAATATTTAAGAGGATTTTTGCAAATTTTTTCGTTTTGGAATAAAATAAAATGTAGAAAACTTTTTATTATATATTTCAAAAAAAATGGACAACAAAAAAACCTATGAAGTTATTGGAAATGAATTAGACAAGAGAATTTCTAAACTAGATCAGGTTATTGAATGAATAAAATGAGAACTTTTTGATGTACTGACATTGTGACAGGATAAGGAATCAAAGTGAGAAAATATTGATAAAATTAAGCAAGAATTAAGTAGTAAAACTGCTGCAGGTAAAGATCACTTACAAGGTACTGATGAAGAATCAAAAAGGAAAAAAGGACAATATATACAAAATCTAAAAAATATTTTAAATGATTTGGATGAAAAAAGAAAAAATAACTATAATCATCCAAATAACACATTAAATTTGGATAAAAACTTTGATAAAAAAATATTGGAAGCATTTGCAAGTGACCTTATAGAAGAAGCAAATAATAAAGAGATGAAAAAACCAAATTCAGCAATGTGGAAGAGAATATTAAGTACAAAATCTAAGGAACCAGATTTTTACAAAATGTTAAAGGATATAATTAAAGATAAATATTCAAGTCTTTCAGAAGTTCAAAAACGAAATTTAACAAACTTATTACGAAAGGAGTGATCCCAAAAAAGTAAGGAAGATGAAGATTCTCCGTTGGATGTCCTATTGAGAAAACAAAAATGAACTATTACATTGACTGATAGAGACCAAATTTACGAGAGGTGGGATTCTTTGTGAATATGAGATGAAATTGAATTTGAATCCGAGAAAAGACAGCAAAAAACACACAATCCAAATACTGGTCTAGAGGAAAAAGAAACCATTGTAGATCGTTCAATAACATGGAAAATTTTAGATAAAGATAAGTACGGTAATATAAAAGTTGAAATTAAAGATATTTCCCTTCCATCAGGTCAGCAAATACGCACAGACTGGATTAATATAGAAGAACAGTGCTCATGAATTGATAAAAGAAAAGGAAATGAATGAGTTTCAGTAGTTTTTCCAAAGGAAGGTTCTAAAGGTGAGGAAAAAAATATTGTATCATTATGAGACCCACAAGGTTATGGTTGATATTGATGTAGGTGGAAAATAAAAAAAATAACTATTCCATATACATCAAGATGATGAATTAGTCAATCATGATGAAAATGACCAGATGGATGAAAGTGACCAGATGGATGAAAATGACCAGATGGATGAAAGTGACCAGATGGATGAAAATGACCAGATGGATGAAAATGACCAGACGGATGAAAGTGACCAGATGGATGAAAATGACCAGACGGATGAAAGTGACCAGATGGATGAAAATGACCAGATGGATGAAAATGACCAGATGGATGAAAATGACCAGATGGATGAAAATGACCAGACGGATGAAAATGACCAGACGGATGAAAGTGACCAGACGGATGAAAATGACCAGATGGATGAAAATGACCAGATGGATGAAAGTGACCAGACGGATGAAAGTGACCAGATGAATCATGAGAAGATGTCGCTTTTGAAGAAAATGTGGTTATTTCTGATGTATCAGAATCTTACGAAGATATGATTTCACGTGAAGTAGAAAATGAAATCAATGAAGAATGGCATAACACAAGTCGATATAATGTATTTAAATTTGGTAAATTATGGTTGGCTAGATGAAGAATTAGGAAAAAAAGGATTAAAGAAATGAAGAAATGATACCAAAGGACTCCTTTTACAAGTAATTGATTAATTAATGCAGAAATGAGTGCACAGGCTGCGCGTCATGATCTAGAAGAGAGTTTGCAATCAAAGTGATTATCTCGCGATGCATTTTGAAAAATAGAAAGGAAAACTTTGATTGCATGAAATGAATCAGAAGAATTTTACGAAACCGAAAGATGAAAAGAGTTTAAAGAAATGTGTCAAGAGTATGTAGCAGGAACTATCTCACAAATAGAATTCCAAAATAAATTTAATAAATTTGTACAAGATAAATTATGATTGCCTAAAGAACAACAATTTGTAGCTACCAATGTTTTAGAGAAATTAGATGCAATCAAAAATGATAATATGTTGTTAAATTCAATTACGACAGATTTAAGCTCATATTTAAATGATCACGATCAATCTCATTTTGATGAAATACGTAAAAAAATTGATGATGATTTCAAAAAATATAAAAGAGATCCAAGGTTTAGAAAAGAAATTCTAAATATTTTATGAAATACAGAATGACTATCAAAAGAAGAGTTAGATGAAAAAATCAATAAATTTATAAAACACGAAAAGGCATTAGCAAAAATGTCTACTCAAAATTTAAAAATTAAATTAGATTTACTTACAAATGGTAAATGAGCATACCAAACTAATAATAAAGATCGTGAAAATCGATTATATAAATTTGGACATAAATTGGATAAAATGCCTCGATGGTGACAAGCTCTAACAATTGCATGAATAAGCGCATCATGAATAGCTGTATGATTATTATGATGATCTGCTTTAGCAGCTACTGCGACATTGTCTGGTTTAGTTTGAGCTAAGAATTTCATCAAAAAGTGGACACACCATACAAAAGAGCAAAACACATATGAAAAGAATTTGACTAGAAATTACGAAGAAGAAATTGCTAAAATGAAAAAACGAGAAAAAATAAGCACAGAAAAAGATAGTAATGGTAAATATACACATTCATGGTTTAAGCGTTATAAAGCAAAAAGAGAACTCGAACTATATTGAAAAACAACTCAGGCAGAGCTTCAAAATGAATCTACATGAAATACAAAAGAGATTTCTACAATAATATTTGGATTATTAGATAATTATGATTCTCTTAGTCCTGATGAAAAAAATGCACTCAATTGTACACTTATGGATGGTAAAGCTAGATTAGAAACATATTGGAATATGTGACATAACTTTTTAAAATCAAAGGATAAAAATCAAATTGAAAGAGACTTTTATGAATTAGAAAATGCTCTTACTTTGGGTGCTAATCGTATTATTGGTTCATGAGCAACATTAAACGACATTGCTTTAATACCAGCATATGATGAATCTTGAAAGGCTGTAGATTACAACGATTTGCTAAAATTATATAAAAAAGATTATAATTCAGCAACTAAAAAATTTAAATGAGAAAGAGCATGGTTGTCTACTAAATGGTGATTGTGAACAGCAGCATTTACTTTTGGAACTGCTGCTGCTACTCAAGCAATTACTCATACTGGAATGTTTGCAAAAGATGCAGTTGAATGAACACTGGGTACTCCAGATAGTCACGAAACATTTACTTCAAATGCAAGAGATCACTATGGTCTATGAAAATGGGAAACAGATAATAGTGAGATATTTAGAGCTGCACAAGATAATATTGCAACTTTACAAAATTCTTCATCATCATCTGTCAGAGTATACTTGTCATCATGAACTGATTGATCACAAATTGCTCCAGGAAGTCCTATATTAGATCCTGAAACATATAGAACAGAAATAGAAGAAACAATACAAGCACTAACACAATCAAATATCAGCAATAAGACCGAGATAATACAGCATTTGCAAGATGGGTTACCAACTAGTTGATTTACAAATCATACATTATACTCCATGAGAGATCTTAATGCAATTGAGCAAATAGCTACATGATCTTGAAATTTTAGTTGAAAGATGGAATTTGTACATGATGTAGCAAGTTGAATTGATTGACAAATAGCTCACGATGCATGATCTAGATTTACTAACGCAATTATAGAGATTACTAATACGATACCAGGTACTCCATGAACTAAGGCTGTTGAAGCTTGAAAAAAACGATTAGTGGTTTGACTACCTCGATTCTCAAATACCTTTAAGAGGAAAAATGAAGGGGAACCAGTAAATCAGCCAAAAGATAAACCAAAAGACCAGCCAAAAGACCAGCCAAAAGACCAACCAAAAGATAAACCAAAAGATAAACCAAAAGATAAGCCAAAAGATCAGCCAGAAGGGCCAACAAAATGACCTAATAAAGGTCCATGAGTAATATTGCCTCCGGTTAAAACAGACGATCCAGCAGGACCAACAAAGGAGCAACCTCCAAGAAAAACTATTAAATGAAAAATAAAGTGAGTAGTTACTAGAGGTCATCCTATAAATATTACTAATGATAAATGAGAAACGATCCTTGCTGATGTAGATGATCTATGAAGTAAATATCCTTGAGACGGACAACTTTTACCACCTAGAGATGCAGCAAACTTATTCCTTTGATACTGGAAGAAAGGGTGGCGTGA
>JAEEGJ010024307.1_pt1 | contig 12577 bp, 11 predicted proteins | sample 8958761 | NCBI WGS metagenome assembly JAEEGJ01 (sample SAMN16246546, study PRJNA631951) | gut metagenome | biome: gut microbiome; feature: rumen; material: RS-attached | host: Bos | place: Iran: Karaj | collected 2018-10 | reverse complement strand
ATTGTACGGATCTTAAATGTCTGGATCTGGGTCATCAGTCCATAACAGATATAAGCGTGATTGGAGAATATCTTACCGATCTCAGACTTCTCATTATGGCTGATAACTGGATCTCTGATCTGACACCCCTCGCAAATCTCAAGCATCTGCATTATCTGGAACTGTTCGTCAATAATATTACGGACCTGTCGCCTCTTGCGGAGCTCCATGAGCTTGTGGATGTCAATATAAGCTATAACAGAAGGCTCTCGGATATTACAGGACTTCTGAACTCTCCCATGATGGAGAGGGTATGGCTTGAGAGCACATCCATATCATCGGAGAGCTTCGATCTGCTGGAAGCCACATATCCTGATGCCAAGGTGGTGAGAGTGGTAAGAGGAAGACCTTCCGTAGATCAGGGATGGAGGGACGGATGTGCCAGATACCAGCAGATGATGGATATGTGGTTCAATAACTATTACGGGGACGAGTTCTCAAGGTTTGACCTGAAGGCTTATGAACTGGGACTGAGGGACGATGAACCGGTACCGCCATTTTATTGATGACTGTATGCCATGGCAGTGGGAATGCCCTGAGTTACGGGGCTTTCCCATTAAATAAAAAATTTGGATTAGGTGTTGCATTTTATATTTTCATGTGATATTATTATCAAGCTGTCAAGGCAAATCGGGGTGTGGCTCAGTTTGGTTAGAGCGCCGTCTTAGGGAGGCGGAGGCCGCTAGTTCGAATCTAGTCACTCCGACGAAAACCTGTACGCGAGTAGCGTGCAGGTTTTTTTATTGTCTGATGAAGATGATGTGAGAGTTCACATTCAGGTCTCCTTGAGTTTTTTTCTCATTCCGATGATGAGTGGGATGACCATGATGATCCACACGATGGGTTCCGAGAGGATGATGCCCATGTACTGCAGTACGGGGGTAAGATAAAGTGCTATCAGCAGCTTTCCGAGAAGCTCTGCAAAGCTTGATATAACGGGCAGTCTGTGTTCGCCCATTCCCTGGAGGGAATTCCTGAAAATAGAGATGACTGCCGGGATGAAGTAGAACAGTGTGTCCACCTTTTGATATCTGACCGCATTCCATATGATCTCATGCTCGTCGGTACTTGCGATCGCTTTGATGATAGCCGGACACAGGGTATAGCTGATGAGGATACATACAATGCTCAGAACCCATGATATACCGACAGTCACTTTTATCCCCTCGCGTATACGATCCTTTCTTCCCGCACCATAGTTCTGGCCGCTGTAGGTTGCCATGGATGTTCCGAAGACACCGAATGGAAGCATGTATATGCCCGAGAGCTTTCTCGTTGCCGCATGTGCGACCACGATATTGCCACCGAGTCTGTTGATGGCAGACTGCAGTGACAGGGTTCCGAAAGCGACCATAGAACTCATGAGTGCCATTGAGATACCTGAAGAAAGCAGCATTCTGAGGCCTGACCTTCTGGCAGGGATAAGTTCACGGATGCGGAATCTTAATTCCTTATACCTTATGAATGTATATACAAAGCAGGCGGCTGAGCAGATGATCTGACTGGTCACCGTGGCGAGAGCAGCTCCGGGTGTTCCCAGCTTAAATCCTCCCACAAAGAGCACATCAAGTCCTGTATTGAGAAGTGTTGATACGATAAGGAATATAAGAGGGGTATATGCATCGCCTACGGCCCTTAGGGATGCTGCAAGGCAGTTATAAAGTGCAGAGAATATGAGTCCGGCTATCATGATGCCTATGTAGGCTGACGCATTGTCCATTACATCTGATGGAACATTCAGGATGCTTAGGATGCTGTCCAGAAAGAGCAGGCAAAAAGCGCTCACTATAAGTGAAGTGATGCAGGCAAGAGAGACGGAAAGTGCAAAATTTTTCCTTGTCTTTTCCATATTGCCGGAGCCGTAATACATCGCAGTGATGACTCCGAAGCCGTTTGTAAGCCCCATCATGAAGGAATTGGTAAGGTCATAGAGACCTGACACACTGCCTGCCGCTTCCAGACCTTCTTTTCCCATAAAAAGTCCGAGAATCTTCATATCCGCCAGAGAGTAGGCAAGGTTAAACAGGCTTCCGATGAGTATCGGAAGAGCAAAGAAGCATATGACCTTAATGGGTTTTCCTTTTGTCAGGTCCTTCATTTATTCTTAATCATTTAAGCCGACTTTTTTTCCTTAATCGGTTGATATTTTACTACCTCGATATTAAAATTGAAATATCTATGAATAAGGCGGAGACTCTTGCACGCAATAAAATAATCAAGGTCTATTTCCAGCTCAGTGCACTGGGCTTTTTGGTGAGTCTGGGAATATGCATTGTAAGCGGCATAATGGATACTATCGGTTATGATGTCCGTCTCTATCTGGTACTCAGGGTCATCATTCCCACCCTCATTAATTTTACGGCTTCCACTGTTGCGAAGTTCGTGAACATTTCCGAGAATTACAATAATGATACCAAATGTGCGGTCTGTTCCTTTGCATGTGCCACGATAGGCGCCAGCATTTCTTTTTGGAACGGTTATTATGTGGCGCTTTGGTGTCTTCCCATTCTTGCCGTCATGTTCTGCAGTATTTTCCATGACATGCATCTGCTCTTCAAGATAACGGTATTTTCCATTATATCGGTGGCCATTTCCGCATTTTATGAGATGGTGCAGTACCCTGATGAATATGTCTACTATCTTCAGAGCATGCTGGTGGTCATGCTGGTGCTTTCCTGCGGAGCGATGGTTTCCCGCAATATAATCATCTATAACAAGGAAATGCAGAACATAGTCTATGAGGCTAATGAGAAGCAGAATGTATATCGTCAGAGACTCGAGACGGATCAGCTGACATTCCTTCATACACGTCCCTATGCCCAGGAGAGAGCGGATGTATTCCTTCTCAATGCATCTGAGGATCATCCGGTTTCGCTTGCGGTCGTTGACCTTGATTTCTTCAAGAGCATCAACGATACATATGGACACAAGAACGGTGATGTGGTCCTTTGGAAGTTCGGTGATACGGTCAATAAGAATCTTAAGGACAACATGGTTGTCGGAAGATACGGCGGCGAGGAGTTCATCTTCGTATTCGACGGAGGAGATTATCACGACCATATCAAGTATATGGATGAGCTCCGTGAGAAGTTCGGTAAGATCAAGTATAAGTTCACCGACAGAAGCGTTACCTTCAGCTGCGGTATAGTAAGTGCCACATACCCCACATCCTTCGCTGATGCGTTCAAATATGCCGATGCCGGTGTGTATGCATCAAAGGACGGCGGAAGGAACAGGGTTACGGCTTATCTGATGCCTCCCATCCAGAAGGATTCGCAGATACCCAAAACCGGAGACATAAAGCCCAATTCCAAGTGATCTTCTGAGATATCAAAAATAATAAAAAACAGTGAAAGAACCGGTTATGGGACCGGTTCTTTTTGTGTGGAAAATTTTACACACAGGCAGTGGTAGGATTCATTACAGAAACACATCAGGGCAATGTCTGACCGGCTATACAGAGGACGGAAGAGGGCATATGAGAGACCGGATGGAAGTATGAAGGGTTTTATAAAAGGGAGGACAGATATGGATAATCTTAAGAAGATCTTCAGGGGAGAGTTTCTGGCACTGGGACTGATCACTGTTATGCTCATCATCGCGGCATTTTATCTTTTTTCCATCACCGTCAGAAGCTCTGCAGGAGATGACAACAGCTTCTGGAATGAGTATTATGCTCCGGCGGAATCCGAATATGTCAGTGAGGTACGGGGATACCTTGATGAGCTGGGATATTGTAATCCCGGGGTTGATCTCACTCATGTAACCGACAGTGATCTGATGAGGACCTATACAGTGATCATTCACCACCAAAGATTCGGGAATCTCAGCAGCGAGAGGAAGGAGGAGATAGAAGAAGCAGTACTTGATATGTGCTTTGCGGACGAAAGATGCAGCTTCCGCATAGAACTTATTTGAAAAGACCGGTAACTAAGATTTTATTTTCACGCAGGTTTGAGGTATAATATCTGAGTGTTGTTTACCTAGAAAAGGAGATATTATGGCTACACCTGCAGAAGGAGAACTTTACAGACATTTTAAGGGCGGTCTGTACAGGATCATTACCATCGCACAACATACTGAGGATTTGGAGGGACTTGTGATCTACAGATCAGAGGACGATCCTTCCAAGGTCTGGGCGAGACCTGTAGTCAATTTCATGTCTCCGGTGGATAAGGTGAAGTACCCCGATGCGGTACAGGAGATGCGGTTTGAGAAAGTTGAGGAGGGAAGCAGAAAGGCTTCTTCCGATACAGGATATAAGTCTGCAAAGTCCAAACCCGCAGAATCTTCGATAAACGGACTGGATCCCGAGGTGGAGGCATTTCTGGATGCAAAGAGTTCCGCTGAGAGACTTCATATACTTGCATCCCTTAACCACAGACTCACGGATGAGATGCTGATCACAATGGCAACAGCCGTGGATGTGGAACTCCCTGATGCCGATGTACGCACCAAATATCTGTCTCTAAGGGAATCTCTGCTGATACTCGGTAAGTATGAAGGCGACAGGTTAAGATAACTGTACGGCCCCACAGGAGGGCGTATGTCATACAAGCTTGAAGATAAGATGGTCATAGGAGTTTCTTCCAGGGCTCTGTTTGACCTTACCAGGGAAAATGAAATATTTGAAAGGGAAGGCCTTGATGCATATCAGTCTTATCAGTTCGAACATGAGAAGGATATACTTGCACCGGGGCCCGGTTTTTCTCTGATAAAAAACCTGCTCGCTCTTAACGACAGGGATCCGGAGAACCCCATGGTGGAGGTTATCATCATGTCGAGGAATTCCACCAACACTTCACTCAGGGTTTTTAACTCCATCAAGCATTACGGACTTGGGATCACCCGCGCGGTTCTGGTCAGCGGTTCCTCGCTCTCTCCTTATCTTGCGGCATTTAAGACGGATCTGTTCCTTTCCGCATATGAGGATGATGTGCAGAATGCCATAAACAGCGGTTTTGCTGCAGGTATGATCCTTACCGATCGCAGTTATCCCGGAGCATCAGATGGTTCGATCCGTATTGCCTTTGATGGAGATGCGGTGCTTTTCGACGATGCATCGGAGGCAATATACAAGGAAAAGGGACTTAAGGCATTTGAAGAGAATGAAGAGATCAATGCCGATAATCCTCTCGATGAGGGCCCCTTTGCGGGATTCCTCAAGAAGCTTACCTGGATCAGGGAAAGGTACGGAGTTGATGAGTGTCCGATACGCACGGCACTTGTAACGGCAAGATCGGCACCGGCACACGAGAGAGTTATCAAGACACTGCGCAGCTGGAATGTGCGTCTTGACGAGGCATTTTTCCTTGGAGGAGTTGAGAAGAAGGAGATACTCAAGGCATTCGGTGCCCAGATCTTCTTTGACGATCAGTCGGTACATACAGACCCCGCATCCGAAGAGGTTCCTTCGGCAAGGGTTCCATATAAGGGAGGCAAGCTTCACTGTCAGGATATTCCCAAGGCTGATCAATAAGTATCATAATAAGGAGTTCATCGTAAATGAATAGTAAGAATTATTACATAACCACACCTATCTATTATCCCTCCGATAAGCTTCATATCGGACATGCTTACTGTACCGTGGCAACGGACTGTCTTGCCCGTTACAGACGACTGCAAGGGTATAATGTGATGTTTCTTACCGGAACCGATGAGCACGGTCAGAAGATAGAGAATAAGGCTAAGGAAGCAGGTATCACCCCCAAGGAGTTCGTTGACAGGATAGTTGAGGGAAAGCGCGGAGTCAAGGATCTGTGGAAGCTGATGAACATCTCTAACGACAGGTTCATCAGGACTACCGATGAATATCATGAGAAGTCCATACAGAAGCTTTTCCATAAGATGTATGACAAGGGTGATATCTATAAGGGCACATACAAGGGAAAATACTGTACTCCCTGTGAGTCCTTCTGGACTGAGAGCCAGCTTGTGAATGGGAAATGCCCCGATTGCGGAAGGGACGTTGTTGATGCCGAGGAAGAGGCGTATTTCTTCAGGGCAAGCAAGTATGCCGACAGAGTCAGGAAGCTTCTGACAGAGACTGATTTCCTTGAGCCCGCATCGAGAGTCAATGAGATGGTGAACAATTTCATTGACTGTGAAGGCGGCCTTCAGGATCTGTGTGTATCAAGGACCAGCTTTACCTGGGGTGTTCCGGTGGATTTTGATCCGAAGCATGTGGTATATGTATGGTTCGATGCACTTTTCAATTACATTACCGCGCTCGGCTATGATAATGATGAATATGATGATTATGAGAAATTCTGGCCCGGCGTCAATATTGTAGGAAAGGAGATCGTAAGATTCCACTCGATCTATTGGCCTGCCTTTCTAATGAGCCTTGATCTTCCCGTTCCGAAGAAGGTGTTCGGGCACGGATGGCTTATGATAGACGGCGGTAAGATGAGTAAGTCCCGCGGAAATGTTGTGGATCCCTATATCCTTTCCGAGCTGTTCGGAGTGGATGCCCTCAGGTTCTTCCTGATGAGAACATTTCCCTTCGGATCCGATGGTAACTTTACCAATGAACTCCTCATCCAGACCATCAACTCAGATCTTGCCAATGATCTGGGCAATCTTGTAAGCCGTACAACGGCGATGGTCATGAAGTATTTTGACGGTGTGCTTCCTGCAGGATGCAGCGGATATGCTGCACGTGAGGCATGCGATGAGGATCTTATATCCATGAGCTGCGCCCTCAGGGATAAGTATGAGAAGGCAATGGACGGTTACGCGCCTCATGATGCTCTGACTGAAGTATTCCGCGTCATACAGCGTGCCAATAAGTATATAGATGAGACCGCTCCGTGGGTTCTTGCGAAGGATATGGATGCAAACGGAAGCAGACTTGCATTTGTTCTGTACAATCTGCTGGAATCTGCCCGTATATGCGGTGTGCTGCTTACACCATTTATACCCTCAAGCTGCCATAAGCTCTTTGACTATATCGGTGCTTCCTCCGATATCAGGACATGGGAGAGCGCCGCTGAGTGGGGAAGTCTTCCTGAGTCTGTTAAGGTTGAAAAGGGAGAGAATCTCTTCCCACGTATCGATGAAGAGAAGATGCTGAACGAACTCGAAGAGATAGAGCAGAATCTTAAGAAGGACGCCGGTGGTTCAGGTAATGAAGTTACTGTCGATCCCTTCCTTGAGGAAAAGGTTGATTTCGATACCTTCTGCAGGAATGATCTGAGAGTCGTGAAGGTTAAGGCCTGTGAAGCAGTGAAGAAGAGTGATAAGCTTCTAAGGTTCACTCTTGATGACGGGACAGGTCAGGACCGCCAGATCCTCTCGGGAATACATAAATGGTATGAGCCCGAAACACTTGTGGGCAAGACGCTTGTAGCCATAGTCAATCTTCCTCCAAGGAAGATGATGGGACTTGAGAGTAATGGCATGCTCCTTTCTGCCGTTCATTATGAAAATGGCGAGGAGACACTTTCGCTTGTTATGCCGGGAGAAGATATTCCCGCAGGTTCCAGACTTTGCTGATACATTAAAATAGTCCATGCTTGAGTAAGGTAAAAAAATGAAACTTCTTTCTATAGCCATTCCCTGTTATAACTCTGCAGCTTACATGTCCAAGGCAATCGAATCCCTGCTCCCGGGGGGAGACGATGTGGAGATACTTGTCATCAATGACGGTTCAACCAAGGACAATACCCTGGAGATTGCAAGAGAGTATGAGAAGAAATATCCCGGTATAGTCCGTGCCATAGACCAGCCCAACAAAGGCCATGGCGGTGCTGCCAATACAGGTATTCAGAATGCCACAGGACTTTTTTTCAAGGTTGTGGATTCCGATGACTGGGTCAAGATGTCCGCATATGCGAAGGTTCTGGGAAAACTCAAAGAGATCGTGATGTGCGGTGAGAAACTGGATCTTCTCATCTGCAATTATGTGTATGAGAAAGAGGGAGAGAAGCGTAAGAAGGTTATCCATTACCGCAGGATGTTCCCTCAGGATGAGATCTTTACATGGAGTGACTGCCACCATTTTTCAAAGGGCCATTATATCCTGATGCATGCTGCAATATACAGGACACAGCTTCTCAAGGATTCCGGAATGGTACTTCCCGAGCATACATTCTATGTAGATAACTATTATGTGTTCGCACCCCTTCTTCAGGTGGAGAGGATGTGCTATCTGGATGTCAATTTCTACAGATATTACATCGGCCGTGAGGATCAGTCTGTAAACGAAGAGATCATGATCTCCAGGATCGATCAGCAGCTCAAGGTCAACTATCTAATGGTGGATTACCTTGTAGATAATAAGGCAAGGGCCCTCAAGGATAAGAAGAGATACAAGTATATGAGGAATTACCTCGAGATCATGACCACTATCTCTTCGATCCTTCTCATCAAGAAAAATACAGATGACAGCCTTCTTGAAAAAGCCAAGCTGTGGGCATACATCAAGGAGCGCGACAAGCATCTGTGGGCGTATCTAAGGAGCGGACTCCCCGGAAATGCCATGAACCTTCCCGGAAAGGGAGGACGTAAGGTTTCGGTGGAGTGCTACAAGATAGCGCAGAAGATCTTCAAGTTCAATTAAGCTGAAAAAAGGGACGGTTCCGGCGTTTCACTGAATTCGTGAACGCAAGAACCGTCCCTTCAATTTATCTTCATTACATACAGAGCACGCTGCTCTAATTCGTACGGATTGTCATCGGTTGCGTCGAATCCGGGAAGAAGATATTCATCGGGCAGATATTTATGAATATCAAGCTCCAGGTAGTAATTACAGAACCATATTGATACATAGGTGATGGTATCATTGTCAGAAGCGTCCTCAGGTATCATGGCATATGTGAATCCGTGATAGCCGTCACAGCTCATTGAGATGATGTCATAACCTTCAGGTTCTCCGGTTACAGTGTACATACCTACATAATCCTGGATTCCAAGAGACGACAGCCTGTCATATTCATCAATGTATGCGTCCGGGGCATATTCGGAGGTCATATAGATGACATACATTGCATCCCAGGGATTATAGTAAGTATACTGGAATTCGGTAACGTTCATATCGGCAGTGATGGTCTTCGGCCATATGTCGAACATTTCACTGTTTGTTATACCGCATCCGTAATCTTCTATTTCTTTTTCGGTACGCACGGGATGAATGTATTCATTATATTTCGTGATATCGGTATCAACCTTGACTCTCTCAAATAATCCGGGAACGACCATCAGAAATATCGCCAGCCAGAAGGTCAGTATTATCTTTACCATATACAGTACACCGGTGGCCAGAAGGACAATGGAAGTGATCTTGACGGTCTTCATAAAGCCCTTATTATGCGCGGCTTTCTCCAGGATTCCGGTAACATAGAGTGTGATCACCGACATCAGTATAAGAGTGATTATTGATGCTGTAAGCGATACCGAGCTCCTGACAGACTCATCATATCCGATGGTCTGAAATATGATCGCTGTGATCGATGCTATCAGTCCGATTATCGCGATAACCTGTATAAACTTTAATAATCTGTTTTTTTCCGTACCTGCATAGACCGCCATATGTTCGGCGACCTCCCTTACCTCTTTATCCATCATTTCGTTTTTCCTTTCTCCGTCAATTATCTCCCTTACATCTACTTCGTAAAAATCGGCAATTTCGACCAGCAGCGAAATGTCAGGCAGATTATTTCCGTTTTCCCATCTGGATACGGATCTTGAAGTAACATTAAAATGCTCAGCAAGCTGTTCCTGAGTCATCTGCTTCTCATTTCGAAGTGATCTTAGAAATTGTCCTGTTTTCTTCTGGTCCATTTGTGCCTCCTTTCACGATTGATTTTGGGAGATTTCCGGAGTAAGTACCACGACACGATGCGGGAATTGCCTCATTTAGCGTCAGGACAAGGCGTGTCGGGTCCGAAAATACCTAAAAACTATACCACAATATGTTTATTTTCACAAAAGACTGATGTAGGTATTGTTGTACGATAAGACCTTTAACTGTGTGCAAGACTTACTTCTGGTTCATGCCTCACAAAAGCCTCAGACTGAAAATATTGCATTTAACTATTGGGTGTAGACGTTTGGGTGTTGACATTGTATATATAAGTGTATATATTGAATATATACAATGATTAATCATCAGGGTACGTGTTCCATGCGCAGGATCATGTACCACCCGGGCACAAGCGCAAATGCCCGAGAAAAGGAAATCCATATGGACATTATCATCAGCAACACCTCGGGAACGCCCATTTATGAGCAGATCGAGGAACAGATCAAGAGCCTGATCATGACAGGCGAGCTTGCGGCGGGGGACGCCCTTCCGTCAATGCGTATTCTGGCCAAGGATCTTAAGATCAGTGTCATTACAACAAAGAGAGCATTCGAAGATCTCGAGCGTGACGGCTATATCGAATCCATTGTGGGAAAGGGAAGCTTTGTAAAAGGCATCAATCCCGAGCTCATGAAGGAGAATATGAGATACGCCATTGAGGAATGTCTTGAGAAGGCTGCGGACAAGGCAGTCATAGGAAAGATTTCCCTCGATGAGCTCAAAGAGATGCTTGAGATCATTTATGAAGAACGTGCAGGACAGGAGTAGGTGAACCTGAGGCCTTAATAAGTCGGAAGTCCGGATGCTGCAGTGTTGCAGGACTTTTCAGAGGAAAAGAAAATGGATGAAGTTAAGAATGTTATAGAACTTAAGAATGTAACCAAGGACTACGGTGACTTCAAACTTTATAATGTAAGCTTTGCGGTTCCCGAAGGAACCGTATGCGGATTCATCGGTCAGAACGGTGCGGGTAAAACCACCACCATCAGTCTGATCCTTGATGTAATTAAGCGGGATTCCGGAGAGATCAGACTTTTTGGAGAAAGCGTGAATAAGGATACCGCATACTTGAGAGAAGATATAGGCATCGTATTTGACGAAATGGGCTTTCATGAGTTCATGACGGGCCGCGATATTAACATCATGATGAAAAACATCTATAAGAACTGGGATGAAGAAGCTTTCTTCGATAATTTGAAGAAGTTCTCGCTTCCGTCCAAAAAGAAGTGCGGTGCATTCTCAAGAGGCATGAGGATGAAGCTTCAGATTGCCGTTGCTCTTTCTCATAATGCAAAGCTCCTTATCATGGATGAGCCCACCAGCGGACTTGACCCCATAGTAAGAAACGAGATGATTGGAATCTTTCGTGAATTCGTAGTGGAAGAGGATCATACCATCCTTCTGTCATCACACATCACAAGCGACCTTGAGAAGATTGCGGATGAGGTTGTGTTCATAGACGGAGGAAAGATCGTTTTGTCAGGCAATAAGGATGAGATCCTTGAAAAGCATGCTGTCGTAAAGTGTAAAAAGGATGAGCTTTCCAAAGTCAGCGAGTCACTTATAGTGAATTCCGAAGTTAGTGACTATGGTGCAGAGATCCTTGTCAATGACAGACATGCTGCGGAGAAACTTTATCCCGGAATGGTCATTGAAAGAGCCGAGCTTGAACAGATCATGATCGGCTATGTAAACGGGAAATAAGGTGGAACCGTCCCCCTGTTCAATAGAGGTAAAACTATGAAAGGTTTGATAATAAAGGACATCATGTGTCTGAAAAAACAGCTCACCACTTTCGCATATATCATTGCCGGGGTGGTGGTCATATCCGTATTGTATGTTCTCAGCAGCCGTTTCGGTAATCTTGCAAGAGTCGGTGTGGCTCTTCTTGATGAGAACAATAATATGTCTCAGGTGGATGTAAAGAATCTTGGTTCCATGGTTCTGGTCATGTTCATGCTGATCCCCATAGTAAGTGTGGGAGATATGCTGAACGTATTCATAGCAGACGGAAAAGCCGGATTTTTCAAGGTATCCGCATCTTTTCCTATATCCATGAAAAAAAGAATGCTGTCCAGATTCCTGACGATCTATACCCTGTGTGCCATAGGAGCCGCAGTGGATATAATTCTTGCTCTGGTATTGAGTGCTCTCACGGATATCATGAGTTTCGGAAGTTTCTTTGGGATCATCATTTCATGTGCATCGATCTTAAGCATATACAGTGCTCTTGTGATCCTGTACTGTGTGATGCTTGGCTACGGCAGAGAGCAGTATGCCCAGGTGTTTTCACTTCTTACGATCATTCTTTCTTTTGTGATCATAAAGTTTCAGGCCGTTAAATCTGTGTTCATACGGACCATTATCGAAGAGCAGGGACTTGATTCCGGTACATTCTGGAAGCCTCTGGATTATTTCCGCGACAGGGGATATGTATTCCTGATCATTGCACTTCTTGTCAGTGTGCTCAGTTACTGTCTTTCTTTAACCATTGCTGAAAGAAAGAGAGGTGTCATCTGATGGGCGGATTATTATATAAGGATTTTCTCTCTATTAATGGCAGGAAGATGGTCAAGGTTTTTTCGGTTCTTACCGTATTGCTTGTGGTCTTAAAACTTATCGTTGCCTTTGCAGACACACCGGCTGCCTGGCTTATGGAAAATTCCGAAGGTGAACTCATAAGCTTTTTTGACTATCTTGTTTCAGTGCCGGCCCAGATGCTTCCGATCTTGT
>JAEEGJ010024305.1_pt1 | contig 12578 bp, 11 predicted proteins | sample 8958761 | NCBI WGS metagenome assembly JAEEGJ01 (sample SAMN16246546, study PRJNA631951) | gut metagenome | biome: gut microbiome; feature: rumen; material: RS-attached | host: Bos | place: Iran: Karaj | collected 2018-10 | reverse complement strand
CAGTTCCTTAATGTTGATTTCGGGCTCCACTTGGAAGAGGTCGGCTTTTTTGTTGACGGCCCAGCCTTCGTCGAGGATGACATATTCGATGCCGTATTGGGAGGCAAAGTCGATGTAGTACTTATAGGTGTCATTGTTGATGCCGGCCTTGAAGTCGACGCCATAGATGTTCCAGGCGTTCCACCAGTCCCAAGCCACCTTGCCGGGCTGAATCCAAGAGACATCACCAATGCGGTTGGGTGAAGCCAAGAGATAAACCAAGTCGTTGTCGGCCAGTTCTTTGTCGTTTTCCGAGATGGTGATGATGCGCCACGGGAAAGCGCGTTTGCCATCGGTCTTGGCGATGTAGTTCTCGCGTTCTTTCACAATCCATTGGAGGTTGTTATGGCCGCCTTGTTCGCGGGTCTTGGGATAGGGCGCGTGGACGGCGGAGAGTCCGTTTTTGCCGTTGGCGTTACGCAGGTACAAGCCGGGGAAGTCCTCCAAGTCGGCCTCGGTGATGACGGCTTTCTTGCCGTCGCTGAGTTCGACTAGCAAAGGCAGAAAAGCGAGCTTTTCGGGGTCCATCTGGTTAAGGTTGATGTGGGAGTAGGTGTTCTCAAACGAGTTGTAAAACTGCTGGTTGATGAGTGGACCTTCTTGTCCGGCACGCCTTAAAACATAAGGAATAAAACCTTGATAATCCTTGTCAAAGTTGAAATCTGCGGTCTCGTTTTCTATGATGATAGGCTTGCGGAAATCTGTTTCGAAACGATAAGCCACACCAGCGTCGTAGGCGCGGAAGATGACTTTATAATTGCCTTTGAAGGTCAGCGTCAGTTCCTCATAGACTTCGGAGATTTCGGTTCTTTTGTACAGAGGGGAGGCTAAGGTCTGATTACCCGAGAGTGTCTTGGTGCTTTTCACGACGGGTTTCGTGCCAAGCATGGTGCCGTCGGCGAGTTTCATGCCGATAGGCGAGGGGGCTAACACACAAGTATTGCCGTGTGTGACGGAATAGGTGAGTGGTTCGCCTATCTCAATGGTGACGGTGATGTCCTTGTCGGGTGATTGCAAGGTGTATTGCTTTTGTGCAAAGGCGCTCACGCAAAGCAAAAGGAGCGCAGAGAGGAGGAGTTTTTTCATGATGGTAAAGTTTTATGCAGGCAAAAATAAAGATTTTTGTAGCACTTCACAAAAAAAGCCACCGAAATCGCTTTCGATGGCTTTAATGATGCTAGAATTACTTTGTTACTCCACTGTTTTCTCCCAAACGACATCGTGCTCCTGCACGGCTTCCCATTTGGTTAATGAGAAGTTATGATAATATTGGTGGTCATCTTTCAGAATTTGATAGTTTACAAGATAAGTATAGTCTTTATTTGGCTTAAATCCTACTTCGTAATAGCCATTTTCATCAGTATAAACGGCCTTGCCTACAGGCATACTTAGACCCATAAGGGTATTGCAGTTCACTTGAACTTCTACACCCTCAAAGGGTTGTCCGTCTTCATAGGTCACACAGCCGCTGACAGTGATTTTTTCGGGTAACACCTTCTCCTTCTTACACGAGGTGAAGGTCAACATGCCTGCCGCTACCAGCAGCATCAGCATTAGTTTCATCGTAGTTTTCATAACTGTCTAATTTTGAAGTTACAATGCAATTTTATTACAAAAATCGAGCCAAAAAGCGATTATAGTTTAATCTCGACGCCGACGCTCCTGAATTTGTCCGTCGTGACCCCTGGCTTGTACTCGGGCAGAAGGTTAGTGAAGACCCTCAAACCATGGATGATGCCAAGATGACGAGTGTTGAAACTGAGGCCGACTTCCAATTTCCAAGGGTTGAAGATGTTATCGACACTAATCGCTGTCCAACTGATGCCCCAACTCTGTGTGGGGTCTGCACTGGTAGAGAGCCGCTCTCCACAAAGACGGGCAAAGTAGAAGTCCAAAGAGATGCTTTCGGTTTGTCGTTTTCCAAGATAATAGTCAAGAGAAACAGGAATGCCTAAATAGGAGCTTGTTAGTCTGTCGCGTTGAAAATCCTCTTGCCCGTCAATCACTACAAGCTCGTTATTTTCGTATTTTACCTGATGACATAGTGACTTCTTATTGACACTGCTTTGGATTCCTGTGCTTAATCCCCAACGATTGCCAAGACGGAAATAGGTGCTTATGCCAACTTTTATTGCCAAAGTGCTGCTCTGCAAAAGAGGACTGTTGGGATTTTTTGGGGTGTCACCCATAATAATGCCGAAACCTGCGTCAATACGAAGAGTTGGATCCCATATTTTTCGGCGGTTGGTGGTGACCCATTCACCATCCACTTCTTTGGTTTTGATTACCCTTGTATCTTTCCCCTGATAAGGCCAATTATTAGTTGCTTCATAATCATACAATGTAATTTTGCCTCGCAGGATATCGGAGCTGTATTGAAAATCTCCTTCATAAACATTCACCACGGCGTCACCTTCTCCCGAAAGGGTATCGATAGTCAATTGGGCATGGTCCCAAATCTTTATACCTGGCGAGTTTTTTGGGTTGGGAATGTGATAATGCCGGACATGAAAGCTTGAATATTTGGAAAGGATGAGGTTGGTCCAGTCCTCCGGTACAGTTGCTGCAGAGGCAACGACATAATCCGCTTCGACCGTTGCTCTGTCCAAAAGGTTGATTTGCCCGAAGTTTATGGGGCCTTCAATCTCCACCACGGTGCCTCGGGGCAACTGGGTGTTCTCAAGGATGGTCAATGTTGAGTCTTTGACATTGCAGAGCTGCACATTGTAGGCCCGTGCCGCCAAATCATCTTCGGTGATGATGGCCACGCGGTAGCCGCTGTCGGCCTCGTGGTGAATCAGATGGACATCCCATCCTGAACTGATTTCCAGCTTGTTGATGCGCTGGTTGATGTTTTGCTCGATGGCGACTTCTTCCTGGGCGAAGCCTATCTGTGCGGCCAAAAGAATGGCTAATGATAAAAAGATGCGTTTCATGGTTTCCAAGTTTTAATTGAGTTTGATTTCCAAGGCCAGCGATCCGTTTTTCATGTTCGGGTCTTGCGGCTGACCGAATAAGGTCCTGTCTTCCAGGACAGGTTTGATGAAGAATTCGGGGTCCTTCTGACATTCATAGCACACCAGGTTGAGGCTCCGGATGACTCTCCGCTGGGGTTTCTGAACGGCTGAAGGCGTTTTGTTTTCTGTGGGTATGGTGTTGGATCCAATATTCGTAGTGTCTTTGAGCTCCGTCGGCTTGACCTCGGCAAGCATGGGTTGTTCGACCACTTCTTCGATGATTTGAGTCTTTGGTTTCTCCTTTTTCATCGGAGCGTGTTGTGGGACGACGGGTGTCTCTTCTGCCAAAAATGTTTCGTTAGCAACAGGTTGTTCATAGACAGCATCGTTCACCTCGGACTTGACGGAATCAACGGTTTTCGTTTCCTCGACAAGGATTTCCTGTTCCATCTCGGGTTGCTGTTTCGCGTTCGGTTTGACCAGCAACCAAAGCAGAAGGCATGCCGCTGCTGCGCCCATGGTCCACCAAAGCGGATAAAGCTTGCGTCGCTTTGCGTCATTGCGAGGAGGCACGACGAAACAATCCAGGGAGTCAACTTGTTTTCTGGATTGCTTCGTTCCTCGCAATGACGGAGCCGTCCCTAATTCTTTCTCTGACAATTGATCAATCAAGTCGCCGAGTTCCTTTTGTCGGCGGGCGTTTTTCCCGTGTTCTTCCAGGCTGTCGAGCAGCTGGCGGACTTCCTCGTTCATTTCGTTTTCAGGTGTCATGATCCTTCCTCCTTATATTGTTTTATGGCTTCACGCAACGACTTGTAGGCGCGCGACAGCGTTGCATACACATGGGTGCTGCTCATGCCCGTCGCTTTTTCGATTTCCTCGTTGCTGAGACCGTCCTCATATTTCATCAGGATGGCATCGCGTTGGCGTTTGGGCAGTTGCTCGACGAGTTTTCGGGCCAGTCGGTAGCGTTCCTCGTTATCGTCCTGTGGTGGCTCGGCAAGCATCAGGCTTTCCGTATCGATAGGTATTGTGGGTTTCTGCTTCCTGAGCAGGTCGATGCTGCGCCGCTTGACGATGGTCAGGCTGAGCTTTTCCATATCTTGGCTTTTTATCGTCGCGCGTTGTTCCCAGAGTGTGATGACGGCTTCTTGGACGGCATCCGCTGCGCTGTCGGCATCGCCGATGATGCTCTCAGCGGTCCGCTGCAATCGGGGTTGTAGTCGCAAGATGTCTCGTTTGAACTCTTCGGTCGTCATTCCATTCAGTCGTTTGCTATTATATCGTGGAAACGACTGAAATCTTACAATTTTGGGAAAGGAATTCGAAAATAAAGGGAATGCAGACTTTTAATTTCTCCAAAAACTCCTCGAAAGCAACGTAATCAATGAGAAGAGTTCTACCCTACCAAGAACCATCAAAAGCATAAGTATCCATTTGGTGAATTGCGGGAAAAAGACATAAGATCCGCCAGGTCCCACTTGTCCAATGCCTGTTCCAACATTACTTAAAGTAGCTACCGAGGCACCAATGGCAGTATTGAAATCAGTACCTGTGAAAAGCAGAATGATACCCCCCGCGATGAATACGAGAAAATAGATAAAGATAAAAGAAAGGTTCTTGTTGACACCTCCGGTGGAAATAGCTTTTCCATTGATTTTCACAGGTAAAATGGCATTGGGATGGATGATACGCCTTAGTTCTAGCATTGAATTTTTCATAAAAATAAGATGACGGAAGATTTTCACGCCACCCGAAGTGGAACCCGAACAGGCACCTATGAACATCAATAGGAAAAGGATAACCCACAAAAAAGAAGGCCAAACAGTATAGTTACTGACAAAAAATCCTGTGGTGGTCAGTGAAGAGATGACACTGAAAAACGACAGGCGGAAGGCATTGCCCATACTCATATGGCAAGTGAAAAGCAATACCAATCCGATGCCACTTCCGATGAACAAAATATAGAATAAAAATGTCTTGAATTCCTGATTCTTAAAGATGGTAAATGATTTCCAACCTATAGAGAGCAACAGTAGTGAAAAGTTGCAACCTGACAACACCATAAAGATGCTTACTACAACTTGTGAGTAGTTGGAGAAAGCTCCCAGACTCTCCGTTCGAGTTGAGAATCCTCCTGAACTGATGGTGCTCATCGAATGGCAGAGGGCATCAAAAAATCCCATATCACCCCAATAGAGCAAAAGCGTTTCCAAAAGGGTGAAAAACAGATATAATCCCCAGATACGCCTAACAGTATGCATAATGCGGGGGTGCAACTTGTCGTAGTTGATGCCGTTGATTTCGGCCACAAAGAGTTGCATACCACTCATACCAAGATAGGGTAAGATGGCGATAGTGAATACGATGATAGCCAAACCGCCTATCCATTGGGTCATACTACGCCAAAGGAGGATATCTTTAGGGAGCGTTTCCAGACGGGTTAGGACGGTGGCTCCTGTGGTGGTGAAACCCGACAATGCTTCAAAAAAGCCGTCAGTAAAGTTGGGTACGCTCTTGCTGAGCAAATAGGGCATGGCTCCGAAGAGTGAAAGTACTAACCATGAAATGCAGACAATGTAAACACCATCGCGTGAGGTGGTTTTGTCGTTTTTGTGATTGCGCGTGGCAATGATGAAAATAAATCCGGTTAGCAAGGTGATAAGGGCAGAAAAGGGTATACTGAAGCCATACAACCCAGGGTGAAGGTAGGTCACAGGAAGTACCGTCAGCATCATAAGACCTTCGATGAGTAGAAGAAAGCCTTCTATGCGGAGGACCAAGGGATGGTTTATTTTAGTTTTCCATTTCATCGGTTGTTTTTGTCACACACTATTCTTTAAATTTCATCATTGTTTTGTTTGTTTAATATTATAAACAAGACACTAATGGAATAAGCGTTCTACAGCAGGAATGCCAGTGGGCAAAGCCAATACGACCACTTGGTCGTCGGCTTCAATTTGGAAGTCGTCGTTGGCAATGAAGCTCTCGCCATCGCGAGTAATGCCGCAAATGATGGCATCGAGGGGCATAGCCAACTGACCGATAGGCTTGCGTGTGACAGCCGAACCAGCCCTCACGTCAAATTCCACGATGTCGGCATCGATGCCGCTAAGGCTCTTCAGTGTGGAGACTTTCGCTCCAAGGGTGTATTTCACCATATAGCTGGCTGCAATGAGTTTCTTGTTGATGATGGAGTCAATGCCGATGTTTTGTGAGATGTCGATGTAGTCGATGTTTTCCACGAGAGCAATGGTCTTCTTTACGCCAAATGATTTGGCTTGTAGGCTGGTCAGGATATTGGTTTCCGTGTTGTCGCTGACAGCGATGAAAGCATCCATATCTTTGATGCCTTCATCTTCAAGCATATCTAGGTTTCGAGCATCTGCATTGACGACCAAAGCATCAGAGAGGTAGTTGGTCAAATCCATACAGCGCTCTTTGTTGATTTCCAAAATCTTGATATTCAGTTCTTTCTCAAGGCGTTTGGCAGTGATGCGTCCTACACGGCCTCCACCTACGATCATCACATTGTGGACGTTGATTTGTCTCTTGCCACTTAGTTTGATGATGTCTTTGATGGCGTGAGGTTTGGTGACAACATACACCATATCAGCCACTTGAAACACCTCATCCCCTTGGGGAATGAAAGTGTTCTGACGGCGATGAATGGCGGCGATACGAAATTCAATGTGTTCGTATTGGTCGACAACATCATCTACGGTTTTGCCAAGGATTTCCGCCTCTGGCTCAAGTTTCACCATAAAGAGTTGCAGGTTACCACCAGCAAAGTCATAAGTCTCTGATGAAGCATTCTTTTTCAATAGCGAGATAATCTCTTGTGCAGCAATGTCTTCAGGCGAGAGCAACCCATCGATGCCAAGGTCTTGGTACATACGCCACACCTCTGGACTAAGATTTTCCATCGTGTTGACGCGGGCGATGACCTTTTTGGCTCCAAGTTTCTTGGCTATGATGCCTGTCAGAAGGTTGATATGTTCGTCGTGAAGCACGGCAATGACGAGGTCGGCACGTTTCACGTTGGCACGTTGCAAAACGGCAGTCGAAGTAGAGTCGCCTGTGATGGTCATCAGGTCGCTGTGTGACTCCATCATCTTCAGCAACTCCTCATGTGGATCCACGATGGTGATATTGTGGTTGCTGCGCACCAACGCTTCTGCCAAATGCATTCCTACTTCTCCGTCCCCAGCTATTATGATGTTCATTTCGTTTTACTTTATAAAAATGCAAATGTAGGCAAATAATTGAATATGCGTGGAAAATTTCTCACTTTCACTTGTATAATCCGAAAAATGCATTGTACAGAAATGCTTATTCACTTGTCGACTTGTTCCGCAGATTGTCGAGAATGGTATTGTGTAACAGTATAGTAGCTTTGTAATCTGCATCGATTTTCATGCGTAAAGCTTCTGTGTTGAATGGTTCGAAAAAGACAGCATCCTCCTTCATCACATCACGTTTGTGTTCGTCGAAATAGATGTCGTCGGCCACGACTTTAGCCTTTTGTGGCTCGTTTTCGCTCAGATAGATGTATGCCAAGTTGAAATAAGGGTAAATGTAGTTGGGACTAATACGGATGGCTTCTTTCAGGTAGAACTCTGCTTTGTTGAGGTTGTGGGCCGTGTAATACTCCGCCAGGCCGAGGTCGTTTAGGTTTTCCTTGCAATAAGGTGCAAAATGCTGGGCTTTGCGGAAACTCTCGATTGCCTTCGGATTTTCCATTTTCTTCTTTGCTTTTCCAAGATACCACTGCAATGGCAGCCCGACAGGGTCAATCGTGTAGAAAACCGACAGGGCTTGATAGCCAAAATGTTCCACGGCTTTCCAGTCGCTGGATTTTAGGGCTTGCTGCATCCTAAAGGTGTTCCGCTCGCCTTTCAAGCGGAAACCACCAATGGCGACCAACATAAGAGCAAGGAGCAAAAAGACCACATTCCAGACTTTTCCGAGGTTTTTCTGTTTGTCGTGGGTGATGATGTGAAGCAGATATGCTATGAGAATTCCCATCCAAATGATATGTTCAATGCGGCTGTTCGGGAAGTCGAAGAGAGCATTGACGCAAGTTCCCGCAAATAGGCTCAAAACGATAGCTCCAAAAAGAAATTCTTTCCGATTTTGGGTTTTGTAGAGTGCGAAGAAAGTGCTTACTATTATGGAAACGAGGAAGATAATGTATAGCAAAAGCCCGAGATAGCCTGTTTCTGAGAGTATGCCAAGGTACTCATTGTGTGGCTTGGTGAAATTAACATTCCAAATATCGGCGCGGTAAAGCCCTTCAAGTCCTGCATCGGGGAAATGGATTTGCCAATTGCCGATGCCGCAACCTGTCATAGGATGCTTGTCGGCAATATGGTAAGTTTTTTCCCACAAAAGGCATCGTTCTGCAAGCGAGGAAGTGCTCAGAATGTTGTGCTCAATCTCGCTTTTCGTGCTAGTATGTGGAACGGAACGGCTGGCAAACCAACGAAGTCCTACGGTGAGGAAGGCATAGACTAGGACGACGGAAACTATAAGCGACAAGCGGTAGCCATAATTGACACGCTTTGCGTCATTGCGATTTTTGCAATGACATACTCGTACAATCATCATTATTCCGAAAAAGCCAACAGCAACAATCAAACCAAGCAACACAGCCCTTGATTTCAGCAGAATGAGGATGACGATGGCGACGACAAACATAAAGACAGAGAACCCTATCAGCAGCTTGTTTTCAAAAATGGAGAAAGCGGTGAGCAGAAAGGCTGAAAGGACAAGTAGCATAATGGCCAGCAGATTCTTGTGACTATTGATGCCGCTGACACGATACAATTGCTCGTAGCTGAAACTTTCCACGTGAAACAGTTGAATGACAGTAAAAAACAGGTACACTGCCAAGATGATGGCTGCACTGATCCAAAGTGCTTTCTTTGTGGAGTGATTGTCTTTTGATAAGAGGTTATAAAAGACAATGATAATAAGAAGCGTGAGCAGCTGGGTGGAAAAAGCGAAGACCGCTTCTGCTGTGTTGGTGGCCCAAAGGATGGAACAGCCGCAAAACAGGGTGAAAATCAAGTAAACGTAGAAAACGGATGTGTTAGGAATCCTCCAGCGTTTCTTGCCGATAAGGGCGAAAAAAAACAAGATTGCCAGACTTATTGCGACGGCAATAAATCTGGCAATCGAGAATTTGTCATACAAATTGGGCAGCCAAACAACACAACTTGTGACGATGCCTATGATGATACAGGCGGTGCGTGTCGTGGGGCTGTTCTTCATATGGGATTAATAAGTGTCTACCGATACCATGTTTCCGTATTTGATGCTGTCGGTCATGTAGCGGGCATAGCTCCTGATGTAATACTTTGTATTGGCCGAAAGGTCGAAGAGGTTGCTCTCAAAGTCGTACCAAGAGCCTGAAGGTGTTGCAGCAATGGTGTAGAAATCGGATTCGTATTGTGGATATGGGTTGGAGTAACTATAGCAGAAACCAACTTCATTAATCACGTCGGGCTTATTACACGACATATAGCCTTGGACGGTGATAGAGTTTTCATACCAATTGTAGTATGGAAAATAGGTGTAAAGTTCAATTTCCAGAGGTGCATCGGGTGTAGTAAGGCTAAGGATGTTGCCGTAAATGTAATGGTAATTGCCGTACTCGCCGTACGCCATATAGGCTCTGTAATAATAATGTGTGTTGGGATACAGTCCGGAGACGAGGAGTTGGAACGGGTTGCTGAAATAATAAATAGGTTCGTCCACGTAGAATTCACAATCTTCGATGGTGGGGTTGGGCGACTGGCTAATACAGATGCCATAATGTTGGAAATTGAAGTTAACGTCAGTGGAGACTAGGGTTCCACCGGTAACGAAGTCGTAGGCGGAGATGTCTTGGGCGGGTGTTGTGGTTAAGAATCCCGTTTGTGAGCCTGCGGCCAGAGTGGTGAATGTCTTCTCGTCGCCATAGCAATATTCTGTGCCATATTTGGCGAAACCACGTACGTGGTATTCAGTGTTGGGTTCGAGGTTGTCAATGAAACACGTATAGGGTTGTGAACACTTGTGTGTCTTTGAGCATTGGTTGTCGACGGTGGGTTTCTCTCCTTTGCTCCAGCACACGCCAAGCTCCAGCAGCAGCCCGTTATCATTTGCGGTCACTTCTGCGCCACAGACGGCGGCATTGTCGGAAATGTACTCAGGGGTTTTTGTGACGACGGTTACATCGTCAGTCAGATGACTTATCGGGTCGGGCTTGCAGGCAGCCAATGCCAGAAGCATAGCTGCAGTGACCATAGTTAGAAATTGGATCTTTTTCATATCGTTGAGCGTTTAATATTCAAAATAAAGGACTTGTTTGTCGTCAATGTCGTCGCTTTCGTACATAGTCTGCAAAACGGGATATTTGTCGCTGTTGTACTGGTAGGCGTAGCAGATGGTGTCGGCATAGTCGTCTTCCGTCATGATGATGCGGGTCACATTGTTTTTGGTGAAGCCAGTGTGCCCAGAAGTGAAGTTAATCAGATAGTCCTCAAGGCCGCCCATGAAACCGTACCAAGGGCAGTTCTTGTCGTCGTACTGCAGCTGGAAGTCCATGTATTCGCCGTCGCCCGTAAAGACGATTTTGCTGATGTTATTGTCCGTCCAAGTCAGCAGGAGGGCGATGGTGTAGGTTTCTTGCGTTCCACGTTGGTCGGCTAACCTTTGTTCGCATTGGGCGACACTTTGGCAAACATTGGGAGGAAGCAGATGTGTCAAGGGGTTCAGATGCAAGGTACCGTCTTTTTTAAAATCGTCGTAGAATGTTCCCATCATCTTGCTGATGTGGTCGCCCTCGTAACTAATCGCCCAAGTGCAGGTAATGGCATTGCGATAGAACACGGTGGCTGATTCTAGGTGGTCGCCGTCATATTCATAGGTGATGTACTCGGAGTTCGTGTAGTTGTCCACTCGGGTGACACGGTTGTTGTTGTCGTAGGTGAAGTTCTCAATCCAAGTGTCTGCCTTGAAGTCGAAGTCCGAATAATGCGTGATGGAACTGAGTTTGTCGCCGTTCCATTCCCAATGTTGGAAGGGTTCTTTTTCCGTGTCGCTCCAGGAATAATAAATCTGTTGGATTTTCTTTTTGGGCGAATAAACGCCAGTTTTGTCTTTGTGGCAAGCAGTAAGGGAGGCAATCAGAAGCAGGCTCAACACAATGCCTAACGATTTAATGGTCTTCATGGTTTTTTTCATTTTGTTCCATTTTTGAATGATGATGTCGCAAAGATAACGCATTTCCAAATAGAAAAGTATGCCAAAAAGCCCATTACAAACTTTTTGGCAAAAATACTAACATAAAATATTGATAATAAAGCAAGTAAGAAAAACCTGTTACAAACTTTTTATCTTATTTAGCAAAGGTTTTCACTACATTTTCGTGCATTCGCTGCACGGTCCATTCGTCCATGGGGATGGCTCCGATGGAGCGGTAGAAGGCCAATGAAGGTGCATTCCAGTCGAGGCAGATCCATTCCATGCGGCCGCAGTGGCGTTCCACGGCGATGTTGGCCAGATGCTTCAGGATGGCTTTGCCGTAGCCTAAGCCGCGTTTCTCGGGGATGATGAAAATCCTCAAGATAGAGTCCCTTGCGGCCCACAAAGGTCGAGAAGTTATGGAAAAACAGCGCGAAGCCGATGACCACACCATCTTCTTCGGCAAAGACGACCTCAGCGGCTTTCTCCACAAAGATGGAGTTGTAAATCGTGGCTTCGTCGGCAACGACTTCATCGGAGCATTTTTCGTAAGCAGCCAGCTTCTTGATAAATTCGAGAATCAGGCCGGCTTCGGTTTCTTTGGCAGGGCGGATGGAAAAGTTAGGTTTAATGTCGGCCCTTCGACGGGCTCAGGGACCTTAACCGTATTTGTGAAGGTCGTTGAGCCTGTCGAAACGCCGTTTTATTAATTAAGGGTTTTGAGCCATTTCCACTGGAAAATCAACATATAAAACACGCCAACAGTGATGGCCGCATCAGCGAAATTAAATATAGGTCGGAAGAAGATAAAATGCCCGTCGGGACCAAAGAAGAAGTCAGGCAGCCAGGTGGCATTCTCGCGGGCCACGTCGATGATGGGGAAGTAGAGCATGTCGACCACGCGTCCATGTAGCCAGCCTGCATAGCCGCCCCCGTCGGGGAAAAGCGTTGCAATTTGGGTGTATGTGCTTTCGCTGAAGATGCGCCCGTAGAACACGCTGTCGATGATGTTGCCCATCGCGCCTGCCGTGATAAGGGCAATGCCAAACAACACGCCAAACTTGGTGTTTTTCTTCGACAAACGAACCAAAATCCAAAACAAGGCGACGATGGCTACAAGCCTAAAGAGACTCAAAGCGAATGTCAGGAATCCGCCTCCGCCAAGCCAACCAAAGGCCATGCCATTGTTTTCGATGAACAACAGCTTAAACCAATTCCCGATAACAGGAATCTCTTGGCCTAAGGACATATTCGTCTTCACCCAAATCTTAAGGATTTGGTCGAAGAGCAAGACAAGAAAAATCACCACAAACGACCAAATGAGGCCGTAGTTGACTTGTTTTTTCACTT
>JAEEGJ010024304.1_pt1 | contig 12579 bp, 8 predicted proteins | sample 8958761 | NCBI WGS metagenome assembly JAEEGJ01 (sample SAMN16246546, study PRJNA631951) | gut metagenome | biome: gut microbiome; feature: rumen; material: RS-attached | host: Bos | place: Iran: Karaj | collected 2018-10 | reverse complement strand
AGAGGATTATCTTCAGGGTACATACGGACAGACCATCAAAAAGATATCATCAGCTTCAGGTGTCTGCACAGTGCTGGCATGCCTGATACTTTTTACTGTGGTCCTTCTCATGACCCGCCTGATGATATGGAAGGAGAGGAGCGATAGTGCCCTTATGAAGGCCCTTGGCTTTACATCCGGCGACATCAAAATAAAGTATGCAAAGAGAAATCTTGCTACAGCATTCATAGGTCTCTTGGTAGGAATATTTGCGGGAATTGTGCCGGGAGAGGCCCTGGCAGGGATGCTTCTTGGCGCCATGGGAGCGTATGGTTTTCATTTTATTATAAGACCTCCCTTCATATTTACCGTGGTGCCTATCGTGATACTGATAACAGCTCTGACAGCTCTTTTTATAAGCCTCCGAGAAATTGATGGAATCAGAGCATATGAGTGCCTGGGTGAGTGATCGGGTATTAGCAGAATGCGTAAGGAAAGGAATAGATATGGCAGAATTACTGAGAGTAACCAATCTTGGGAAAAAAGACATACTCAAAGCGGTCAGCTTTAGCATGCAGGAAGGTGAGATGATTGCTGTAATGGGGCCTTCCGGCTCCGGCAAGTCGACACTTCTTTATAATGTGTCGGGAATGGACAGGGCGGATAGCGGCGAATCGGTGCTGGGAGGAAGGAACATAACAGATCTGAGCGAGGATGAAAGAGCGGCGCTAAGGCTCACGGAAATGGGTTTTGTTTTCCAGCAGATGAATATGATTAAGAACTTAAGTATCGTCGACAATATCGTTTTGCCGGCGGTGCATGCAGATAAGAAGAATAAAAAGGAACACTACAGGCGCGCAGCCATGCTCATGGAAAAGTTTGGGATAGGTGAGCTTGCAGATCGAAGGATAAATGAAGTATCCGGCGGACAATTGCAGAGAGCCTGTATCTGCCGAAGCATGATGATGAATCCGAAGATTCTTTTTGCAGATGAGCCCACCGGTGCGCTGAATCAGTCTGCAGCCTCGGAGGTCATTGACGCCTTCCTGGAGATCAACAGGGAAGGGACTTCGATTCTTATGGTGACCCACGATGGAAGGATGGCCAGCATGTGCGAGAGAGTGCTCTATATCCTGGACGGCGAAGTCAGGGGAGAACTGACTCTTGGGAAGTTCAACCCTGAACACGCAAAAGTTCGCGAAAAAAGAACGACAGACTGGCTGGCAGACATGGGGTGGTGAAAAGGCCAAAGGAAAAAGTTCTCTGCCTTGGATAACTCCCGTAATGTGCGGATTGACGGTTGCAATAGCTATCCATATTACTTTAAAATGAAATTACCGCTGTTCAAATTACACAAGAAAGAGGTCTTTTATGGTAATTTATGTTGATGTAAATGCGAAACATGATGGTAATGGAAGCAAGGCACTGCCCTTTAAGAGGATTAATGAGGCAGCGGCTGTTGCTAAGGCAGGGGATGAAGTTTTAGTTGCACCCGGAACCTACAGAGAATATGTAAATCCCGTAAATGCAGGAAGTGAAGATGCGCGTATCGTTTACAAGAGTCAGGAGCCTCTTGGCGCAATCATCACAGGTGCGGAGAAGCTTACAGGATGGACAAATTACAAGGGAGACGTTTGGACAGCAAGGGTTAAGAATGGAATCTTTGGCAGCTACAATCCTTATACTACGCTGGTTTACGGCGACTGGTACTTTGCGACTCCCAACAAACATACCGGATGTGTGTGGATCAACGACCGTGCTCTCTATGAGGCGCTCAGTGTAGATGAAGTAGTGGCAGCTGAAGTTTATGACTGCTCCTGGGATCCCGAGAATTCAAAATGGAAATGGTATGCAGAGCAGGATAAAGAAAAGGATGAAACCATATTCTATGCTAATTTCAGTGGCGCAGATCCTAACAAGGAAAACGTTGAGATCACTGTAAGGCGCGAGTGCTTCATGCCTGAAAAAGAGGGCGTTGGATATATTACAGTAACAGGCTTTAATATCAACAAGGCAGCAACTACCTGGGCTCCGCCTGCAGCTTATCAGGACGGAATGATCAGTCCTCACTGGAGCAAGGGCTGGATCATCGAGGACTGTGAGATCTGGGGAAGCAAGTGCGCAGGAATCTGTGTCGGACGCTACTATGATCCCGAGAACAGCAATTTCTATACAACCAAACACGTTAAGAGTCCTACCCAGATGGAGAGGGATTCGGTATGCCGTGGTCAGTACTATGGCTGGTTAAAAGAGAAGATTGGCGGACATATAATTCGCAGAAACAATATCCACCACTGTGAGCAGGGCGGAATCATCGGCCGTATGGGCGGTGTTTTCAGCATCATCGAGGACAACCATATCCATCACATCAACAACATGATGGAGCTGGGCGGCGCTGAGATCGCAGGTATCAAGATGCACGCAGCCATCGACGTTGTGATGAGACGAAACCACATCCACCACTGCACCATGGGAATCTGGTGCGACTGGGAAGCACAGGGAACAAGGATCACTCAGAACCTTCTTCATGACAATGAGCGTCCTTCATTTGCCAAGCAGCTTCAGGGCGGAATGACCTGTCAGGATATCTTCGTTGAGGTCAGCCACGGACCGACACTTATCGACAACAACATTCTTCTGTCCGATGTTTCACTCCGCATCGCAACTCAGGGCGTAGCTATGGTGCATAACCTCTGCGCAGGCGCATTTACCATGGTGGGAGAGGGAACAACCTGGAGATACACACCATATCATATGCCTCACAGAACAGAGGTTATGGGCTTTATGACAATCCTTCACGGAGACGACCGTATCTACAACAATATCTTCATTCAGAAGTGGCCGTCTGATGATCTGGTACTTGAGAACGATTCAGATCCGACACAGAAGCAGGTTGAGAACAGAAAGGTTGGAACCTACTGCTTTGACGAGTATCCTACCTATGATGAGTGGATAGAGCAGTTTGATATGGATGAAGAACATCCGAATATGGTTAAGCATGCTGAGCCTCACTTTGGTCATCTCCCTGTATGGATTGATGGTAATGCATACTTCGAGGGCGCAACAGCCTGGAAGAATGAGAAGAACTCTTTTGCCGATGAATCAGGAAAAGTATTTGTTGACGTTGTTGAGAAGGATGGAGGCTACTTCCTGGATACAAATATCTATGAAGTGCTTAAGGGCTTCAAAGCTGACATGATCTCTACAGATACTCTTGGTGAAGCTTTTGAGCCTTCACAGAAGTTCGAGAATCCTGATGGAACACCAATCACCTTTAATGTGGATTATCTTGGCGAGCACAGGGGATGCGACGTAATCCCGGGCCCGTTCGCCACAGCAGACGCAGCTTCAAAGAAGCTATACTAAATTGAACATGGTTATGTTATATCCCGCCCGGTCATTTCGACCGGGCGTTTTTGAGCCCTAGGGACGGAGTCAGTGGCTCATTTTTGATTCCTGGGGACGGGGTAAAGGCGCAGCATAAAGAAACTCCCCCAGTGACTCACTCATGCTATAATAGTTCCCAGAGGAGAAAATTGTATTATGAAGATAAAATGTGATTACTGCGGAAATACATACGAGGATACTCTGCATCAGTGCCCGGACTGCGGAGCTCCCAATCCTTCCCACAAAAACGAGAAGGGCCCAAAGACCATTGAAGAACTGCAGCAGTGGTACAAGAACAGAAATCTCCCGGCCCCTGAAGTGACACGATTTTTCATCGGCGTCGATTACAAGGAGCCAAGAGCTTTCGGTATTTATAAAGATGACAACGGAGATTTTATTGTCTACAAGAATAAAGGTGATGGCTCAAGAGCTGTCCGCTATCAGGGCAAGGATGAAGAATATGCTGTAAATGAGATCTACCAGCGCCTTAAGGATGAGATCGTGCATCAGAAGGCGAACAATAAAGGCGGAGGCGTAACGCGCTCCGGAGGCGGAGGTGGCTTCGGATCCGGAGGGAGATCCGGTTCCGGCGGCGGTTTATTTAATGGTATAAGAAGTCTCTTTTACATAGTAGTCGTCATCATAATGATAAGTGTCTTTGTCAGCAGCCTTCGCGAAAACAGGCACAGAGGCTATTACAGATACGACAATGATATCTACTACTACATAAGTGATGACTGGTACGTCTATGATGATGGCTGGCGGGAAGTCAGCAGTACTGCTCCCGGCCCTGCGACAATATCGGAGAACTATGATGAATACTATGTTTCAGATACATGGGATTCATCAATGGGCACAACTGACTGGGATGATTCGTCCTACTACGACAGATATCATTCATCCAGCGATGACAATGACTCAGACTACGACTGGGGCAGCGATGACAGCTGGGATTCCGGCGGAACAGACTGGGATTCCGACTGGTAATTCTTTTTTTACGGAGGGACTGTCATGTCCGAGAAATACAGCCTTATCTTTCCTGACCAGAAACTTGAATATAAGAAACTGAGCGACCTCACTGTCCATGACATCGGCATGGACAGTGTTCTTATAAAGCTCTCTAAGGAAAAGAATGAGCAGACCTACATCACAAATGTCATGAAGCTCGTGACTGCCGATGCCCACAACGCACAGTTCAGGAGCGATGTCTTTGACGACATTTACAGAAACAAGGCCATGCGTGAAGAACTCTTAGAGCTTTTGGACCGCGTCAATTTCCTGAAAGAGTACGGCAGCTACAAGCATGACGGCGACCATGAACCCGGAGTCTGGGACCTGGTCCACAGGCTTGAGGAAATCCGCGACTATATAGACAGCATCGAGGCGATCCAGAAGTGCCTTGATGGCGCTGACCTTCATTCTGAGGGGCTTCTTGGGCTTAAGAAGTATGTAAACGACCTCTATGAGGACAACGGCTTCGAGGGCCTGAAAAAAGACATTGCAGAGCTCAAGGCAGATACCAACAATCTTAAGAGTGTAACAGTCGGCATCAACCTAAATGAGCGCTTTGAAGCTTGCGGAATCGGTCTTATTTCCGTCAACAGCAGGCCATTCTCCAAGTCCACCATGGTCAAGCACTTTGTAGACAAGGTTTCGGCAAAAGACAATGTTCAGGCCTCCACTGACTGGGACGATAATTACAAATTTGATGAGATTCAGGCAAAGGCTCCACTAGGTACAGGTGCAGATTTTATTCCCCCTGTATTCAGCCCGCTTGCCATGATGAGCATGATGAAGGTGTCGGAAGCGGATGATACTACAAAGTCCGTCACCAACTACATGGACAAGATAACAGACAGGATGCTGAGCCAGACGGTCAAGCACCTTAGAACTGTTCTCAATAAATACACTATGGTCACCGTGACCGATATAACCGACCTGATGCCGGAGTTTATCTATTACATCAGGTGGGCAGAATATGTTGAAAGCATGACAAGGAAGGGAGCTGTCTTTTGCAAACCTTGTGTCATTGAAGCAGGTAGCAGCGAAAAGTCCATGGATGCACAGGGAATTTATAACATCAAACTCCTGACTGAGCATGCCGGCGAAACAGCTGCAGACATAGTTAAGAACAACCTTGATTTTACTGATGAGCACACGCTTTATATCCTGACCGGCGCCAACATGGGCGGTAAGACTACGATAACCCAGACCGTGGGACAGCTCTTTTTCATGGCACAGGGCGGAATCTATGTGCCCGGAACCAAATTTGAATATGTGCCTGTAGATGCCATTTACACGCACTTCCCGGCGGATGAGGACAAGACCATGGACCTCGGGCGCCTGGGCGAAGAGTGCAAGCGCTTTAAGGAGCTATACGAACCGGCTACGGGAAAGAGTCTTTTGCTGCTAAATGAAACTTTCTCAACCACTTCGTTTGAAGAGGGGTACTTCATTGCCAGGGACTGCTCCAAGGCAATCCTTAAAAAGGGCATCAGGACCATTTACAACACTCACATGCATAAGCTCGCCATCGAGATTGATGAAATCAATGACGACGCAGTTACTGCCAAGGCAGCATCCCTTGTGGTAAAGGCTGATGAGGGACGACGCCTTTATGAGGTAGAGGTCGGTCCGCCAAAGGGTCTTTCTTATGCAAAAGACATTGCGGAAAAATACGGAGTGACTTATGATATGTTATGTGAAAATTGAGAAAGAGAGGAAACTTTAATTGAAAACACTTGCAATAATTCTGTTTGTGGCAATGTATGTGGGGCTGATCGCGTTCCCGAAAAGACGTGCGATCATAGCTCTTGCCGTTGCTGCAATATATATAGTTACGGGAATACTTCCGTATAACACGGTATTTTCCGTTGTTGACTGGAACGTCCTACTGATGATTTTCGGTACTTTGCTACTTGTTGATTATTTCATCGATTCCAAGATGCCGAACCTGATCGCGGATCACCTATTGGATCTGGCACCCAACGTTATGTGGGTTACGATCTTCATGTCACTGTTCTCAGGTCTTATATCAGCATTTATCGATAACGTGGCTACACTCCTTATGGTTGCGCCCGTTGGACTTGCAGTTTGCAAAAAGCTTAAGATCAATCCGGTTCCGATGATCATTTCAATCGCAGTATCATCCAACCTTCAGGGAGCTGCAACACTGGTCGGTGATACAACATCGATCATGCTCGGTGCTTATGCCAAGATGGACTTCAATGACTTCTTCTGGATGAACGGAAAGCCCGGTATATTCTTTGCGGTTGAGCTTGGAGCTCTTTTAACTATTCCGATCATGATGATTCTTTTCAGAAAAGACAAAGAGCCTGTATCCGCAGAAGAGAAGACAAAAGTTACTGATTATGTTCCTACAATCATGATGGTTGCTCACGTAGTTCTCCTCATGGCTGCATCATTCATTCCTGAGAAACCTGAGATCACAAACGGTCTTATCTGTCTTGGATGTTCAATCGTAGGTATGGTTTGGGAGTACTTTAAGGATCACGATGCTGATCGAATTGTGAGAGTTGTCAAGAATCTTGATTATGACACTGTGCTTCTTCTTACAGGTCTTTTCATGGTAATCGGCGGAGTTACAAACGTCGGACTTGTTGACGATCTTGCAAACTTTATCGTTAAGGCAGGCGGAAACAACCTGTTCCTGCTCTTTACAATAGTAGTATGGGGATCAGTTCTTATCTCTGCATTTATTGATAACATTCCTTACGTTGCTACCATGCTTCCTGTTCTTCAGGGAGTTACAGCATCTCTGGGAATTGCACCTTATCTTCTGTACTTCGGACTGCTATGCGGAGCAACACTTGGCGGAAACATCACTCCTGTAGGCGCAAGCTGCAACATCGCAGGCGTTGGAATGCTAAGAAAAGAGGGACACGAGGTTTCCTTCTGGGACTTTGCAAGGATCGGAATTCCATTTACCCTGGCTGCAGTTATCGGAGCGTATGTTTTCCTTTGGGTTTTGTGGAGATAATGGTATAATCGATTTTAATATTTTGAATATAAAGAGGAGCTTTAGTTATGGCAGAAGTATATAACCATCACGCAATTGAAAAGAAGTGGCAGAAATACTGGGAGGAGAATCAGACCTTTAAGACAGATGTCTGGGATTTTTCAAAGCCCAAGTATTATGCACTTGATATGTTTCCATATCCTTCGGGAGTTGGTCTTCACGCTGGTCATCCGGAAGGATACACAGCTACAGACATCATGTCACGTATGAAGCGTATGCAGGGATATAACGTTCTTCATCCCATGGGATACGACTCCTTCGGACTTCCTGCTGAGCAGTACGCTGTAACAACAGGTAATCATCCTGCAGGATTTACAGAGAAGAATATTCAGACCTTCAGTAAGCAGCTCAAAGAGCTCGGATTTGACTACGACTGGTCCAAGATGATCGCAACCAGTGATCCCAAGTTCTACAAGTGGACACAGTGGATTTTCAAAAAGCTCTACGAAGCAGGTTATGCTAAGCACATCGACATGCCTGTTAACTGGTGTGAGGAGCTTGGTACAGTTCTTTCAAATGATGAGGTTATTGACGGTAAGTCAGAGCGTGGCGGATACCCTGTTGTAAAGAAGATGATGAAGCAGTGGGTAATCGACCAGCAGGCATTTGCTGAGGAGCTTCTTGATGGCCTCAATGAGATCGACTGGCCTGAGTCAACCAAGGAAATACAGAGAAACTGGATCGGCAAGTCAACCGGTGTAGAGGTTGATTTCAAGATTGTCGGCGGCGGAGAGTTCTCAATCTTCACCACATGTATCGAGACAATTTACGGTATCACATTTATGGTTCTTGCTCCCGACGGAGAGATCGTCAAGGGACTTATGGACCGCGTTGAGAATCCTGAAGAAGTTCAGGCATACATTGACGAGACACTCAAGAAGAACGACCTTGATCGTACAGATCTTAACAAGACCAAGTCAGGATGTCCTCTCAAGGGACTCTATGCTATCAACCCTGTAAACGGCAAGGAAGTTCCACTCTTTATCGGTGACTTCGTTCTTGCAAGCTACGGTACAGGTGCTGTTATGGCTGTACCTGCTCACGATCAGAGAGACTTTGAGTATGCAGAAGTTCATAAGCTTCCTCTTATCCAGGTAATCAACAATGCAGAGGGAACAGTTGATATCTCCGGACATGCATTTGAGAAGCAGGATTATCTCGGCAAGGGATGCATCCTTATGAACTCTGAGGAGTTTGACGGCCTTACAGTTGAAGAGGCCAAGAAGGCTATTACCAAAAAGCTCGTAGATATGGGCGTTGCAAGAGAGAAGGTCAACTACCACTTCCGTGAGTGGATCTTCGCAAGACAGCGTTACTGGGGCGAGCCTGTTCCATGTGTATACAAAGAGGACGGAAGCATCGTATTCCTCGATGATTCAGAGCTTCCTGTTATCCTTCCCGAGCTTGAAGATTACAAGGGCAAGAACGGTAAGGCTCCTCTTGAGAATGCAACAGAGTGGAAGGCCTATGACAAGAACGGACTTAAGGGCACAAGAGAGACATCAACAATGCCCGGTAGTGCAGGTTCTTCATGGTACTTCTTAAGATATATCGATCCGGATAATGATAAAGAGTTTGCTAATCAGGAGCTCCTTAAGCACTGGATGCCGGTTGACCTTTACATCGGCGGACCTGAGCATGCTGTAGGACACCTTATGTACTCACGTATCTGGAACAGATTCCTTTATCATAAAGGTCTTTCTCCTGTAAAAGAGCCTTTCAAGAAGCTCGTACATCAGGGAATGATCCTTGGCGAAAACGGAATCAAGATGGGTAAGAGATTCCCTGAGTTCGTCGTTAACCCAAGTGATATCGTTGAAGAGTACGGCGCTGACACACTTCGTCTCTACGAGATGTTCATGGGACCTCTTGAGGTTTCAAAGCCTTGGAACTCAGCAGCAGTTACCGGCGCAAGAAAGTTCATAGGCCGTGTATATACATTCTTTACAGAGCCTTCTAATATTACTGAGCAGTCAGGCGGAAACCTCGAGAAGGTATATCACCAGACTGTTAAGAAGGTTTCAGGTGATTTTGAGGAACTTGGCTTCAACACAGCCATCGCCCAGATGATGATCTTCGTAAACGCAGTTTACAAGGAAGGCAAGTGCCCAAGAGAGTATGCTGAGAACTTCATCAAGATGTTCTCCTGCATCTGCCCTCACGTAGGTGAGGAGATCTGGCAGCTCCTTGGCCACGATAACACCATCGCATTTGAGCCATGGCCAACCTATGATGAGTCCAAGTGCGTTGAGGATACTGTTGAGATCGCAGTTCAGATCAACGGTAAGGTTAAAGAGAAGCTCTCCATCGGCAAGGAAGATCCTAAGGACGAAGTTATCGCCAAGGGTAAAGAGCTCATTGCTGATAAGCTTGAAGGCAAGACTATTGTAAAAGAGATTTATGTGCCCGGCAGGATTGTAAATATTGTTGTTAAATGAGCGTAGCTTTTGAGCCATGCATTAAAACAGAAATAAGGCTGGGAATCCAAGCGTGTTTGGATTCCCGGTCTTTATTTTTGTTTTAATATACGGCGAATGCCGTACAACGAGGGAAAGCGAAGCTTTTCCGAGTATGCATGGCGGGGTAGAGGGAATCGCCGCGCGATTTCGAGCGTGCATGGCGGGGTATAGTGAATCATCGCAGTGGTTCCGAGCGTGTATGGCAGGGTGAATATGATGGTATTGGTTGTGCGTGGTGGGTGCCGAGCATGCCTTGTGCAAATCAAGGCTACATGTGGCGCAGAGATAAGCGTGGATTAAAGCGTAAGCGCAAGCGGCAAGAATATTGTGCATAGTCATGCGCAAATGAGAAATCGCTATTTTGCATGACTTTTGACCTACCTAAAAGTCATGCGCATTAGAAAAAACTGATTTAGCATGACTTTGTAGACACGCGCAAAAGAAAAGTAGACATATAGCATGATTTTTTACACACATAAATACACGCACAAAAGCGAAAATGCAAAATAGCATGACTGGCATTTTTTTAAAGTCACGCATTTTATTGTTTTTCTCAATTTGCATGACTGTGATAAGCGTAATAACAAATATTCTTAAGCGTAATAAACTTTGGGCACCAAAATGCAAAATTTCTCAATAAAATAAAGCATCAAAAAGATTATGCAAGTTTATATTTTGATCTGCGTTACCGTTATTCCATAGAATTCTTAAGATTACCCCTTGTAAAATTAATAAATCTTCATAGAATCTTAAAGACTATTAAAACTCTAATATGCTAATATCATCAGCAGCTGATCAAAGTTTTTATCAGCTTATACCGGTAGTGGCGCTCTGCCATGTTTCTATCAAATATCTGAAGTATCAGCAAGATAATTATCCTGATGGCCGGTTTATCCACAAAGCAAGCAAAAGAAAAAGATAAAAGAGAAAGATAAAAGAGAAAGTGAAAATGAATAACTATGGAAGATAATAAGCGAGAGCTTGAGAAGCAGTTAATGCTTTTAAATAAGCTAAAGAAGCTCTCAGATGACAACCTTAAGAAGCTGAAGAACGTCCCTGTTGAATGTATTCGTACATCCTCAAGAGGAAATTATCATCAGTACTATCGAACAGATCACAAGACGGGGAAGCGAGTATATTTGAACAAAAACAGAATTGATGATATTCGTCCCATTATCCAGAAAGAGTATGAATTGAAAGTGAATAAAGAGATCCGGGAGCAGATAGGAAGGCTTGAGAAATTCTTGAGAAATAGCAATATCAATTCAATTAAAGAAATCTACGAGTCTACCGGAAATGCCAAGAAGACTCTTATAACTCCGATCATTTCATCTGATGAAGACTATATCAACAACTGGCTTGCATCACATCCCGGGTGCCAGAATCCGTATCCGCCGAAAAAGCAGCATGAAACCATGAACGGTGAAATCGTAAAAAGTAAGAGTGAACAACTAATCGCCAATGCGCTGTTTTGCAGGAAGATTCCATATGCGTATGAGCCTCGTCTGATTTTAGACAATAATACTGTCAGATATCCGGATTTTGTGACTTTGAATGTAAGGACGAGAAAAACCGTATATTGGGAGCATTTTGGCAGATTGTCGGATGCCGCATATTGCGCGGATAATTTTCCAAAGCTGATGCTCTATGAGCAAAATGGAATTATCCTTGGGGACAACCTTGTTATAACAATGGAGTCAGATGAGGAGGTGCTGGATATTCACAGCGTATACAGAAATATAGAAAAATATTTGATGTAAAAAAGTACTTGAATTCCAAAATAAATGTGATACAATTAGATTGTGTAAAATACAAAACTGCAATCAGGAGGCAACGCAATGAGCACATTAGTAACGTTTTTCAGTGCAGAAGGCACAACAAAGGCTGTGGCAGAGGAATTTGCAAGGAAGATCGGAGCAGACTGCTTTGAGATCATTCCGGAAGAGCCTTATACAAAGATGGACATTAACTACCTCAATCCACTTTCAAGATGCAACAAGGAGCAGATCGGTAAAAAGGATGTTCCTGTAATGGGCAAGGTTGAGGATTTCGATAAATACGACGTTATCTACATTGGTTTCCCTATCTGGTACGCAGCAGCGCCAAGAGTAGTATACACATTCTGCAAGGATTATAACTGGGAAGGCAAGAAGGTTTACGCCTTTGCAACATCCGGCGGAAGCGGAATCGGCAAGACAGCCGAGAAGCTCGGAGAGTATATCAAGGGCGCTGCAGTATTGGATGCCAAGCTCGTACATAACGCAGACGAAGTTGCTAATTGGTAAAAGAGATATTAAAACAATAAACATTCAGGAGGAAAGATAATGATCTACGATTACACACTTAAGACAGGAGAGGGAAAAGAGCTAAACCTTGCAGATTACAAGGGAAAAGTCATCATGGTTGTAAACACTGCAACAGGATGCGGATTTACACCTCAGTATGCTCCGATTGAGGAGATGTACACCAAGTACCATGACAAAGGTCTTGAAATCGTTGATATCCCATGCAATCAGTTCGGTGCGCAGGCTCCGGGATCAGATGAAGAGATCCATGAGTTCTGCACCCTTCATTACAACACAACCTTCCCTCAGATGGCTAAGTCTGATGTAAACGGAGAGAACGAGCTTCCTCTTTACACATATCTTAAGTCACAGAAGGGCTTTGAGGGCTTCCAGGAGCATGAGTTCAAGGCACTTCTTGAGAAGATGTTTG
>JAEEGJ010024302.1_pt1 | contig 12579 bp, 10 predicted proteins | sample 8958761 | NCBI WGS metagenome assembly JAEEGJ01 (sample SAMN16246546, study PRJNA631951) | gut metagenome | biome: gut microbiome; feature: rumen; material: RS-attached | host: Bos | place: Iran: Karaj | collected 2018-10 | reverse complement strand
AAGGCCGCCCGTGTCGATGGGCAAGTTGTTAAGGTTGATGCCGTTGGGGCAGCTGGTCATGCAGAAGGTGAGGCCGAGGCCGAAGATCGCAAAGGCCAAGCCTTTGCCAAATGCGTTGAAGTTTTTTTTCATGATGTTGTATTTTTAGGTTCGTTGGCGCAAAAGTAGGTTTTTTTTTAAACGGATTGCCTAATTTTTTCAATTTCTTACAACAAATTTGGATTTTTCTATTATCTTTGCAGCGTTATATAACATCAAAAAAATGAAAAAAGTAGTCCGAATTGTATGGATTGGAGCTCTTTCAGGCTTGGCCTTCCTGGTAGCTTGTTGCTCCACTAAAGGCCTCACTAGAGCCGAGAAGAAACAATTAAAGAGAGACCGCGATTCCATCCAGCAGATTTTCGACATGCATTGGATGTCTTCCATAGAAGCCGGCAATCCTGTTGACAGTGCGGAGTTTAAATTGGAATCCGATCGTCTTCAGTATCAGATAGATTCCATCAACTACCGTCTGGGTAAGAGAGTCGATATTGATGAGAGCAAGCAACTATTGGAAAAAAGTAAACAAAAAGTAGAAATGTATAATGATCGTAACTTCCTTGTGAAACGCATCGAAGAATTGAGAAGTGCCTTGCAACGTCGCGAAGGTGCTTGCATCTACGGCTCGCCGGAGGTCATCCAAGAATACGGCAAGAAGACGCAAGAGATGCGTGTTGAGCTGCAAGCCCTTGAGAACCAGCTCGATAAAATTGAAAAGAAATAACATAAAACCTCTATGCTATGGGGAAATGGTTCCGTAAGCTTTGGATCGGCTTATTGTCGAGCACAGCAGCCTTAGCGGCGTGTAACATCTTCTCGCCGCCGCCATGCTATTATGGTCCGCCACCTATGGATCCAGCTCAGGATTCGGTTATTAAGGCCAAACAGAACAAGCGTGAAATGTTGCGCCAACGTATCGACGAAATCCATGGTGTCTTAGAGGAACGCCGGAATTCCGAGATTTATGGCCCGCCCGAGATGATGGAAGAGTATGCGAGGGAGAATAGGCGCTTGCAAGCCGAGGCCGATTCCCTTGAGCAAGAACTGAAAGCTTTGGAAATGGAATAATAAACTATTGCGATATGAAGAAAACACTTAATGCTATACGTATAGGTCTCTTCGTGGGATTGGCCTTCTTGTTTGCCTGCGGTTCGTCGCCCAAAGACAAAAAACGTCAAGAGCTCCGTGGCAGGATTGACCAAATCCAGGAAATCCTTTCAAAACGCAGCGCGGAAGCTATCTATGGCTCCCCGCAGATGATGCTTGAAAGGGAAGAACAGAACAACCGTTTGGTGGCGGAGAGGGATTCGCTGGAGAAAGAGCTGAAAAAACTGGACGAGGAATAACTAAACTCGTTGATATGAAAAAGGTGGTTCGCTCAATATGGATTTGCGCCCTTTCCGGACTCGCTTTTTTGGGCGCCTGCTGTAGCTCGCGAGGCTTATCCAGAGCAGAAAAGAAAAAGCTGAAGAAAGAGCGTGACGCCATTGAACAAACTCTGGCAAAGGAGCTCACTTTTAAAGAAGACACTGGCTGTTGGGGCTTTGTTGAAGAACGAGCGGAACGCTACGAGCTCATGAACAAGCTTGATTCCATCAATTTCCGTTTGGGCGAGGACGTCGATTTGGCTAAGAATGTGCACCGACGTGAATTGCAGGGTCATCTTGATACCTTATACTATAGTCTATACAATTTCGATAATGCATTGATATATGGGCCGCCGGATGATATGGGTTCGTATTATGCTGAACGTGCTGGCAGACGGAGAGCAATGGTGGCGGATATTGATAACACCAAAAAAGAATTGGAGTTGTTGGACCATCCGGAAATTGAACAAAACCCTACACAACGTCGTCGTGAATTGGAAAGCAGGCTTGAGTCGCTAAGAAACACCATTGAGGAACGCGAAGGCGCGCGCGTATACGGCTCACCTGAAGTGATTCAAGAATATAGGAGGGAAACGCAGCGTATGCGCCAAGAAGCCGATTCGCTTCAACAGGAAATCAAGGCTTTGGAAGAAACAGAAGAGGCCATCAAAGCTCTGCCTGTTAGGAAAGTGGAGGGGCGTGCTGCAGATGTGCTATATGGGCCGCCGACGCCTAAGCGTAAATAAAGAATTGCGACAATGAAAAAAGTAGTTCGCATAGTATGGATTAGCGCCTTGACGGGACTTGCCTTCCTGTCCGCCTGCTTGACGCAGAACGGCTTGACCCGCAAGGAACGGAAGCAACTTCGTAAAGAGCGAGAGCAAGTCGAAATGCAGCTTGCCGAATGCCAAAAAGTTACAGAACTCCCAATACATGAGGCGTTCTATCCCGAATACATGGAGTACTTTGATAAGAAGTATGCCTTAGAGAATAAACTCGACTCCATCAATTACCGTTTGGGCGACAGTATCGACCTCGACCGTAACATTCGTCGTCGTCAAATCATGAAGCGTATTGATTCGTTGACTTTCCTTATTGAGACCTATAATCCGCCTTGTGTCTACGGCCCCCCTCCAGGGATGTATCCAGATTACGATGAAGAACAAGCAAATAAGGAAAGTGATATTTCCATTTGGGAGAGACAATTGAAAGAGGCGAAAACTGAGCTGGATGAATTTGATATTTCTCGTTTACCGGATGCCGAAGTTTTGTATGGTAGTCCATATGAGATACGGCTAAAAAAGTAGATTAAAATGAGCGAACGCTTAGGCTTATATAAAAAGTTGATGCTCGAGCTTAACCGCGCTGTGTTGCAAAAGCGCACCGACGAGCACGAGCTTCACCAATTGTTTTGGGAGTGTACGTTGCGTTGCAACCTCAATTGCCGCCACTGCGGCTCCGATTGCCGTATGCTCTCCGAGAAAGACGACATGCCATTTGCCGATTTTGCCAAGGTGTTGGACGAGATTCGCGAACATCAAGACCCTGGCAAGTTGATGGTGATCACTACGGGGGGCGAACCCACTGTGCGCCCCGACTTGGCCCAATGCGGTGCCGAGATTTCGAAACGTGGCTTCGTTTGGGGCATGGTGTGCAACGGCATGCTGCTCTCGGCTGAGAAACTCAATGAGTTTATGGATGCCGGACTGAAATCGCTGGCAGTGAGCTTCGATGGCTTCGAGGAAGACCACAACTGGATGCGCGGCAACCCGAACAGCTACAAGAACGTGCTGCGTGCCGTTGAGGCCATGAAACAGCATCCCAGCCTTACTTGGGATGTCATCACTTGTGTCAACCAACGTACTATCAAGTACCTGCCACAGTTCCGCGACTTCCTTATCTCCTTGGGCATCCGCCGCTGGCGTCTGTTCACGGTGTTCCCCTTCGGTCGCGCCGCCAACGAGCCCGACTTCAAGCTCAGCAACGAGCAGTTCGTGATGATGATGGAATTCATCCGTCAGACAAGGTTGGAAGGCAAGATCCGCGCCGACTATGGCTGCGACGGCTTCCTCGGTAAGTATGAAGGCGAGGTGCGCAACCACTATTTCTCGTGCAGCGCAGGCATCAACGTGGCTTCGGTGCTTGCCGACGGCTCCATCTCGGGCTGCCTCAGCATCCGCAGCGACTACCACCAGGGCAACATCTATAAGGACAGTTTCTGGGACGTGTGGCAAAACAAGTTCCAGGTCTATCGCGACCACTCATGGATGAAGACCGGCCAATGCGCCGACTGCAAGATGTGGCGCTATTGCTTTGGCAACGGCATGCACCTCCGCGATGGCGACGGGAAATTGCAGATTTGTCAATACCACATGATTGTTGGCAACGACAAATCCTAAATTGTCAATTCTCAAATCGAAGATTCAACGTAGTTAATTCTCAATTCTCAATTTGAATCGTATTTACATCGTCGGTTACATGGGTGCGGGCAAGACTACTGCCGCACGGCGTCTCGCCCAGCGCTTGGGTTGGGAGGTGGTCGACACGGATGCCCTGTTCGAGGAGAAATACAAGATTTCGGTCAACGATTTCTTCAACAAATACGATGAAGCGCTGTACCGTAAGCTTGAATCCGAGGTGCTGAAGGCTACCGAGAGCCTGGAAAATGTGGTGGTTTCAACGGGCGGCGGCACGGCCTGTTATTTCGACAATATGGAATGGATGAACCAACATGGATTGACGGTCTTCATGCACATCAGTCCCAAAGCTGCTGTCGACCGCGTCATCCATTCGCGCCATAAACGTCCTTTGGTCGAAGGCAAGAGCGAGGAAGAGTTGACGGAGTTCGTCAACAAGCACTATGCCTCGCGTATGCCGTTCTATGAACAGGCCAAAATCACCGTGAAGTCGGAAGACCTCGACGTTGATGGCATGATGAACACGATAAAAGAAAACCTCTAATGATGAAGAAAGTTTTTTTATTAATAGGTGTGCTGTGGGCTTGCCTGTTTGCTTCGGCACAAGACCTCGACAGCCTTTTTCAGGTCTTTGAGAACAACAGGGGAGAGGCGGCCTATCGTGCGGCATTAGCCATCGATGAGACCATAGGCCGCGAACCCAATTTCGATGCCGACACCGATAAGGACGAGATCAAGCTGAAGGTGCTGCGCACGATGATCCTTTATTTCTTCAACAACAACGACTTCCAGCACGTGGTGCAGTATTCCGAAGTCGGCATTGCGCACTATCAGAAGATCGGCGACCTCTTCAACCAGGCTGGCTGCACGATGACCTTGGCCAATGCCTATCAGCGTCTCGGGCAATTGGACAAAGCCATCGACTGCTACAACCAGTGTAACGACCTCATGGACCAGATCGGCGGCGAGATGGCCGAAGTCAACAAGCGCTATGTCATCAACAACATCGCGGAGATCCACCTCTCCATGGGCGAATACGACACAGCTGAGGAGATGTACCGCAAGTGCATTGACATGCTCGGCACTGTCGACCCTGCCGACACCGCCTCCAACCTCGACTTGGCTACTTATTACCAGAACCTGGCCGAGGTGCGCATCGCCCAAGACAATCCCGAGGCGGTGGGTTTCGCCGAGCAGTCGCTGGAACTGTCAAAGAAATACATGGACACCCCGCATAAGATCATCAACCGGTTGATGGCCTTGTCGAAGGCGTATCATATCGTCGATCGCAACGACGAGAGTGCCGAGCTGATGGACGAGGCCTTGGGCATCGCGGTAGAAAACGGCGAGACCTTCTTGGAGACCAGTATTTACCTGCAAAAAGGCGACTTCACCAAGGCGATAGCCATGGCGGACGAAAACCATTTCGACGAGCTGCTTCAGGAGGCGCTTGAAGGCGCCTATTTGGCGGAGCGGGAGCGCAATCCCAAGCTGGCGCTGGAGTATTTTGAAAGGAGCGTGATGATGAAAGACTCCGTCTTCAACGAGAAGCAGCAGGAACTCATCCGCGACTATCAGGTGCGTTATGCCACGCAGGAGAAAGAACACGCCCTAGCCATGGAGCAGGAAAAATCGAAGCGCAACAGGATGTATGTCATCGTTTTGGCCGTCGTCGCGGCCTTACTGCTTCTCATCGCATTTATCTGGTATCGTTTGGCACAAGCCCGCAAGAGACGTGCCGAGGAGCTGGCCCACCTCAACGCCACCAAGGACCGTCTGCTCTCCATCGTGTCGCACGACGTGAGGACACCCGTCGGGGCGATGTGCCAGGTGATGCGCGACCTGACTGACAACTACGACGGCATGGTCGAGACCGACCGTAAGGCCAAGCTCGTCATGCTGCGCACCTCGTCGGAGGCCTTGAACGACCGCATGGAGAACATCATCCACTGGGTGAAGGGTGAGTTGGAGAACAGCAAGGTAGAGCCTGTCGATTTCAACCTCTCCGAATTGGTGGACGGATGCATCAAGGAGCAGGCGATGGTTATTGATGCCAAGTCGTTGAAAGTCAGCAATGAAATGCCGAAAGTGCTGATGGCTCATGACGACGCCAACGTGGTGCGCCTCGTGATGCAGAACCTGTTGAGCAACGCGGTGAAGTTTTCCTATCCCGACGGCGAAGTCTGCGTAAAGGCGGCGGAGAAGGGTGGCCGCATCTGGATCGAGGTGAGCGACAACGGTATGGGCATTGGAGAGAAGAAACTGGAGAAGATCTTCAAGTTCATGACCTCATCGGCCAGCGGCACGGGCGGAGAGACGGGCACCGGCATCGGCCTCTTCGTCAGTAAGCATTTGGTTGACAAGATTGGTGGCGAGATCTCGGTTTCAAGTGTTAAGGATGAGGGGACAGTGGTACGTTTCAGTGTCAGTGCTCATTAGTCTGTTGACCCTGACTGCTGACCCTGACCCTGACCAATCCCACGTAAATAAAAAGTGTAACAATTAACAAAAGACAACATGAGAAATTTCAAAAACTATGATGTTTGGACAGACGGCGTTGATTTTTGCGTCGTAGTTTATAAGATGACGGAGCAGTTCCCTAAAAAGGAAACTTACGCTTTAAGCGATCAAATGCAAAGAGCGGCAGTTTCCATTCCTTCGAATGTGGCAGAAGCCTTCCCCTGGTAGAAACAAGTCAGGGTCAGCAGTCAGGGTCAGGGTTAATAAAACAAGAAAGAAGAAGAAAAAAACAATGAACGAAGAAATACAAAATAGAATAAGAATCTTGATGGTCGAAGACCAACCGATATGCCGCATGGGCATTCACTCCACTTTGGAAAACTCCAATCTCGACTATCAGATTGTGGCCGAAGCCGCCACGGTGGCTGAGGCTGAACGTTTCCTCGAAGCGCATGGCGACCAGACCGACCTCATCCTCTTGGATTATATGCTGCCTGATGGTACGGGTATGGATGTGGTTAAAGAAACCAAGCGGCTCTGTCCCGACACCAAGATCGTCATCTTCTCGGGCGAGGCGGGTGGTGCCACCGTCAAGCAGCTGCTGGAGGCGGGTGTGAACGGCTTCATGAGCAAGAGCATCAACTCGGAGGAGATCGCCTTGGTGTTGCGTTCGGTGATGGCGGGCAACGACTACACGGGCGAGGCCCACATGCGCATCGAGAGCGACCTCAAGGCCGACTACGAGACCATGAAGACCCTCACGCGCCGCGAGATGGAACTCATTAGTTTGTGTGCCACTGGATTGAATACCAAACAGTTGGCCGATGAGATGTGTGTTACGCCCCACAGCATCGAGAACATGAAGAGCAGCATCTTCAGCAAGGTAGGGGTGAAGTCGACCAACGAGCTCATCCTCTTCGCCTTCCGTGTCGGCCTCGTCAACTGAGCCTCAGAACACATAATTATCAATTGTCAATTGTCAATTTTCAATTGTTGAAAACTCCAAGCGAATTGAGGAGATTTCTCCTACATTTTCTTGTATTTTATTGTATATTTTTACATCGGTGAAGCAGGTATTTTTCTTCACAATGTAAATTATTGAGTATCAACAAAATAAATAATAGTAATATGAAAAAGCATTTTTTACTCTTTACGCTGCTTTTGGCACTGATGGTGCCGATGGCAGTACACGCACAAACGGTTATCTATTCTGAAAACTTTGACAGTTATACGGTATCAGGAACTTCCCCTGTTCTTCCGACTGGTTGGACTTCAACTACCACGGGTACAGGGGCTGGTGCGTCAGTTATGAATAACGTTTCAGGCAGTGTGCATGCTTACTCCGCCCCAAACTATTTTATTATGGGCAATGCACAGCAACTAACGCAAAATGCAAGTGTAAGTGTCGTGCTTCCAACTTGTGCTATGCCTACCAATTGCGTCAAATTAAGGTTTAAGGTGAAAAGCTCTCGAGCAAATATGGGTAACAACACTTTGGAGGTTAGGTACACATATCGTGACCTTCAAAACCAAAACCATACGGAGACTTTATTGACTTGCAGTGCCTCCACAACCTATTCGGAACAATCTGTGTCGTTCAATCTGCCTACGGTTCCTTCAAATGCCACAATCGTTTTAGTGTATTTTGGCCGTTCTGGCGCGTCCGCGCAAACATATTGGTACATTGATGATTTGATTGTTGAAAATGATTTGCAAGCACCTACCAATCTTACGGCTACAAATGTCACAGGAACGACAGCCACATTGACATGGACACTTAATGGCAATGGGGGTAGTGCTCAGGTATGGTATTCAACCCAAAGTGATTTCAGCAATTATCAAACCAGCACTACGGGTAACTTAACGGGTCTGCAGGGCTATACCACTTATTATGCAAAGGTTCGTTCTAGAGTGCGATTGAATACGACAAGTCCGTGGGTTTATGGGCCTTGGAGTGATCCTATTAGCTTTACTACCACAGGCTGTGCCACCCCCACCAACCTCACGGTGAGCAACATCACCAGCAGCACTGCTGATATCACTTGGGAAAGCACAGCACCATACTTCAATTTCGAGTTTAAGAAATCCGCTGATGAACAATGGACACCCATCCAAACTCCGTACCTCTTCTATAATGCTGCCGAACTCGAACCCAACACCACATACGATGTTCGCGTGAAAGCCATTTGCAGCTTTGACCCACTGGAGGAAAGCGCGTATGCAACGACGCAATTCACTACGGAGACTATCCCATGCTCCGCACCTACGGGCCTCACTGTGAGCTTCACCGAGACGGGGTACCGTTTCTCTTGGGATGCCGAAAGTGGCTACGATTTCTATTACACCGACGCCCCTGTTGGTAACTCTCCAACGTGGAACACAAACCACACCTCCAACAACTATATCGATTATTATGACCACAATGTTGAACCCAACGTGGATTGGACGTTCTATCTGAAGAAAAAGTGCAGTGAAAATGTCTATAGCGAACCGGTTTCCATTACATTCCACACAAAATGCACTACTACCACTGCTTTGGGCTATTCAGAAAACTTTGATGGATATACGGTTCCTTCTGCATATAATCCTTCGACCCGCACCTTGCCTGACTGCTGGAATGCCATCAATACGACGACGTATGAACTATATTTAGTATATCCTAGCATATATAACTATAATAATAACGCACATTCCGGTTCCAATTGCTTGACTATCTATTCATCTTATTCAACTATTAATAACCATGACCCGCAACCCCAGTATGCCATCCTGCCATTGATGGATGACCTCGGCGGTGTGCAAGTCACATTATGGGCTAAAGGCGATAGCAATAACACTGGCGTCCCTAGCAGCTTTAAGATTGGCACAATGAGCGACCCGGCTGATGCCTCCACTTTCACGACGATTGCCGAACAACCATTGACCACTTCCTACCTGAGGTATGTCTACAACATCCCCGCCAACACTACGGACAAATACATCGCATTCATGATTGACGCTGCCAATTCGAGCAGGGATATCAATGGCGTCTATATCGACGACATCGTGATTCCGACATGTTCGGAACCCACAGGCCTACATGTTGCAGAACTTACCGCTCATAGCGTCAGAATCGAATGGGATGCCGAAGAAGGCGCAATGTTCCAACCTCTTATGCCAGGAGGTCAGCCTACGTATCCTTTCGATCCTAACAATCCCCCTACAAATTGGAATGTTGAAGAACGACCCGAAAACTATGCAATATGGAATACCTTGTCGCCTGAAACGACTTATGGTGTGTGGCTCCGCAAATACTGCAGCGAGAGTGATCAAAGCGAACCTATCTATATCATGTTCACCACCTTGGAAGAATGCCTCATGCCCACCAATTTCTATGTGTATTCCGATCCTCAAGGCGTGTTTGCAAGTTGGGAGGGCAATGCCCCTGTCTATGAAATCGAATACGAAAACTTAGAGACTTGGCAAACGGCAATTAATCATGGATTGGTCTCTGTGGCGGGTAGCAATACCTATACTTTCACCGGTCAAGAGTCGGTGCCTCTGATTCAGGGAATGAGATACCGCTTCCGCATCAAGGCGCAATGCACCCCTTCGTTGGCGAGCGAATGGTCGGATTGGTTCTACTATACCGACTGTCCCAACAATTTGAATCTGCCTCTGCACGCTAATTTCGATTATATTCCTACATCTTCAGGTTTTGCTGAGTTGCCAGGCTGCTGGACGCGTATCAATAGTTCGACCGACCCCGATTACAAAAACTATCCATGCGTCGAGAACAACCAAAGCCTGTGCCATTCCAGTTATTATCCTCAAGGCCTATACAATTACATCCGGTTCAAGGTGGCTGACAAAAACCAACCTGGTGCCGCCGACCAATATCTCGTATTTCCGCCCATCGACGCTACTTCGGCAGGAGACGAAGTCACGTTGAGCTTCTATATCAGAAAGGCGGAAAGCGTTGGCACCTGTGAAATCGGATTGATGGACAGATATGGTGGCATAGAGACCTATCAAGGTGTTTACTCCATTGGCAATAATGTCATGCCTTCAACCTATGAGGCTGAAAAACGTTCGTTTACCTTTACCTATGCGCAACTGTCCACCAAGCCGTGTATAGCCATAAAGGTTCCTGTGATTACAGGTATGGCTGTTGAGAATTCCATCTGCATCGACGACATCGATATCTATCCTGCTGATTACCACTGTGGTGAGCCTGTCAACGTGCATGCCGAAAACATTGGTTTGAATTCGGCAAGTGTCGTTTGGGAGATTCCCGTCAGCGTTGGTGGCGAATATGGCCTCAAATACAAGAAAGCCTCTGATGACGAATGGACAATCGTGACTGAGAATGGTATAGTGTCACTGAATTATCCTTTGGAAAACCTTGATGCCAACACCTTGTATGATGTGGCTGTGAGGAACAACTGCAACGATATCGACCACAGCGATTGGGTGGAAGCTACATTCACCACCCTCGATGTGATTCCTGTGCCTTCTAACCTTCATGTCTTTACTGATTATCTTGGCAATCAACATATTGGCAGCTCGTGGGTGGACTTAGCGTGGGATTGCACTCCCGTTGAGGGCCAAAGCGAAATCGACCAATATGGGCTGGAAGTCTCGGACAACGGTGAAACTTGGTATGGTCCTGCAGAAAACGCCTATTGGGGCACTTTTGCCAACCATTGTATCATCGGTCCCATCTCTCCAGGTACGCATTATGTCCGCGTGAGAGTCGTTAACGTTGATGGCAACGTGGTTACAGAGGGCAATTGGTCGGAATCACTGCAATTCAACATCGAAGAATGCGACGAGGTCGTGATTATTCGACCTGAAGACCCCTCTGAAACCTACGACTTCAATAGCTCCACATTATTGCCAGATTGCTGGACTGTTTATGGCGACACCCCATACGGCGTTTCGATTAAAGATGACGCGTTGGATTTCGATGTCAGAAGGAATGTTGAAGAAAAGTATGTCCAGCTTGAGGAGTTCCTTGTAACGGAAGATTATGGCGGACTTGTCGTCACATTCGATTGGAGGCATTTGGTAAAGGATAGTAACAACACGACCAATGCCACTGTCCAATTGCAATATCAAGGTGTAACAGAAGGAGGATATTGGCAAGATGCAGGAGAACCCATCAGCCTGTTTAAGGACATGGAGGGCGAGCAAACTTCGGAAATCGTGAATTACACGCGCCATATTCCCTACGATTATTTTACTCGCTTGCGCCTGAAATACACCATCACCGATTATCAGCCGTTCTCTTATGGTCAGTTCATCAGCTGCTCCATCGACAATTTGGTCATCACTGGACGCGATTTGTGCAACAACCCTTCGGATTATACTGTGATAGCACCTGTGACTCATAATAGTGGACGCTTGGTTTGGTATGAAGCGGAAGGCGCCATGAGCTATAGCATCAGATATCGGGTTGGCACCGAGGGGGAATGGATGCTCATCGAAGGCATTGAAGGCAGTGACGCCACAGCTTTGGATAACAACTTAAACAATTGGGATCTCTATTATGACTTGACGGGATTGCAGTCCAGCACAAACTATCAGGTTCAGGTGAAGTCGGACTGTTCGAATGCATGGCCCAGTACTGATGATGGAGGGTATGCGGCATTCACCACTCTGAACAATCCTTGTTCCGCTCCTGCCATAGCATTGGCTGACGGCTATCCCAAACTATCGGGATGGGTGCAGTTTGAAGTAACCCAAAATGAAGGCATGACGAGCTGTCAAGTGGCCTGCAAAGAAGGCGATGACGATTGGCAGGCATTTAATTATGACCCGCAGTTTGTGTTGATGAGTGTCACGCCTGGCACAACGTATCAGATGAAGGTGCGCGGCTATTGTGAAGACTATGAAACTTGGAGCGATTGGAGCGACCCCATCGAATTTACTATCCCTGCAGGTTGCGTGTTTACTGGATATGAAAGTAATAATTGGTGCGATGCCACCAGTTGGTTAGACGAAATCATGCCAAGCCTTTCGGACAATGTCGCTATTGAAGCCGACGTCATCGTGCCCAATGGCTGTACGGCCTTTGCCAACAGCATCGTGTTCAACAGCAGGGGGAGTAATCCAACGCCCACGCTCACCATAGCCGATGGCGGCCAAATGCAATGCAATGAGAACTTCAGGGCCACGATGAAGAAGTCCATCAATGCCTATCCTGCCACGGAAGGCAACAGGGCTGGCTACTACTTGATCTCTTCACCTTTGAAAAATCCTTCAGGTTATGTCTATGATGTCCTGAATCTTTTGACTTCGCAAGACGGTAACCC
>JAEEGJ010024300.1_pt1 | contig 12579 bp, 8 predicted proteins | sample 8958761 | NCBI WGS metagenome assembly JAEEGJ01 (sample SAMN16246546, study PRJNA631951) | gut metagenome | biome: gut microbiome; feature: rumen; material: RS-attached | host: Bos | place: Iran: Karaj | collected 2018-10 | reverse complement strand
GGAGGAGTGGTACCTCCAGGAATCGAACCGGGGACACACGGATTTTCAGTCCGATGCTCTACCAACTGAGCTAAGGCACCATTGTGGTTTCTGCATTCCTTTCGTTTTGCGGGTGCAAAGGTACAAACTTTTTTTGAACCTGCCAAATATTTTGCGAACTTTTTTCAAAAAAAGTAACGGGCTTGACGAATTGCATTCGTCGACGTCTTTCGCGACTCGGCCATTTAAGCGAGCTTAATGGCTCTCGCTCCTCAATCCGTTCCATCCCTGGGCTTTGAGCTCAAACTCCTGATTATCACGGGTTACGAGTACTTTGCCGAATTTCTCTTCCGTAATGTGGCCAATGAGCTTGACACCCTCAATCTGCTCAATCTTCTCGTGATCGCCGATGGGAACCGTGAAGAGCAGCTCGTAGTCTTCGCCGCCATTGAGGGCGCAGGTGGTGACATTCATGTTCATCTCCTCGGCCATCACTGCCGTCTGGTAGTCGATGGGGATGTTCTTCTCGTAGATGCGACAGCCTACGCCCGACTGCTTACAGATGTGGAGCAGCTCGGAGGAGAGTCCGTCGCTGATGTCCATCATCGCCGTGGGACGGATGCCTGCCTCGCGCAGCTTCTCGATGATATCGCCACGGGCCTCGGTCTGCAACTGGCGCTGCAGCAGATATTCCTTGCCGCTGAAGTCGGGCTGGAATTCGAAAGTCGAGAGCTGGGCGTTGAGTGTTGAGAGTTTCTGGGTATCACCAGCGGCTTTGGCCTCGGCGATTCGTTTCTGCAAGTCGTCGACTTGTCCGTAGTAGACTGCTTTCTCGCGCTCAAGCAGTTGGAGCCCCATATAGGCAGCGCCGAGGTCGCCAGAGACGCAGACGAGATCAGTGTTCTTGGCGCCGTTGCGATAGACGATATCCTCCTTACGGGCTTCACCGATGCAGGTGATGCTAATGGCGAGTCCTGTATAGGAAGAGGTGGTGTCGCCTCCGACGATGTCGACGCCCCATTTGTCGCATGCCAGTCGTAGACCGCTGTAGAACGCCTCCATATCCTCGACGGAGAAGCGCTTGCTGAGTGCGAGCGAGACGGTCATCTGCCGAGGGGTGCCGTTCATGGCGAAAACGTCGCTGATGTTGACCATCGCACTCTTGTAGCCGAGGTGCTTCAGGTCGATATACGTCAGGTCGAAGTGTACACCCTCCATCAGCAGGTCGGTGGTGACGAGCACTTCCTTATCGGGATAAGAGAGTACGGCGCAGTCGTCGCCTACGCCGTATTTCGTACTCTCGTTCTTGTTCTCCAGGTCTTTCGTGAGACGGTCAATCAGTCCGAACTCACCGATTTTGGCTATTTCCATTCTTCTGTGGGGTGATCGGTGTTGAACTTCTTCTCGTTGGTGCTCTCAATTTGTTCTGAGCGCACAATCATCTCGCGCATGATCTCGGTCATCAGGGGCTGGGCCTTGTCGGCTGCCTCCTGAACTTCTTCGTGGCTGACCTCTACAGGTACATCGAAGCCGCCCAGGTCGGTCACGACACTGATGCCGAAGGTGCGAATGCCGCAGTGGTGGGCCACAATGACCTCGGGAACGGTAGACATGCCCACCGTGTCGCCACCCAGCGTACGGTACATGCGGTACTCGGCTGGTGTCTCGAACGTCGGACCCTGCACACCTACATAGACTCCATACTGCAGACGGATCTTCTTCTCCTTTCCAATCTGGGCTGCGAGTTCGATGAGCTTGTGGTCGTAAGGCTCATGCATATCCGGGAAGCGTGGTCCCGTGGGGAAGTTCTTACCACGAAGCGGGTGCTCGGGGAAGAAGTTGATATGATCGGTGATGATCATCAGGTCGCCAATCTTGAACTGGGGGTTCATGCCTCCTGCTGCGTTGGAAACAAAGAGGGTCTTGATGCCCAGCTCGTACATGACGCGCACGGGGAAGGTGACCTCCTTCATGGAGTAACCCTCGTAGAAGTGGAAACGACCCTTCATGGCCATGATATCGACGCCTCCAAGCTTACCGAAGATGAGTTTGCCGGAGTGGCCTTCGACCGTGGAAACGGGGAAATTGGGAATCTCCTCGTAAGGGAATTCGTAGGTGTCGGTTATCTCAGAAGCTAATTGTCCGAGGCCTGTCCCCAGAACGATGGCTGTCTTTGGGCTTGTGGTCATCCTTGCCTTTAACCAGGATGCTGTTTCTTGAATTCTTTCGTACATACTTAATAATGTGGTTGTTAAAATCTTCTTGTTGTCCCATCATGATGGTCATGTGGATGGGAAGGGTGTAGAGATGGCTTTTCACCTCGTCGCTCAGTCCCTCGACAGCTTCCAGACGCGTGGCGTCTTTCTCGGTGGTGATGATCAGCTTGGGGTCGGGTAGGGCACTGAAGCGCTCGTTGATGCGCCTGATGTCCTTCGGTCTGAAAGCGTGGTGGTCGCCGAATGTCAGTGTGGAGATATTGGGCGTGACAGGGGTCAGGTCCTGCACCATCTGCTCGGGTGAGGCGATGCCCGTGAGCAGCAGGATATTCTTGCCTGCCAGGGGACTCAGGGGATCGAGACTCTCGAGGACTCCCATGGAGTCGATCACGCCCAAGGACTCGATAGACTCGCGATTGGATAGATCCGGGAAGACGGGCTTTGGCGCGTCGTACTCGTGCGTGGAGAAGAAAAGGCGCTGATAGGGATAGAGCTTCATCGCTTTCGTGATGACACGGTACTCCATGGGCTTCATGTCCTTGGGGCACTTGGTGACAATGACGACATCGGCACGGTCCTTACTCTTCACGGGCTCGCGAAGACGGCCTGCGGGCAGCAGCTTGTCGTAGATGACGAGACGGTGATAGTCGACCAGCAGGATATTGATGCCGGGCTTGACGTAACGGTGCTGGAAAGCGTCGTCGAGGAGGATCACATCGATCTCCTTGCCTGCCTCCCCGTCGATGAGCTTCTGTATGCCACGTGTGCGCTTGCTGTCGACAGCCATCGTGATATCAGGAAACTTCTGCTTCATCTGATAGGGCTCGTCGCCGATGTCCCACATGGTGGTATCCTTGCCTGCCAGCACGAAGCCATGACTCTTACGCTTATAGCCGCGACTGAGCACTGCCACGTTCAGGTGATCCTTCAGCAGGCGGATGAGATACTCGACATGTGGCGTCTTGCCTGTGCCGCCCACCGTGATGTTACCTACAGAGATGACTGGTACCTTGAAGGAACGGCTCTTCAGGACTCCCATCTCGAAGAGGAGATTCCTGAATCCGACTCCTAAGCCGTAGCACCAGCTGAGCGGCAGCAGTTTCTTATTGATATTGATGAAGTCGCCTTCCATCTCTAAACTTTAAACTATTTCACGCGGACATCATCGAGCATGCGGGCCTGAACCGTGTTGCCATCCTTGATGGTCTGGCGGATCTCCATCAGAGGCTCATACAGGTCGCCGAGAAGGGTCTTGAATTCTGCCTGAAGGCGGCTGTCGAGATAAGAACCCTTATTATCGTTTGAAGCCGACATGAGCTGATCAATCCAGCTGGTCTTGCTTGGATAACTTGCGGTATGGTATTCCTCGAGTTTGGCGAGTTCTGCGGCCTTCTTGACGGCGTCATCAAGACTACCGAGCTTATCGACGAGCTTGATCTTGAGCGCGTCGGAAGCCAGCCAGACACGACCCTGTCCGATGGAGTCGACCTCTGCGGGCTTCATGCCACGACCCTCAGACACGATGTCGAGGAAGTTCTGATAACCACGATCGATGTAGGTCTGCATGTGCTTCATGACATCGTCGGGATTCTTTCCGAGAATCATGTCGACCTCGTAGTCGGTGTACTTATTGGTGGTCACACCGTCGAAGGTGACACCAAGCTTGTCGGTAATGAGTCCGCTGAAGTTGGGAATCAGTCCGAAGATACCGATGCTGCCAGTGATGGTGGTAGGTTCGGCGAAGATATAGTTGGCAGGCGAACTGATCCAGTAGCCGCCTGATGCAGCCACACCGCCCATCGATACCACCACAGGCTTCTTGGCCTTGATGAGTTTGAGGGCGTGGCGGATCTGCTCAGAGGCAACGGCGCTGCCACCACCAGAGTTCACACGGAACACCACGGCCTTGACGTCGTCGTCGTCGGCCAGCTTGCGCAGGCCTTCGGCAGTCGACTTGCCCACGATGCAATGTCCACCTCCCTGAATCATGTTCGTCGTCTCGCTATCTACGATACTGCCATAGGCGTAGTAGATGGCAATCTTATCGCCGTCGTCGCTCTTCTTTGACTTCACGTTGAGCATATCGGAGAGCGTCAGTTGAGGAATCTCATCGTCCTTCTCGAGCTTCAGGCGATTCTTGATTTCAGCCTTGATCTCCTCGGGGAACATGACCTTGTCGATCAGTTTGGCTTTCACATAGTCGGTGTTGTTGGCAAACATCATGATGCTGTCGTTGGCCAGTTGGTTCAGGTCTTCGGCTTTCGCCTTGCGACTCTCGGCCATCTCCTTCAGCCAGTAGTTCCAGATACCAGTGAGATAGGCTTCGCGCTGCTCGCGGTCGTAGTCGCTCATGCCCGTCAGCGTGTTGCGCTCTACGTAGCTCTTGTACTTGCCGACCTTGGCCACCATATATTTGATGCCAAGCTTGTCGTAGAGCCCCTTTAAGTATTCGCCCTTGCCACCAAGTCCCTTGAAGTCGATGGTGCCTTCGGCGTTCAGATAGATATTATCGGCTACCGTAGCCACATAATAGTTGGTCTGGTAGTAGAAGTCGGCATAGGCCACAATCCATTTGCCACTTGTCTTGAAGTCTTTCAGGGCATCGCGTAACTGTTGGGCTGAAGCAGGTGAGTCGTATGACGCCTCGCCGCCTTCCAGGTAGATACCTTTGATGTTCTCGTTGTCTTTGGCCTTGCGGATGCTGGCAATCAGGTCGTCGAGGCCCATGGCGCTCATGTCTCCCATGCTCAGGATTTCATCGTAGACCGAAGCGCTTTCAGCCCGTTCGTTGATGGAGCCGTTGAGGTTGATGACGAAAACCGAATTATCCTTGACTTTGGTTGAAGCCGAATCGCTGGCCATCATACCAACGAGGGAGATAACGAGAAAGAATCCCGCAATCATCAGAAAAATCACGATACCACAGATAGTGGCAAGTGTCATTTTAAAAAATTGTTTCATAATAAGATAGCTAAAGTGTTACGTAACAGATTGCAAAGGTACGATTATTTTTTTAATTTGCATAATCTTTTAATAATTATTTGGTGTTTTCGTTTTTTCATCGTAACTTTGCAGGCACAAAACTAATGTACTAAAAAACAAAGACAATGAAGAATCGATTATTTTTATTGGCTATGATTCTTGCTGTTTGCACGACAGCTATGGGCAAGAAAAAGGCAAGAAACGTGGAACTGTGGCCCGATGGTACGGAGATTCCTGCATGGTTCTCTGACACCACGCGTGTAGACCTTTCCGGACTGAAGCGCTACGTTGTGACGGATTATGGTGTAGACCGTTGGGCTGATGGTGTCCAGACCAAAGAACTGCAGGCCGTGATCGACCGTTGTGCCCAGGAGGGTGGCGGTGTGATCGTCATTCCGCGTGGCATCTTCCTCAGCGGTTCGCTCTTCTTCAAACCCAAGACCCATCTGCTGATAGAAGAGGGGGGAGAGTTGAAGGGCTCTGACCGTATCCGCGACTTCAAGATTGTGAAGACGCGTATGGAAGGACAAACGCTCGACTACTTTGCTGCACTGGTGAATGCCGATGGCGTGGACGGTTTCACCATCACGGGTCCTGGCACCATCAACGGCAACGGACAGAAATACTGGGAGGAGTTCTGGATCCGTCGCAAGTATAATCCACAGTGTACGAATATCGAGGCGATGCGTCCGCGTAACGTGTACATCTCGAATAGTAAGGACGTGACCGTTCAGGATGTGAATATCATCAACTCGCCTTTCTGGACGAACCATCTCTATCGTTGTGAGAATGTGCGCTATCTGGGTTGCTTCATCTTCGCACCTACTGAGAACGTGACACCAGTGGATCCCAAACGTGGTGGTCCCAGTACGGATGCCATTGATATCGATGTCTGCAAGAATGTGCTGATCCATGGCTGTTATATGCATGTCAATGATGACGCAGTGGTACTGAAAGGCGGTAAGGGCACTTGGGCTGACAAGGATGAGAACAACGGCCCTTGTAGGAACATCATCATAGAGGACTGTACCTATGGCAAAGTGCATGGCTGTCTGACACTGGGCTCAGAGAGTCTGGATGACCGTAATGTGATTCTGCGTCGTATCGATGTGAAGTCGGCCACCCGTGTGCTCTGGCTGAAGATGCGTCCAGACACGCCGCAGCACTATGAGTATGTCAGTGTGGAGGATATCAAGGGACGGTGCGGCTCGTTCCTCGTGGTGCGTCCCTGGACACAGTTCTTCAAGCCTGAGGAGCGTGAGGACATGCCATTGTCGCAGTGCAACAATATCTATATGAAGAATATCGATATGGAGACGAAGAACTTCTTTGATGTGGGCACGTCCGACAAATATAAACTGACGGACTTCTTCTTCGAGAACATTCATGTGACAGATGAGAAGGATGCGTTCGATGCAGGCTTGATCGAGAACACTACCGTGAAGAATGTGTTGATTAATGGCACAAGTCGCTGACAAGTTGTCACACCCGTAAGTGTTGGCACACTTTTGGCTGAATGAATGGCGAGACGGTTTTTAGGATCGTTTCGCCATATATAATATAATAAGGTATGAGAGATTAAACAATAAAGATTAAACATTAAATATTTAAACATTAAAGATTATGAACATCAAACCATTAGCAGACCGTGTGTTGGTATTGCCAGCACCTGCAGAAGAGAAGATCGGTGGTATCATCATTCCTGATACTGCCAAGGAGAAACCCCTCCACGGCACCATCAAGGCCGTTGGTCAGGGTACCAAGGACGAGACAATGATCCTGAAAGAGGGCGACGAAGTGCTCTACGGCAAGTATTCAGGTACTGAGCTCGAGTTTGAGGGAACCAAGTATCTGATGATGCGCCAGAGCGACGTGCTCGCAGTCATTGAGAAGTAATGTTAACATTAAACATTAAAGATTAAACATTAAATTATTATGGCAAAAGATATTAAATTCAATATTGAGGCTCGCGACCTGCTGAAGCAGGGCGTTGATCAGTTGGCTAACGCTGTTAAGGTAACACTTGGTCCTAAGGGCCGCAACGTAGTTATCGAGAAGAAGTTCGGTGCTCCTCAGATTACTAAAGATGGTGTGACCGTTGCAAAGGAGATTGAACTCGAGGATAAGTTTGAGAACACTGGTGCTCAGCTCGTTAAGAGCGTGGCTTCAAAGACTGGTGACGATGCTGGTGACGGTACCACCACCGCTACCATCCTCGCACAGGCTATCGTGGCCGAGGGTCTGAAGAACGTGACCGCAGGTGCTAACCCAATGGATCTGAAGCGTGGTATCGACAAGGCAGTGAAGGCTGTGACCGACCATATTGCCAAGAGTGCTGAGCAGGTAGGCGACAACTACGACAAGATTGAGCAGGTTGCTACTGTATCTGCCAACAACGATAAGGAGATTGGTGAGCTTCTCGCAGAGGCTATGCGTAAGGTTTCCAAGGACGGTGTGATCACCATCGAGGAGAGCAAGAGCCGTGATACCCACATCGGTGTGGTTGAGGGTATGCAGTTCGATCGTGGTTACCTGAGTGCTTACTTCATTACCGACTCTGAGAAGATGGAGTGCGTGATGGAGAACCCATACATCCTCATCTACGACAAGAAGATCTCGAACATCAAGGACTTCCTGCCCATCCTGCAGCCTGCTGCTGAGAGCGGACGCCCCTTGCTGGTGATTGCTGAGGATGTGGATTCTGAGGCTCTGACCACACTCGTTGTGAACCGTCTGCGTGGCGGTCTGAAGATCTGTGCTGTGAAGGCTCCTGGCTTCGGTGATCGTCGTAAGGCCATGCTCGAGGATATCGCTACCCTGACTGGTGGTGTGGTAATCAGCGAGGAGAAGGGTCTGAAACTGGAGCAGGCTACCCTCGAGATGCTGGGTACATGTGACAAGGTGACTGTCTCTAAGGACAATACGACCATCGTGAACGGTGCCGGCGACAAGCAGGCTATCCAGGATCGCATCGCTCAGATCAAGAAGGAGATCGAGGTGACTACCTCTTCTTACGACAAGGAGAAGCTGCAGGAGCGTCTGGCTAAGTTGGCTGGTGGTGTCGCAGTACTCTACGTAGGCGCTAACAGTGAGGTTGAGATGAAGGAGAAGAAGGATCGTGTGGACGATGCACTCTGCGCTACCCGTGCAGCCATCGAGGAAGGTGTTGTAGCCGGTGGCGGTACGACCTACATCCGTGCTCAGGAGGCCCTGGCTGGTCTGAAGGGTGACAATGCCGACGAGCAGACAGGTATCAACATCATCTGTCGTGCCATCGAGGAGCCCCTGCGTCAGATTGCCGTTAACGGTGGTCAGGAGGGTGCTGTCGTTGTGCAGAAGGTTCGCGAGGGTAAGGGTGACTACGGTTTCAATGCCCGTACCGATGTTTACGAGGATCTGCGTGAGGCAGGTGTGATTGATCCCGCCAAGGTGGCTCGTGTCGCTCTGGAGAATGCCGCTTCTATCGCAGGCATGTTCCTGACAACAGAGTGCCTGATTGTAGACAAGCCTGAGAAGGAGCCTGCCATGCCGATGGGTGGTGCCCCAGGTATGGGTGGAATGATGTAAGTCGCTGAGCAGCAAAAGCTATTATTTTGCTAAGCAAACATAACAAATTCGGGGATGGGAAAAAAATTCCATCCCCTTTTTATGGTATTTTGTGCGCACACAAGCTAATTTTTATTAAAAAAGTTTGTGCCATCGGTAAAATAGCTATACCTTTGCACCGTCGGAAAAAGCCAGGTGCTCCGACAGCATGGAAAGAGATACTATTGAGTAAAAGATATTTTTTTGATTTGTTTTAGTAGATTAGTTTTTAAGTAGTTTGTTTTTTGAACCGATTGTCGTGAGACACTCGGTTTTTTTGTGCGACTATATTTGTGGATATCGCAGATTTTTCGTACCTTTGCCACAAAAACCAGCGCATGCGAAGACAAGTCCTATTCATCGTATTGATGGTCTGCTTCTCTGTTGCAGCCATCTGTGAGGAGCGTCGGCAGCAATACCGGCCTCATCACAACAGTTTCATTTGTGAGAACGGAGAGAATCGTTACACCCGTGCTCTTTACGGTTCACCTACTGACTGGCGCCTGGAGACAAGTGATCGTCCGGTCTTCGCCGTCGTCAAGAAAGGACATCACCGGAACATCCGTCTGGTTTTCGAGAAAGACGGCGTGGAATACCCCTTGGATCAGACGGAGTACTGCCGTTCCTCGTATGGTAATGGCCGGAGGGTGTATGTGCTGAAAGACAAGCGCTGGGGGGAAGGGGAGCTCCGTATTGAGGTATTGGCGATGCCCGACCGTGAGGCTGCCATCTGGCGCATCGCTTCACCGCAGCTGAAAGGAAACATTCATGCTGTTGTCTGTGAAATAGCCCAACCCAAGTTGTATCGGAATGGTGATATCGGTGTCGATAAACCCGGGTGTCTCGAGGCTGTAGGTGAGCCGCTTCAGACGGTGACAGCATCATTTGGCAAGTGCCTGACCCTTTATCTGGAGGTTGATCTGGATGACGTCCATCAGGTGGATACAGAGTCGGGTAGGGCTTGTTATCAGAAAGCACGCAACTATTACAAGGAGTTGACAAGTCGTATCCAGTTCCAAACTCCCGATCCTTATATCAATACACTTGGCGGTGCACTGGTTTTGGCTGCCGATGGTGATTGGGATGGGCAGACATGGTTGCATGGCTGTATCGGGTGGCGCATGCCATTGGCTGGTTGGAGGGCTGGATACCTGGGAGATGTCCTGGGATGGAATGAACGTAGCATCTCTCATTTTGATGCCTATGCCAAGAGTCAAGTGACGGATGTAGAGCCCGTGATTCCCCATCCGTCGCAGGATTCCACCCTCAACCTGGCTCGTGCTGAGAAGAGATGGGGTACTCAGATGTATTCGAACGGCTATATCTGCCGGAATCCTGAACGTAACGACCAGATGCATCATTATGATATGAACCTGAACTACATCGACGAACTGCTCTGGCATTTCCAATATGATGCCGATACAGCCTATATGCGAAAGATGTGGCCCGTCCTGACCTCGCATCTGGCCTGGGAGAAGCGTAACTATGATCCTGACGGCGATCACCTCTATGATGCCTATTGCTGTATCTGGGCTTCTGATGCTCTTTATTATAGCGGTGGGGCCGTCACACACTCTTCGGCCTATAATTATCGTGGTCATCAGCTCGCAGCGAGGATTGCGGAAATCATTGGTGAGGATCCCCAACCTTATCGTGATGAGGCCGAAGCCATCCTGAAGGCGATGAACGAGCGACTATGGATGCCTGAGAAGGGAGTATGGGCTGAATATCAGGATGGCATGGGACTGAAGCGGCTCCACGACCATCCGGCAGTGTGGAGCATATATACCCCGATAGACTGTGGGGCCTGTACACCGCAACAAGCGTATCGTGCCACACGCTATATTGACGATCATATTCCCCATATCCCAGTGGGGAAGACTGGTTATGAGACGATTGCCACCAGCGACTGGATGCCGTATAGTTGGAGTATTAACAATGTGGCAGCAGCAGAGGTGATGCATACAGCACTGGCCTATTTCAAGGCAGGTCGCGCCGAGGAGGGCTTTCGACTGATGAAGGCCAACATCATGGATCAGATGTACTATGGTGCCAGTCCAGGTAACTTCGGACAGATCAGCTATTATGATGCTGCACGAGGGGAGTGCTATCGTGATTTCGGTGATTGCATTGGTATCTCCTCACGTACTTTGCTACAGGGCCTTTTTGGTATTATTCCTCAGGCATTGGACGGCATTTGTGTCATCTGCCCAGGATTTCCTGCCGAGTGGGAACATGCCAGTGTCAAGACACCTTATCTGTCGTATCAGTATAAACGGGAGAATGGGCGTGAGATCTATGAGATTACGCAACATTTCCGTCAGCCGCTGAAAATCGTCCTCCGTCAGCATCTTGGCCATGGCGACTACCGTGAAATAGAGGGCACTGCCGATGAGCATCAGGTGATCGAGGTCTGTCCCTACGATACGTATGGACTCTCGGAGCCAGACCTTTCCAAACCTTTCAGTACGCAGGATATAGCCAGGCACTTCAATGCCAATGTCACTGATATCTTCAGGAACAAGTATCTGAGTCCGCGTCCACAGACGACAACCCTCCAGATACCAGTACAGGGAATAGGGGAGTGGTGTCATCCGCAGATGACTGCCGAGATCAACGATTCCGTTTTCCGTACCCTCATCAAGAACGGGGAGTTCCTGGTGGCAGGCGTTCCTTTCCAAAGCCCTGCTGAGGGGCAGAATATAGTCTTCACCTCGTTGTGGGACAATTACCCTGATGCTGTAGAGATAGCGCTGAAGGGTAGGGCCGAGAATGCTTATTTGCTGATGGCTGGCAGTACCAATCACATGCAGAGTCGCATTGACAACGGATTGGTAATGGTGACCTATACAGACCATAGCGTTGACACGCTCGCCCTGAGGAATCCTGAAAACTGGTGTCCTATCGAACAGGATTATTATGTTGACGGCAAGGCCTTCAAGGCCTCTGAGCTGCGCCCTTACCGTGTTTGTCTGAGCAATGGTGCCGTCGGCCGCAACCTGGGGGAGATCTTGAATATCCAAGGGGTCTACGGGCGCGAGATTCCAGGTGGTGCAGCCCAGATGCTTCGTATGAGACTGAATCCTGAAAAAGAGCTTAAATCGTTGACAATCCGTACATTATCCAACGATGTTGTCATAGGTTTGATGGCTGTCACGCTGCAATAAAAGTGAATATTTATTGCAGAAATAAAAAAATATGGGTTAGAATGAAATTATTAACCAAATATTTCGTATCTTTGCAAACGTTATGGATAAACTCCTGGAACTATATAAGCAGTGGAAAGGTGCTGAACCCGCCAACATTCAGCAACTTCCTGGTGGAGGCAGCAACCGCACCTATTTCCGTCTGACGGATCTGGACGGTCAGACGGTCATCGGTGTGATTGGTACAAGCCGCGACGAAGACCACGCTTTCATCTATCTGACGGAGCATTTTACCAAACGCAAGCTTCCTGTCCCACAAATACTGGCTGCCAGTAATGACGAATTACGATATATCCAGACGGATCTGGGCAGTACATCCCTTTTTGATGCGATACGTGGAGGACGTGAAGCAGGAGGACGATATACCCTGAAGGAACAGGAACTGTTGAAACGCACGATTCGTGAACTGCCGAACATTCAGATACGTGGCGCACGTGAACTGGACTTCTCCAACTGTTACCCACAGGCAGAGTTTGATGTCGACAGTGTCCTCTTCGACCTGAACTATTTCAAGTACTGCTTCCTGAAAGCCACCGAACTTGATTTCCATGAGCTGAAGCTCGAGGCCGACTTCCGACTCTTTGCCAAGGACTTGACGAATGACTCATATG
>JAEEGJ010024297.1_pt1 | contig 12580 bp, 12 predicted proteins | sample 8958761 | NCBI WGS metagenome assembly JAEEGJ01 (sample SAMN16246546, study PRJNA631951) | gut metagenome | biome: gut microbiome; feature: rumen; material: RS-attached | host: Bos | place: Iran: Karaj | collected 2018-10 | reverse complement strand
CGGGGCAGCATTGCCCACGATCGACAACCTGATAGTATTATCCGCCGCATTCGGCGTGGCAATCGATGACATTATAGTAGTAGACATGAGACAGATCGCATCTTAACTGCCTGATGACAAAAAAAGAAAAACTTTTGGCAGAAATATAGATGTATAGCCACAATAATCCTCTTAAAATGGTCCTCAGATGAAATTCGGAGGACCATTTTTATGTCTAAAACACAGAAGATCCTGAGCTTTGTACTTAAGCCCATAGTCATACTCTCAGCCTTTATCGGCACACTTATGAGCGCCTACGCCGGAAGAAGCTCCTTCATGGGCGGAAGCCGCGTCTTCATGTACTTCACCATCCAGTCCAATATAGCGGTTGCGGTAATTTCCGCCATCGGTCTTTATTACATGGTAAAAGGAAAGACTCCCGGCAACGCATGGTACGTCATCAAGTTCGTGGGAACCGTATCCATAACCCTCACGGGGGTGGTCTTCGGGATCGTCCTCGCCCCCACGCTCGGCGAAAATGCCTGGAATACCCAGAACACCCTGACGCATCTGGTAGTCCCCGTGGCAGCAGTCGTCGATTTCTTCGTTGTCTTCGCTACCGTGCATATCGGCAGGAAGAACGTCTTCTATGTCATCATCCCTCCCGTTCTCTATGCGATCTATGCAGGAATAGGCTATGTGCTGGACTGGGATTTTGCCGGCGGATATAACTATCCGTACTTTTTCCTCAACTGGGGAAGCCCCGCCGGGGCATTCGGCTTTACCAAGGGCCTGCCCTTTATGGGAACCGCATGGTGGATACTTATAATACTGGTATTTTTGATCGGAATAGGGTACGCTTATCTGGCGTTGGCCGATCTGATCGGAAAGAAAATAAAGAAGTAACGGAGCCGTTTCCGTAAAAGGAGGAAAAGAAATGCTTTGTCTCATGATGCTTGCCCTTGGCCTCGTGATGGCCATCATCCCCAAGCAGTGCACCAGAAAAGAATTCCAGGACAATCCCGAAATGGTAAAGAAGACCAGAAGATCGGGCATCATCCTTGCCTGTGCGGCGGTGGCACTTGAAGTTGTGCTCTATATGACCGCCGGCCTCAGATAAATAACGAAATGTAATAGTAAAGCCCAGAAACTTATGCTTCTGGGCTTTTTTGAGAATATCTATTATGTGGATTCGTTAGACGATTCTTTGTTTTTGCTTTCTGATGCTTCGATTTCTTCTATCTTTTTATTTATAGCATCCATCACATCTTTTAATGGATCATCCTGAGGATCGTTTATTAAACTATTAGCGTGGGTTCTTCGTAGCATTTCGTTAATCTTTAAATCTCTTTCACGATCCACAATTTCTTTAATAGAAAAAACTTGTATGGCTTGTCTTTTTGAGGGATTTACAGAAAAGGTAGTAGGCGTGGATTTTACTGCTTCGGCATAATGTTTGTTAATAACTTCAATTTGGTTGTGATTATGAATTACTATGGATTGATTGGGAGTGATATCATTTTTAAGCCAATCATCTCCACAATACATATTTATGTAATCAATGCTCTCTTTATTTTTGTGTCCTGTGAATATAATATTGTCACAATTATCTAATAAGGCAGAAGTGATTTCTTCACCATATATTTTTTTCATTAAACTTAAGCTATTTACTGAAAAATACATACTGATATTTCTTGCTTTGTAAGATAAGATCATCTGCATAATATTTGGATAATACTTCAATAACAGAAAATCTTCAAAAAATACACAGAACTCCTTGCATTTCTTGTCACCTTTTGCTCTTTCATTTGCTAATAAAGTAAGTATTTGATTTATAAAAATAATGGATAGGTATATTGATTCCTTAAATTCATCTTCATATTGAACAATGAACGCAGTTTTCTGCCTAAGTAAATCGGACAGATTTTCGCCATTAGTACATAAAATGGAATTATATCTTTCGTTCATTGTCAGCATTCTCATTTTTTGTTGAAAAACTGACATTATGCTACTTCGAGTGTCACTCGGTGACATTATGGTCCCATATGTACAAGCAACGGCATAACTTTGCTTGGTTTGTTTCAAATAAATATATTCTTTTAGGTAGTTGCTTGGACCAAGTGAATCGAATATGGACATAGCCATAGAATATATACTGCATAAATTTATTTGTTCATCTGTTTTTGCATCCTCAAATAATGCAAAAGCAAGGCCTATAAACAAATCTCTGGATGAAATGTCCCAAAATGGATCATTATTTGTTTCTGTTCCTTGATTAAATATAATCTCACCTATACAGTTTAATAGGTAATAACAATTATCAAGATTGTTTTCACGATATTCTGATAGAGGAAGAGATAAGGGGTTCCACGAAATACTATTAGATAAATCTCTTAGATTAAAGCGGACAATTTTGTATCCTCTTTCTTTTAACATATTTCCTAAATAGCCCATTACTTCATTTTTGGCATCAGTTACAAGGAATGATTTGTTATCCTTTATTGCATTTTTGATTTCTGGAATAATATAACTGGTGGTCTTTCCTGTGCCACTACTACCAATAACCGCATTATAACTACTCGTTATTTCATCTATCATTGTTTCCCCTTCCCTTTTGTTTACTTTGTTTTCTCTCCGGGTTCATATGTCTTTATTATTTGATTCAATAGATCATCGTAATTTTTTCTATCAATAATACTTTTGTTGCGAAGGAAAGTAATAAAATCATAAAATTGGGTTGATTTTTTTTCATCATACATTATTACTTGAGCAAAATCATTAAGTACAGTTTTCATTGGATTTAATAAGGGAGTATGCTTGATGCTAGGGTACATTTCACACCATTGAATAATCCATTCTTCATATCCGGTAGTATCATATCCATCAAATCCGGAATAAACATTTTCAAACCACCATTTAAAGGCGTTTCCGTCATCATCTTCGTGTGCTCGGGTTACATATGCAATTATTCTACTTGGCATATCACGGTTAATTTGCTGTAACAGTTTTTTTATAATTCTATCATCGTTTTTAATAGTAATATTTAGTAGCCAAGAGGTGACTATGTCATATTCATCATTTTTGACTACTATTTCACTTTTGGGATCATGAGCTGTATCGGATGGAAATAACTGAACTAGCATATAGTGTAGTATTTTTACGCCTCTTATGGTCAGTGCATTGCAAATCATTTCAACCAATTCAGGATTTTCATATTCTTCATTTTTGGAAATGAACCTTATTATTCGTTCATCTGTAGAATCATCAATTATTATATTAAGTGAAGTTATGGCGCTTAAAACCATAATAGATTCAGCGCGGTTAATTGCTTCGTCTCTAAGTTGAATAATATCATCTTGCGTCGCTTCTCCGGCACATATACTTTGTAAAAAGGAATAGAAACCATTTCTGTTAAGCTGATTATGCCAATATTCTTTAATCAGCATATCTCTTCCGGCATAATTATCAAAATCTGTATTTGGCTTATTTTCAAGGATTTTTCCAATCATAACAGCCCATATAGGTCTGCAATATTCGGGATCAAATCGAGAAACAATCAAATCAAGATATTTGTAAATTGCATCTTCGGAATAATTGGGGAGTTTATTTGTCAAAATTTCGACAAGGACCTTTTGTTTATCTTCGACAAAAGTGTTCATATCTATTTCTTTGGGGTGCAACTCAAAACTACCAAGAATAGATATAATACATCGTTTCAGATTGGTTCGATCAACATACCAAATAGAAACTCTTTTTTTCTCGGATTTTTTAACGTTGTCGATAAACTCTTTAAGAAGATCTAGTTTTTCAATGTCCTTTAAATATTCATACGCATCGTCAACGAATATAATAGTATTTCTCTTTAATTTTTTAATTTCAGGAAGGGAATCGTTTTTGCTAAGCTTTATTGCATCACAATAAAACTTGGCCATTTTGCCAAAATTCTGTGATAAAGCAGTTTTTCCAGAGCCACCAAGGCCATAAATAATTCCAACTAAAACAGGCTCTTTACTGTTTTTGTGATAATCCAAAATTTTATTGGCGATAGATTCTCTTCCAAAAAAATCATTAACCTCTTTAAAATGATAATTCTTTGAGATTTTGAGATGCAGTGACTTAATGCAATCCCGGAAGTCGTCTGAACTGACAAGAATAAAAACGAGTAATAAAACAAGACCAATAGCAATAGAATGCACCAATTCAATATCGCCCAAAATCCGACATAATATAAAAACAATTATGGAAGAAATGATTGATCCTAGTGCTTTTACCACTTTCATATATGTAAACTCCTTTGGTTTAATGATGAAAAAATGGAAATTCTTTCGATGTAATTTATATTATGCAATCTAGTGTTTATACCACTTTGATTTTGGAATCAGATTCTATTAAAGAAACTAAATGGTAAAGTAGATAAATATGTATAAAAAGGTGAGTGTGATACACTTTCGGCAATAGTCAGAAAACTATATATCGAAACAATGATTTGAATGCCTAATTTGACATTTTTCGAAAATGTCAAATTAGATTTTATTACAAAAAACGTTTTTTTAGTAAAAAAATAATTCACAATTTTTTTTACTTAATTTGTTAAGTTAATACATATACCTTATAGCAAATAACTACGAAGCAGTATTAATATGATGAGAATTCTAGATATATGACCACTAAACATATTTATAACCTGGTGACTTAGCCCGAAAGTATTTACTTTTGTTGTTTACTTATGGGAGAAATATTGGACACGAAACGAGTACAATTCAAGGGGTAACTAAGTTACAGGCCGATGAGCCGGAAAGGAGTCCCACATGAGATCATTAATATCAACCAAAGAGAACGCTGAAAACACTCATCACAGCTATGTTCGAGCCAAGGAACGTGCGGGACTTAGCAGGAAAAGAGCCGAAAGACTTATGGAGCTTGCCAGATACAGAGGCATCGGATACGAGGACTGCAAGTGGAGATTGGACAAGGAATTCCTGATGACCAGAACCGGAGACGGCGCCAAGGCCGTAGCTTACAACGGTTATTGCTTCATTCTGAACTCCGAAACCCTGGAATGCATCACCATGTACAGCCTTCCTAAGCATTTCGGCAAAAAGAAGACTTTTTACGAGGCGGGAAATAAGAACAATATTGAGTTTGAAGAGGCATATGTTTAATGGAGAAATAGAATAGGGTAGAGTATAATAGAAACGAAGGCAAATAACCTTCATTTTTAAATTCATGAGGAAAAAGAGCATGATCGAGGATCTTCGTAGAGGACTTGAAACAGCATTTATTGATGGTTCAGTAGTTTCTGATGAATCGTTAAGACCTCAATTTATTTCCAACAACTACAAAGAAGGAAAAAAAGTTCTTTCATCTATAGAAGATGAACTTTTAGCATGTGATAATTTCAAAATAAGTGTTGCATTCATATCTCTTAGCGGAATTACTCCGCTTCTGCAAACTCTGAAGCAATTAAATGATAGAAAAATTCCTGGCAAAATATTAACCACAAACTATTTAAACTTTACAGATCCCAAAGCATTAGAGAAACTTCATGTGTTATCAAACATCGAAATTAGAATGTTTGATGCAGAAAAAGCGGATGAAGGCTTTCATACAAAAGGTTATATTTTTCAGAAAAATGAAATATATAGAATAATAATTGGTAGTTCTAATCTGACAGGAGGAGCTCTTGGAGATGAAAATGTCAGACAGAATTATGAATGGAACACCAGAATTATTTCGACTGCTGAAGGAGAGATATCCAAGGAGATAATAAATGAATTTGATTCTCTATGGAATTCGCCTTATACAAAATCTTATGACGATTTTATAGATGAATACCGTGAGCGATATAATATCGTCAGGCATCAGAGAGAAGCTGCTAAAAGTGATGAAGTTGTCTCGTTGGAAAAATACAATCTGCAACCTAATAGTATGCAGACTGGATTTATTGCAAATCTTAAAAAAATCATTAAAGCAGGCAACGACAAAGCGTTGTTGATCTCTGCGACCGGAACCGGAAAAACGTATGCTTCTGCATTTGCGATGAGAGAGCTCGGATATAAGAAAGTACTTTTCCTGGTTCATCGTGGACAACTTGCACGGCAATCAAAGAAAACCTATGAAAAAGTATTTAATAAGTCTGTATCAATGGGCCTTGTTGGCGCGGGTTATAGCGATTACGATGCAGATTATATTTTTGCTATGGTTCAGACGCTGAGTCGAGATGAACATCTATTTCAATATGCACCGGATCATTTTGATGCCATTTGCTTAGATGAAGCTCATCACGTTCCTGCAGACACCTATCAGAAAATAATGAAGCATTTCACTCCTAAATTATGGTTGGGAATGACTGCAACCCCTGATAAACGCGATGATAACATTGAAGGAAGAAATGTATATGAACTCTTCGATCATCAAATTGCGTATGAAATAAGGCTTCAGCAGGCAATGGAAGAGAATCTTCTTTGCCCTTTTCACTATTTTGGAATAACAGATCTGTCTTTAATAGAGGATACAAACAAAAATCAATTAAGGGAACAGGACTTTTCTTTGCTTACATCAGATCAAAGACTTGCACATGTCGTGGAATGTGCAACGTACTACGGGTATAGTGGTGAAAGGGTAAAAGGTCTTATATTTTGCCATGGTAAAGAAGAGGCAAAAGAATTGTCTAGAAAACTTAATGAGATAATTAATCCCGAAACAGGAAAGTATTATAGAACAGCATTTCTTTGCAGCGAAACTCCTGAGATTGAGAGACAAAACGCATTTGAACGTCTCGCAATAGATGAAAAGGATTCGAGAGTCGTAAATAAACAAATTACTCCTTTAGATTATATTTTATCTATAGATATTCTAAATGAAGGAATTGATATAGTAGAAGTTAATCAAGTAATAATGCTTAGGCCTACGGAATCTCCAATTGTTTTTATCCAGCAATTAGGCAGAGGGCTTAGAAAAGCTGAGGGGAAGAATTACGTAGTTATTTTGGATTTTATTGGCAACTACAAAAATAATTTTATGATCCCTATAGCTTTATCGGGAGATCGTTCATATAATTCTGACACCATTAAGAAATATGTCATCAGTGGAAATAATACTATTCCTGGCGCTTCAACAGTTCATTTTGATGAGATTGCCAAGGAGCGTATTTTTGCGTCTATAGAAAAAATAAAAGGTATAAAAACGATTATTAAAGATAGTTATATATCCTTGAAAAATAGATTGGGAAGGATTCCGTATCTTGTAGATTTTTTTGAAAAGGGAGAAGTGGATCCTTTACTGATAGTAAAGGAATTTAAGACTTACCAAAACTTTTTAGAAGTGATGGAGCCTCAATCATACACCGGCAAAATGTCTTCAGAAGAATTAAGCATACTTGAATATTTATCGAAAACTATTCTTTCCGGAATTAGACCATATGAATTGGAAATATTAAGGCATCTTCTTGATAAAAATGCGGTAGATTTTAATGATTTTAATCGAGATTTTTATGATAGTTATGGATATAGAGTGGATTTGGAGTCTTATGATGATGCAATAGAAGTGTTGCAAGGGAAATTTGTCAGCAAGGATGAAGAGTATCAAAAATATTGTCATATAGATATTCTTTTTCAAAACAACAATAGGTGTATAAACCGCATGGAGGCTTTTGCACAAAGAATGCTTCATGCAGAATTTTACAAGCAGATATACGACATAGTTAAAGTTGGACTTATTAGGTATAAAGAAAAATATTCAAAAGCAAACGCAAAGGGAAGACTCTTTTCGTTATATGAGAAATATTCCCGAAGAGATGTATGCCTTCTTATGAATAAAGGAAGAGATATATCGTCTACAATGTATGGCATGAGTAGAATAGGTGAAGATGCTTTTATATTTGTAACCTATCATAAGGAAAGCGTTGATGATAAAGAATATGTTGACGGAAAACCCGATTACGCCGATTCCTTTGAAGACAATGTTATTTTCAAATGGGATTCACAAATGGGTCGCGGCGTGGACAGTTCCTATGTGCAAGATGTGGTTGGAGCTAAGCGCAGACATCTATTAGTCAAGAAAAGTGATGCGGAATCAAATTTCTATTACGTTGGACAATTTGATGTAGTTGATGTCAAACCTGCTAAGAAGAAGGATAATTCAGGAAAAGAGCGAGATATAGCTAAATTCAAAATGAGGATGCATCATCCTGTGCGAGAAGATCTTTTAAGATATCTTCAAAGTACTATGATTTCCGTAGAGGAAAACGCTGTATGAATATTTATGTTGTCGAACAAATTACTGAAGCTGATTTCGGATGTGAAGAAACCGAACGTAAGGAACCGATGGCTCTTTTGAAGCTAAAGTCTGAATCAGATTCTTCAGAGAAGTATGTCGAAGTATCCGAAGCGGTATTGAGTGATCAGGGAATCTCGGAAGGTAAGAAGGTTATCTTTACCGAAGATGGAAAGATCCTTAAGTATGTGAGAGTTGTTGCTGCGGTCATCAGAGATGGCGATAAGATTTTCGCAACGGCACGTGGATACGGAGATTTTAAAGGCTGGTGGGAATTTCCCGGGGGCAAGATTGAGAAGGGTGAGACGCCTCAGCAGGCGCTTGCGAGGGAAATCCGTGAGGAACTGACAGCGGAAATCAGTGTCGGAGACCTTATCAAGACTCTCGAATATGATTATCCGAAATTCCATCTGTCCATGGATTGCTTCTGGGCTGAGGTTTTAAGCGGAGAACTTGTTCTGAAGGAAGCTGAGTCTGCAAAGTGGTTGCACAAGGATGAACTTGATTCTGTTAAATGGCTTCCTGCTGATGAAGAATTGGTGGAGAAGATTAAAGAGCTTGTGTAAAAGTGGTATAATCTGATCAGAAAGCCAAATTAAAGAGGTGCTGATATGAAAGGCTTAAGTATATTTTTCTCAAAACATAAGGTCCTTAATGTCATCGTCTGCATCATAGCCGTTTGGGTACTTATCTGGTGCTATGATATGTACAGAGTTGATATAAAGGAAGATCTTCCCGCATGTTGCTTCGAAACACCGAAGGGCAGCGGTCACTATGTCGGAGCCGGTTATTCTTTTGATATCTATGATCATCCTATTACCGGCAAGCAGGAATTCGCCCTGTATGTTTTCGGCAATTTAGTTAAATCTACATTCACCGATTGATAAATGAAAGAATCCCCTGTATGAGAATTCTGCTTACCAATGATGACGGAATACACGCTGACGGACTTGAGCGACTCGTAAGAGTCGCTGTTTCCTTTGGGGAAGTCTGGGTTGTGGCACCCGACAGTGAGAGAAGCGCGGCAAGCCACAGCGTTACATTAAGACACCCTCTGGATGTGTATCCGATAAAGGATTATCCAGTAGTGGGAGTTAAGGCATTTTCATGTTCGGGAATGCCCGCGGATTGTGTAAGAGTAGGTAGTCTTAATGTTATGCCTGAAAAGCCCGATGTTGTAATGTCGGGAATCAATAAGGGGTACAATATGGCATCCGATATCCAGTATTCGGCAACAGCGGGAGCTGCATTTGAAGCGGCTTTCCAGGGGTATCATCCCATCGCTGTGTCTGAAGGATTCTCAGGAGTACATGAAGTTACCGACAGATATCTGGAAGAAATACTTGGGAAGATCATAAATGTGCCCGTTCCTGAGGGACATATCCACAATGTTAATTTCCCTGATTGTAAATTATCCGAGTGTAAGGGAATTCTTTTCGACAGGAAAGTTTCTCCCTGGATGTACTATAAGGATCACTATAATGTAATTGAAAAGCTGGAAAACGGCGGAATCAGATATATGATCGAGGGCGTACCCACGATGTACGCCGAAGAAGGAAGTGACTTCAAGGCACTTCTGGACAATTATGTGTCAGTAGGTATAGTGAACAATATTGGATATTGAGGGTTTAGTATTTTGCAGGGTTAAAACTATTTTGAATCTAAAAAAATTACAATGCCGAAGATGAAAAAAATAAAAACTTGGATAAACGCGAAACGAGCAAAACGACTTAGAAAATATAGAATACGCAAAGTCAGAGCGAAATTAAGAAAGTACAATAAGACATTAAAGAAATGGAAAAACAACGATTATCATTTTAATATCAAAGGTGAACATAGAATCTATTTTCACATTGGTTCAAAAAAGCATAAAAAGACTGCTTGTAGAAATTTCGAAGAATGGCAGAGATGCTTGTTGGTTAGACATAAAGCTTTGTTGGATGATAAATATAATCAAAATTTCCTTCGCTATATTAATCGGGAGCTGAGCGCCTCAAAAACGGACGAACAATTGACGGCTTCAGTTATAGTTCCTGCGCTGTTTGGCTTTTTGGCGATACTTACTGCGATTTATGTAGGGTCAAGTCAAATAAGTGCAAGTCTGATGGGGTTATTGCTACAAGAGAACAAAGAGGAAGCCATTAATGCATTAAATAAGCTATTCTCAGACAATTTCAATGCTCTGTTTTATGCTTTGCTTATAGCTACCGGTATATATGTTTTTGTGGTGACTGTATTAATTTGTCAAGCGAAAAACAAATCATCATTTTTTGAAGATGTAGCAGCTGCGTTTACGAAGAAACAGAAGTAAATTGTGAGTTAGCCGTGTGAAAAAGACATTACTCCCAATAATTTTATCCGTATTCTTTCTTTTTGCACTGATCGCTTCTTTTGCAATCAGTGTGTCTGCTGATACGTTACCTTGTATTATGGTGTGTGTTGAGAATGCACCGGAAGATAATTACTATATCGCACTTTTATCCGGGGAAAATGTATTAGATGAATTACCCGCTGAAGGGCCTGATTCTTTTGAGCCTGATGAACAGACGATAGAAGAGTATCTGGAAGCGTTCAATTATAACGGACTTAGCTGGTGCAGGGATCGTTCTCCCAGTGGAGTCAGTTTCTTTTCTTCTAATGAATATGATCGATATTACTTTTATGTATATCCGGAACAATTCAGGGTGATATTGGTATCGAAATCGGGGTCGGTCCTTATCAGCTCCGGATGGAAATACAATAACTCCGATGCTGAGAACCGCGATTGTTCAGTGACCTTGGATTGTTCTACGGGGACTCTTACAGAATGCAAGGATAACTATTCGGCCACCTCTGTGTCCCAGAGAATACTCAGGGTGCTGTATTTCCTTGTAGCGACTTTGGTTCTTGAGTGGATCATATTTAAACTCTTTTCATATCCCGAAACAAAACATAATATCATTAGTTTTGTTGTCATAAACGTGCTGACTAATATTCCCCAGATCTATTTGTCCCGTCATGGGCTTGATCTGGGGGCTGTTATCACAGGTTTTGTGGTGGAGATCTTTATTGTCATCATAGAAGCGGGATGGTTTTACGTGATGCTTCAGGATGAAGATGGCAACAGCAGGGCTGGCAGAAGTATCGGTTTCAGTATAACGGCCAATTTCTTCAGTGTATTTTGGGGTTGCTTTATCGCATATCTGCTTTTTATGCTTTACGGAGCAATATATCACTTTCACTGAACTTCTTCTTTTTGCTTCTGTATCTCTTTGATCATTTTGTCCTGATCCTTGGCTTCTTTGTACAGTCTGTAATAATACAGGGCCGCTCCGATGACATAGGGAATTGTGAATGATCTGAAGAATTCAAACCATCCTCTCGGAGTGACCGGTCCCCAGAAAAGTGTTGCTATAAGAATAGCCCCGGTGCAGAGAACCAGTGCGACTACGTACTGGATTATTATCATTGCAAGCGGGCTGAGCTTTTCGAAGAATTTGTGTATGGAAAGCACAAAAACTGCGATGTTGCAGAAGATGAACATCAGTACAACATTCGCATTATTGGTCTCGGTTCCCATGGCCATATTGATGAGGGCGCCCGCGACGGAAACTATCGTATAGGAACAGCACAGTTCCAGCAGATAAGACTTTATGAAATCTTTCATTGGGACATCCTCCTCATTTTCTGAAGGTATTCGGTAAAACTCTTCTTGTAACTTCTGTTGATGCAGATCCTCTCCCCGTTATCGAAGGATGCATATACCTTCATGTTGATATCCGGTTTGAGCTGTTTGATCTTGTAGATATTGACGAGATTGGATTTGGATATCCTTACGAAACCGTACGGTGAAAGCTGTTCTTCGACCGATGCCAGTGTGCTCATCAGTCTGTACACACCGTTTTCGGTATATGCGAAGAGCTTTCTGTCGATATGATCGAGATAATAGATCTCTTTCGGATCGAGAATTATTTCTTCACCGTCATCGAGGTCCTCGTCCGCGGGTCTTCCGCTTAAAGTAGGCCTTTCGGAATTGACCGTATCTATGATCTGTTTGATCACGGGACGCATATTCGAATAATATACGTCCACGTGTTCATCGGTCATCTTCTTATCTTCATACAGGTTCAGTTTCATTCTTTTCCCTTAGTTCAATGCAGTGTCAAGAAATGACATTACGCTTTCTTCGTACTCTTCGGGATAGTCGATGCATCCTTCGATATGTGCGCTGTCAAAATGAACTATCTCCTTCTCATCAACAGATATATTATCATAAATCTGCTCAACCTGGTCGGGAAGACATACGGAATCCTGATCGGAGACTATAACAAGGGCGGGAATCTCGATA
>JAEEGJ010024296.1_pt1 | contig 12581 bp, 21 predicted proteins | sample 8958761 | NCBI WGS metagenome assembly JAEEGJ01 (sample SAMN16246546, study PRJNA631951) | gut metagenome | biome: gut microbiome; feature: rumen; material: RS-attached | host: Bos | place: Iran: Karaj | collected 2018-10 | reverse complement strand
TATGAAAGAATTCAAAAGAGGAAAAGTATTTATAAACATTTTCCCACACTTAGCAAGAACTAAGAAACCTGCTGAAGTTCGTATGGGAAGTGGAAAAGGTAATGTTGAAGAATGGGCAGCAGTAGTTAAAGAAGGTAAAATCATGTTTGAAATGACTGATGTTACTGAAGAAATTGCAAGAGAAGCATTTAGACTAGCTGGTCATAAGTTACCAATTAAAACTAAATTTGTTATGAAAGAGGTGGCTAAATAATGAAAATGGCAGAAATTAGAAAATTAACCACTGAAGATTTATACAAGAAGTTAGAAGAAAATAAAAAAGAATTATTTAATTTAAAATTTGCTTCTGCTACTGGAAATCTTGAAAAACCTCATAGAATTAAAGAATTAAGACATGAAGTTGCAAGAATTAAAACAGTATTAAGCGAAAGAAGATTAAATGAAGGTAAGGAGGATAAATAATGGAAAAGGCTAAACAAGAATTAATTGGAAAAGTAGTTAGTGCTTGCAATAACAAAACTATTACTATAGAAGTTGTAACATCTAAAAAACATCCACTTTACCATAAAACAGTACATAGTACTAAAAAATATGCAGTACATGATGAGGAGAATAAGGCTAAGGTTGGAGATATCGTAAAAGTTGTATCTTCTAGACCTCTATCTAAAACTAAAAGATATGTATTAGATAGCATTGTTGAAGAAGCTGTTATTCTTTAGTTCGGGAAAGGAGATAATTATGATACAACCAGAAACCCGTTTAAAAGTAGCTGACAATTCAGGAGCTCGTGAAATCTTAGTAATCAGAGTACTTGGTGGAAGCAAAGTTAAAAGCGGTAATATCGGAGATATTGTAGTTGGTACAGTTAAAAAAGCTATTCCAAATTCAAATACTCCAAAAGGAAAAGTAGTAAAAGCTGTTATTGTTAGAACAGTTCAAGGTACAACAAGACCAGATGGTAGTCATATTAAATTTGATGACAATGCTTGTGTACTTATTAAAGATGATAAAAGTCCAGTAGGAACACGTGTTCTAGGACCTGTAGCTAGAGAACTTAGAGATAAGGACTTCATGAAGATTATTTCACTAGCTCCAGAGGTATTATAGGAGGTCTATGATGAAGTTAAAAGTCGGAGATAACGTTCGTGTTATTACAGGAAGTAATAAAGGAAAAGAAGGAAAAGTACTTAAAGTACTAAGAAATGAAAATAAAGTTTTAATTGATGGAGTTAACATTGTTAAGAAACATGTTAAACCAAATAGAACTAATGAATCTGGTGGAATTCTTGAAGTAGAAGCTCCAATTCACATTTCTAATGTAAAAGTACTTGATAAAAAGGAAGAAAAGAAGTCAGAAAAGAAAGCTTCTAAGAAAAAAGAAGAAAAAGAAAGTAAGTAGGTGAATTATGGAAACATTAAAGAAATTATATGAAGAAGAAATAGTTCCAAATTTAACTAAAAAGTTTAACTACACTACTAAAATGCAAGTGCCTAAAATAGAAAAGATTGTATTAAATATGGGTGTAGGTGATGCTACAGTAGATCAAAAATATTTAGATGCTGCTGTTAAAGATTTAGAAGCATTATCTGGACAAAAACCTGTTATTACAACTGCTAAAAAGTCAATTGCAGGTTTCAAACTTAGAGAAGGAAATAAAATTGGTTGTAAAGTTACTTTAAGAGGAGACAATATGTATAACTTCTTAAATAAATTAATTACAATCGCACTTCCTAGAGTTAGAGATTTTAGAGGAATATCTAAAAATAGTTTTGATGGAAGAGGTAATTATACTCTTGGTATCAAAGAGCAATTAGTATTTCCTGAAGTAGAATATGATCAAGTTATTAAAGTTAGAGGATTAGATATCGTAATGGTTACAACTGCTAATACAAACGAAGAAGCTTTAGCTTTATTAACTGAGTTTGGGTTACCTTTTAGAAAGTAAGAAAGGAAATATTTATGGCAAAGAAAAGTAAATTAGTATCTCAAGCAAGAGGTAGCAAATTCTCTACTAGAAATTATACTAGATGTACAAGATGTGGACGTCCTCATGGTGTATTAAGTAAATTTGGCGTTTGCCGTATTTGCTTTAGAGAACTTGCATATAAAGGACAAATACCAGGCGTAAAGAAATCAAGCTGGTAATATAATATGAAAAACCAATACATTAACAGGGCGTATGTTAATAAGAAGGGAGGCCTATAATGGTTAATGATACAATAGCAGATATGCTTACAAGAATTCGTAATGCGAATGCTATGAAATATAAAACTGTTGAAATACCAGGTACTAAAATGACTCGTGGTATTGCTGATATTTTAACTAAAGAAGGTTTTATAGATGGTTATGACACTAACAAATTAGCTGTTGGTGAAATGCTAGTATTAAACCTAAAATATTCAAAATCTAAAGAAAGAGTAATCACTGGTCTTAAAAGAATTAGTAAACCAGGATTACGTGTATATGCTAAAGCTGATGAAATGCCAAGGGTTTTAAATGGAATCGGAATTGCAATTGTTTCAACATCAGAAGGACTAATGACTGATAAAGAAGCAAGAGCAAAGAAAATTGGTGGAGAAGTTTTAGCTTACATATGGTAGGTGTGTTATGAGTAGAATCGGAAATAGAGTATTAACTATTCCTGCTGGAGTAGAAGTAAATGTTGAAGGTAATAAAGTAACCACTAAGGGTCCAAAAGGAACATTAGAATTTTGTTTTAAAGATTCAAATGTTGAAGTTAAGGTTGAAGGAAATGAAGTTCGTGTAACTAGAAAAGATGAAACTAAGGTTTCTAAACAATTACACGGTACTACTAATTCAACTATTAACAATATGTTAACAGGTGTATCAGAAGGATTCAAAAAAGAATTAGAAATCAATGGTGTAGGTTATAGATTCCAAGTTCAAGGTAGTAAGTTAATTATTACTGCTGGTTATAGCCACAATGTTGAGTTGACAGCACCTGCAGGTATTAAATTAGAAATGCCTGATAAATCTCAAACTGAATTAATTATTAGTGGATTTGACAAACAAGCTGTTAGTGAGTTTGCTGCTAATGTTAGAAAAGTAAGAGAACCAGAGCCATATAAAGGTAAAGGTATTAAGTATAAAGATGAACATATCCGTCGTAAAGAAGGAAAGAAAGCTGCATAGGAGGTAAGAAATAATGATAAAAAAAGAATCAAAAAATGTTATGAGAATTAAAAGACATAGAAAAATTAGACAAACTTTATCAGGAACAAGTACAACTCCTAGACTTTGCGTTTTTAGAAGTAATACTGCTATTTATGCACAATTAATAGATGATGTTAAAGGTGTAACAATTGCTTCATCTTCATCATTAGAACTAAAAGCAAAGAGTAATAATATTGAAGCAGCAGCTGCAGTAGGAAAAGATATTGCAGAAAAAGCTAAAAAAGCTAAGATTAAAACAGTAGTATTTGATCGTGGTGGTTATTTATACCATGGACGTATTGAAGCACTAGCTAATGCAGCTCGTGAAAATGGGTTGGAATTCTAGGAGGAAAGTATGAACGAGAATAAGAGAACTAATCGTGAACCTAAGAAATTATATGAAGATAAGATTATATCTATCGGAAAAGTTACTAAGGTTACACAAGGTGGACGTAATTTTAGATTTTCAGCTACAGTAGCTGTAGGAGATAGAAAAGGTAAAGTTGGAATTGGAACAGGTAAGTCTAAAGAAATTCCAGTTGCTGTATCAAAAGCTATCAAAGAAGCTGAAAAAAATATAGTACATGTTAATTTAGTAGAAGACAGAACTATTTCTCATGAAGTTACTGGTGTATGTGGAGCTGCTAAAGTATTAATTAGACCTGCTAAAGCTGGTCGTGGAATTATTGCTGGTGGAGCATCTCGTATTGTTTTAGAATTAGCAGGAGTTAAAGATGTTGTTGCTAAAAATTTAGGAAGTAATACTCAAATTAATACTGCTAAAGCTACAATTGAAGCATTAGCTAACCAAAGAACAATAGAACATGTTGCTGAATTACGTGGAAAAACTGTAGAGGAGGTACTTAACTAATGAAATTACATGAGTTAAAGAAAACTGAAGGATCTACTCACAGAAGAAAGATTGTTGGCCGTGGACCAGGAAGTGGTATGGGTAAAACATCTACACGTGGTGAAAAAGGACAAAAGGCTAGAAGTGGTGGAGGAGTACATATTTGGTTTGAAGGTGGACAAACTCCATTATATAAGAGATTACCAAGAAGAGGCTTCTCAAATGCAAGATTCGCCACTAAGTATGCAATTATTAATGTTTCAGATTTAAATAGATTTAAGGATGGAGAAACAGTTACTCCTGAATTATTAAAAGAATCTGGATTAGTTAAAAAAGAATTAAATGGTATTAAAGTTTTAGGAAATGGTAAATTAGAAAAGAAATTAACTGTTAAAGCTAATGTATTTACTAATAGTGCTATTACTAAGATTGAGGAATTGGGTGGAACTACGGAGGTGATTTAAGATGTTTGCTACATTTAAGCAAATATTTAGATCTTCAAACAAAGATTTAAGAATCAGAATATTGTTTACATTATTTGTTCTATTTATCTTTGCTTTAGGTAATTCAATCACAATTCCAGGTATGAATGTTATAACTGGAGACATCGGTTTCTTAGAATTATTTAACGCAATGAGTGGTGGAGGTCTAAAACAATTTTCAATATTCGCTTTAGGTGTTATGCCATATATCACTGCTGAAATCATAATTCAAATTCTTCAAATGGATATTATTCCATACTTTAAAGAATTAAAAGAAATGGGTGAAGAAGGAAGAAGAAAGGTTGCTAAAATTAGTAGATATGCTGGTTTAGCTATAGCTTTTATTCAAGGTTTCTTCTATCCAATGATGTTCTTAGGTAAAAGTGCTTTAGAACCAATAGGATATTTTAGAATAGCATTAATATTAACTGCTGGTACAGCATTCCTATTATGGTTAGGTGATCAAATTACAAATAAAGGTATTGGTAATGGAGTTTCATTATTAATCATGGCTGGTATTGTTAATACTATGCCTGCTATGTTTGTTACTGCATTTCAAGAATTAATTCCAAATGCAAGTAATACTTTAGTAGCTTGGTTATCATTTGCTGTATTTATAGTATTATATTTAGCTATAGTAGTTGGTGTTATCTTTGTTCAAGAAACTGAAAGAAGAATACCAATTCAATATTCAAATAGAAGTGCTGGAGCTTATGGAGGACAACAAACATTCTTACCATTAAGATTAAACTCTGCTGGAGTTATGCCAGTAATCATTGCTAGTGTTGTTATGGGTATTCCATCAATAATTAGCTACTTTACTGAAAATGAAAAAGTGTTAAGAGTACTAAATAATTATTTAAGTACTTCAAAACCTGTAGGATTTGTATTATACATAGCATTAATTATAATATTTACTTATGTATATACATTCTTAACTATTAACCCAGAAGAATTAAGTAAGAATCTTAATAAAAATGGTGGATATATTCCTGGTATTAGACCTGGAACTGAAACTAAAAATTATATATCTAAAGTTTTATCAAGAATTACATTCTTAGGAGCTATATTCATTGCTGTTATAGCTGCTTTACCTACAATATTTACAGAATTAACAGGACTATCTAGTACAATTAAATTAGGTGGTACTTCAATTCTTATTGCAGTAGGAGTACTTCTTGAGACTTATAAACAACTTGAAAGTTCAGTTGCGTCAAGAAATTATAGTAATAGGAGATAATATGAATTTAATTTTAATAGCACCACCAGCTGCTGGAAAAGGAACTTTAGCTGCAAGATTACATGAAGAATATAATCTTGTATGTGTAAGTGCTGGTGAACTTTTAAGGGGAGTTGATCCTGACACTGAGTTAGGAAAGGAAATTAGAGATATTCAATCTAGAAGAGAATTAGTTAATGATGATATCACTAATCGTCTTATGAAAGAAAGATTAATGAAGGATGATGTTAAAGCTAATGGATTTGTGTTAGATGGATATCCAAGACATATGCCACAAGTTGAAAACACAAATAAAATGTGTGAAGAGTTAAATCTTAAAATCGATTATGCAATTTTATTAAATGTTGATTATGAGAATGCTCTTAAGAGAACTATTGGTAGACAAATATGTCCAAATTGTAAAAAATCATATAATAGACTTACTGGAGTTAATGTTCCAAAAGTTGAAAATATGTGTGATGATTGTAATGTAGAATTAGAAACTCGTAATGATGATAATGAAGAAACATTCAAATTAGGATGGGAAGGATATGTTGAAAGATGTACTCCTGTAATCGAATATTATAAGAATTTGGGTATGCTAATTGAAGTAGATGGAAATGGTAGTCCAGAAGATACATTCAATCAATTAAAAGAAATATTAGGAAGTAAGAATGAGTAAAATTAGTATTAAAAATGAACAAGAAATAGTTTATATGAGAGAGGCTGGTAAAATAGCATATGACTTATTAATGAGTCTTAAAGATGTTATTAAACCAGGTATTACTACTAAAGAGATTGATGATTATTGTTACAAGTTTATTATTGATCGTAATGCAAAGCCTGCTTTTCTTGGATATGATGGGTTTCCTGGCACTGCTTGTATCAGTTTAAATGATATGGTAGTCCATGGAATCCCAGATAATACTAAAATAAAAGAAGGGGATATTGTAACAGTAGATACTGGTGCAATAGTACACGGTTATTATTCTGATACAGCTTATACTTACATAGTAGGTAAAGTTGATAAGAAGACAGAAAATCTTGTTAAGAATACTCAAAAAGCATTATATGCAGGATTATCTGTTATAAAAGAAGGTATTAAACTAAACGATATATGTACAGCTATTGAAAAAGTCGGAAGAGATAATGGATATGGAATATTTGAATGTCTTACTGGACATGGCGTTGGTGCTGATATGCACGAGGATCCATTTATTCCTAATCTTAGTAATCATGAAAGTGAGGGAATCATTCTAAAAGGGGGAATGACTCTTGCGATAGAACCTATGTTTAGTTTAGGTACTAAAGAAGTGTGGCTTATGCCAGATGGTTGGGGCATTGTTCCAAGGGATGGTAGTATGACTGCACATTTTGAACACACAATTCTTGTAACTAAAGATGGTTATGAGATATTGACGGGAGAGTGAAAATATGGCCAAGGAAAAAGACGGTTACATTGAACTTGAAGGAAAGGTACTTGAAGTTATACCTGGAGGAGACTTTAAGGTTCAACTTGAAAATGGACACATAGTAGTGGCTCGTGTTTCTGGAAAAATGCGTTTAAACATGATTCGTATTTATCCAGGTGATACTGTGCTAATGGAAGTACCTATATGTGATTTAACACACGGGCGTATAATTTATAGAAAGTAATGGAGGGATTAAAGTGAAAGTAAGACCATCAGTAAAAAAGATTTGCGATAAATGCAAAATAATTAAAAGAAACGGAAAAGTTAGGGTTATTTGTGAAAATCCTAAACATAAACAAGTACAAGGTTAGTAGGAGGAAATATGGCACGTATTAAAAATATAGACTTACCAAAAAATAAAAGAATCGTAGTAGCATTAACATATATTTATGGTATTGGTCCTACAAGAGCACATGAAATATGTGCAGCTGCAGGTGTTTCAGAAGATGTTAGAACTGATAATTTAACAGTTGAACAAATTAATGCACTTAGAGCAGAAGCAGATAAATATGTACTAGTTGGAGATTTAAAAAGAGAAGTTGAAATGAACATTAAGACTAAAATGGAAATCAATTCTTATCAAGGAACTAGACATAAAAAAGGATTACCAGTAAGAGGACAACATACTAGTAGAAATGCTAGAACTCGTAAAGGTAAAGGCAAAACAATTGCTAATAAGAAGAAATAGGAGGGATAACTTATGGCTTATAATAGAAGAAAAAGAAAAACTAAGAGAGATATCAGCGAAGGTCAAGCACATATTCACTCTACATTTAATAACACTATCGTAACTATTACTGATAATGAAGGTGGAGTAATTAGTTGGGCTTCTTCAGGTACAGTTGGTTTTAAAGGTAGTAAGAAGAAAACTCCTTTTGCTGCTGGTATGAGTGCTGAAGCTGCTGGTAAAGCTGCATTTGATGCAGGAATTAGAAAAGTAGAAGTATTTGTAAAAGGAATTGGTGGAGGAAGAGAAACAGCTGTTAGAAGTTTACAAACTGCAGGATTAGAAATTACAGCAATTAATGATGTTACACCAGTACCACATAATGGATGCAGACCACCTAAGAGAAGACGTATATAATTAAGGAAAGGGGAATAATATATGTTACAATTTATTAAACCAGATTATAAAGTAAACGAATATGTTGAAAGTAATTTTTATGGAAAGTTTGTTTTAGAACCACTTGAAAGAGGTTTTGGAACAACTATAGGTAATGCTCTTAGAAGAGTTATGTTATCTAGTTTAGAAGGTAGTGCAGTATGCAATGTTAAAATTGAAGGCGTAATGCATGAATTCCAAAAAATAGATGGAGTAGTTGAGGATGTTACTGAAATTATTCTTAATCTAAAAAAATTAGTATTAAAAAATCATAGTGAAGAAAATCAAGTTCTTCATTTAAGAGCTGAAAAAGAAGGAGAAGTATATGCTTCTGCATTTGAAAAAAATGGTGAAGTAGATATTATTAATCCTGATTTATTAATAGCTACACTATCAGAAGGTGGAGTACTAGATATGACAGTTACTGTATCTAATGGTAGAGGATATGTTGATGGTAAGATTAACGCTAAAGCTGTTGCTGACCAAGTAGGAGTTATAGGTGTTGATTCACTTTATAGTCCAATTGAAAGAGTAAGCTACGAAGTAGAAAGTGCTCGTGTTGGACAAAATGATAACTTTGATAAATTAACTTTAAATGTATGGACTAATGGAAGTGTTAAACCAGAAGAAGCAGTTGCAAGAGCATCAAAGATTTTAATTGATCACTTTACTGTAATTACTGATTTACACAACTTAACTGGTCTTGAAAGTGTTTTAGCTGATAAAGAAGAAGATACTGTTCAAAAGACACTTGAAACACCAATCGAAGAATTAGATCTATCTGTAAGAGCATACAATTGCTTAAAGAGAGATGCTATTCATACATTACAAGACTTAACTGCTAAATCAGAATCAGAAATGATGAAGATTAGAAATTTAGGTAAGAAGTCATTAAAAGAAGTAATAGACAAAGTAAAAGAAATGGGACTTAAGTTCCGTGATGAAGATTAATATAAGGAGGCAAGAATGGCACTATATAGAAAATTAAATAGAGAAACTCGTATAAGAAGAAGTATTCTTTCTAGTTTAACTAAGGATGTACTTGAAACAGGACATGTAAACACTACAGAACAAAGAGCTAAAGAAGTTCGTAAATTTGTAGATAAAATGATTACATATGCTAAAAAAGGAGACTTAGGTTCTAGAAGAAAAGTTCTTGCTTTCTTAAATAATGATTCTGAATTAACTAAAAAATTATTTGATGAATATTCTAACACTTATAAAGATAGAAATGGTGGATATACTAGAATAATTAAGTTAAAAGAGAGAATTGGAGACGACGCTTTAATAGTTCGTTTAGAGTTAGTATAAAAGGTTGAATATTCAACCTTTTTTTGTATAACAAATGTATAATTTTATAAAATATAACAAAAGATTTTATTTTAGATGATATAATTCATATATATAGGGAGGATTATATGGCTATAAATAGAGAACTTAATGAAAGTGAATTATCAAATGTTTTTGGAGGAGATGTTAGAGCAGAAAATCTTCCAAGTAAATTTAAAACATACATTGATGATAATGGTGAAATAGTTAGAGATTCTAATTATAAAGGTGAAACAATTTTAGATGATGATATTCCTACATTTAATCCACCAGATGAATTATCTATAGAAGAACTTGAAAGCACTTATGGTGGACCTATAAATCCTGATGATTTACCAGATGGCTTTTTAAAGAGACATTAATTAAGTCTATTAATTAATGCTTTTATTTGTTAATAAATAGTTGTATAATTACATATAGAATAGAGAGTGTGTGTATGAAAAAAGAAACTAATAATGAAAAAGTTAAGACAAAAAAAAGAACAGTTAAAAAAGAATCAGAAATGATAAAAAAAGTAGTTAATTTTTCTTTAATGGAAGTAATCTGTATAGTATTGATTACAGGTATAGCTGTTAGTGTTGCTAGTGGAATACTTGTATATAATAATTATGATAAATTAAATATGCAAGTAATCAATAGTGGTGATCCTGAATTATCTGAGTTTGTTGATAATTATAATAAAATAGTAAATAATTATGTTGAAGAAGTAGATAAAAGTAAGTTAATAGAAGCAGCTATTAGTGGAATGTATAATTACGCTGGTGATGAATATACAATGTTTATAGATGATGAAAGCACTTCTACTTTACAAGAACAATTAGAAGGAGAATATACAGGTATTGGTGTAGAAATAACTACAGAAGAAGATCCAAAAACTAAATTGAATCGAGTTAGAGTAACTAAAGTATTTAAAAATAGTCCAGCTATGAAATCAGGTATTAAAGTTAATGATATTATTACAAAAGTAGACGGAGTAAGTGTGGATGATGCAAATACTATAGCAACCACTATAAAAAAAGGTAATAAAGATTCTTATGAAATAACATATATAAGAAATAATAAAGAACATACTTTAACATTAACAAGAGAAAAAGTATTTATTAACTCTGTAAGTAGTGATGAATATGATAATGTAGGTTATATAAAAATCGATACATTCTCATCTACTACGGAAAGCCAAGTAATAGAATGTTTAGATAGTTTTGGAAATAATATTAATTCTTTAGTAATAGATGTAAGAGATAATACAGGTGGTTGTCTTGATGCTGCATATTCTGTATCTGATTTGTTTATTGAAAAAGGAAAACCAATATATCAGATTAAAGAAAGAAGTAAAGAAGCTATAATATATAAAGCAAAATCAAATGTTCATAAAAATTTTAATAAAATCGTAGTATTAATTAATTCAAATAGTGCATCAGCTTCTGAAATACTTGCATTAGCTTTAAAAGAAAGTGCGAATGCTAAAATAGTTGGTGTTAAATCATTTGGAAAAGGAACTGTTCAAGAAACTGGAATGTTATCAACAGGTTCAATGATTAAATATACTAAAGCATATTGGTTAAGTCCAAATGGAAATTCAATTAATAAAGAGGGAATTACTCCAGATATAGAAGAGAGTGATTCTGCTAAACAATTAGAAGAAGCAATTAAAGCGGCTAAGTAGTCGCTTTTTACTTTACATGGGGAAAAAATCATTATTTGCATAATCCATAATTGATGTGATAGAATATAAGTAGAATTGAGGTGTCTTATGGCTAATTTAAAAATAGGAGACACACTTGTAATTCATTGCTATAAACATAATGGAGTAATATATGAGTCATCAAGAGTAGCATATGTTCTCGATATTAAAGACGATTATATAGTCTTGGCTGATGAGAATGTTTTGATAACAAAGGAAGATGGAAGAGCATGGCATACTAAGGGTAGCGCAATAATGTTCTTTTATAAAAAAAGATGGTTTAATATAATAGCTCAATTAAAAGAGGATGGTACCTATTATTATTGTAATATAGCTAGTCCGTTTGTAATTGATGCTCGCGCACTAAAATATATTGATTATGATTTAGATTTGAGAGTATTTAATGATGGTGCATTTAAGATACTTGATAGGAATGAATACAACTATCATAAAAAGCTTATGAATTATCCTGATGAAATCAACTATATAATAAAGAAAGAGTTATCGTCACTAATAGAAATGAAAAAAGCAGGTGAGTTTCCATTTGACAAAAAGACAATAGAGTATTATTACAACAAGTTTAAGGAACTTAAAAAATAAGTTCTTTTTTTTGAATAAAAAAATTTTTATATAATAAAATTAATGATTAGTTATTTTGGATTATAAAGAATAAAAAGTAAAAAAATATGTTGACATCGAAAAATATTAGTGATATATTAGTTAGGCGTTTGTGGGAAAAACGTAAATAAAAATCAAAAAATATAGCATTTTTGAAGTTAAAATTTCTGTATTAAACCCAATAAAAATCAGAAAAAATAAAAATTTGTAAAAAAAATCAAAAAATGTAAAAAAGTTGTTGACTTTACAATTTGAAAATGTTATATTATATGGGCAACCACGAGAGTGGGGGCAAAATGATCTTTGAAAACTAAGTAAAATAATGAGTTTTGTAGACAGGATTAAAAATGAAATCAATTCTTTGACAATAAAAAGAATTTTTTATTGAGAGTTTGATCCTGGCTCAGGATTAACGCTGGCGGCATGCCTAAGACATGCAAGTCGAACGAAGAGCCCCATTGAGAACTGAATGAAGTTGGCGAGCTTGCTCAAAGATGGAATGACGTAGGATTTGGATTCTGCTCTTAGTGGCGAACGGGTGAGTAACACGTGGGTTACCTGCCTTCAAGCTGGGGATAACAGCTAGAAATGGTTGCTAATACCGAATGTGCTAGTAATAGTAAAGATGCCCTTAAAGCATCACTTGAAGA
>JAEEGJ010024290.1_pt1 | contig 12582 bp, 12 predicted proteins | sample 8958761 | NCBI WGS metagenome assembly JAEEGJ01 (sample SAMN16246546, study PRJNA631951) | gut metagenome | biome: gut microbiome; feature: rumen; material: RS-attached | host: Bos | place: Iran: Karaj | collected 2018-10 | reverse complement strand
CTTTAAGAAGATAATCTATCAAATAATCCAGACGATTCATCATCAACAATTCAACAATTTCTCCAAAATAACTCCAATATCCCCGTCAATCACAATCGAGCGATCCTTGATTTGTTCTACTGTGAACGCCTCGCCAAGGTTGATGGTAGCGTATGTCGCCTCTGGGTTTTTGTAGGTCATCTGCATGAAAGGCAGTTTGATGATGGTCGGGGTGTTGCTCCCGATGCCGAGGTCCCAATACAGGATTTTGCCGTGCCGATGGCCGTTCACGAAATCAAGGTAACGTTGTGCCGCCTTGTGCCAGCCCTCGTCCTCTACAAAAGTGTCGTCGGAACGCAGGTTCACCCTCATCTTTTCACCGCAAACGGGGCATCTCGGAATTAGTTCCGATGGGATGCGCAAATTCTCCTGTTCGGCTACCATCCTCATCACCACATCCTCGTTGTCGTAGGTCTTTTGGTGACAAGGTTTCGAACATTGGAACAGCCCATAGTCGCCTTGCGTGTAGAACAGTCGTTGTTTGTCGAACCCTGCCTTTTGAAATTGGTGATCGACATTGGTGGTGATAACAAAATAGTCCTTGTCATGTACGAGCTTCAGAAGGTTGTCGTAAACGGGTTTAGGTGCAGGTACGTATCGATTGAAGTAGATATGCCGACTCCAGTAGGCCCAATGTTCCTCCTCTGTCGGGAACTGATGGAATCCCGCTGTGTACATGTCGGTGAAGCCGTATTTTTCGATGAAATCGGCGAAATACTTTTCAAAACGTTCCCCCGAATAAGTGAAGCCCGCCGAGGTGGAGAGGCCTGCACCAGCGCCGATGACGACGGCATCGGCCTTTTGCAGAGTCTGCTGAAGTTTCTGAATGCTATCCATTTGATTTGTTGTTGTCTTTGCTATACCTATGGATTTTATTCGACCTATCCTTCTGTGTGCCACGGGCATAGACGATGTCAGGGTAGCCAAAGCCGACGATGAGACCCGTGTAGTGGTCGGTGGGGATGTTGAGCATCTTGCGGGCTTCGGGTACCAACTCGTTGAGCACCTCGCTCGGATAGCTCATGATAGCCGTACCCAAGCCGAAAGCGTTGGCTAAAAGCTCAAAATAGGCTGTTGCGATGATGCAGTTGGCCTTGGCGTCTTCGGCCCATTTGCCGCTGCATTTCTCATGGGCGATGAAAAGATGCGGTGCACCACAAAACAGCATGTCACCCTCGCGAACGGTCTCTTCGCTCTCTTTCATCTTGCCGTAGAAGAAAGGGCTGAAGCTATGCGTGTAAATGCCACGTTTGGCCAAACTTTCCATCTTGTCGTAGGCCACCTGCCAAATCTCGTCCACACGCTTTTTGTCATCGATGACAGTGTATTCCACATTGCAGGAGTTGCCGCCCGTAGGGGCGTTCTCCATCGCAGAAAGGATATGGTCGAGGATGACTGGATCGACATTGTCGTCCATGAAGCGGCGGCACGAGCGGCGGTATTTCACCAAGCGTTCCATCTGCTCACCTATGTTCTTGTCGGGTTTGGGTGTCGAGGTCTCTGGCTTTTTGCCGAAGATGGAGATGGCTCCTTCGGGGCATACTGCCAGACAGTGCTCGCAACGCCAGCAGCCGCGCCAACCGTAGCGTTCGAAAGGCTGCATCACGGGCATGCCGTTCTGCATTTTCAGCACCATGCCGGTGCATACATTCACGCATTGGCCGCAACCGATGCATTTGTTTCTGTCAACCTCGAAATGAGTGGTGGATTCTATGGCCATGGTTATTCCATTGTTATCACAATCTTTCCGCCTGCACCGCCTTTCTCCAAGAGGGTGTGCGCTTCCGCGATTTCATCCATGCGGAACACTTTGGCGTACAGTGGCTTGATGTGCTGCTCGTTAATCAAACGGAAAAGCGAGTCAATTATTTTCTGAGTAGGGAAATTGCTGAAGAAGCCTGTCAAAAACACGCCATTGGGGATGTATTTGATAGGGTCGAAATGCTCCACGGTGAAGACATTGCCCAAGATGCCTGTGTTGCACACATAGCCTGGACGACTGACACAGCGCAGACTGTCCTGCAAGGTGGCGGGGCCGACCAGTTCCAACACCTTGTTGGGACGCATATCGTTGGGCAAGCTTTCTGCCAAATGGCCGTCATCGATGCAGCAGAAGTCTGCCCCGATGTTTTTCAGACGGTCGAAGTCCTTTTCCTTGCGGCAAGCCGCAATCACCTTGGCACCCAATGCTTTACCAAGTTGGATGGCGGCCTGTCCGACTGTGCTTGTAGCTCCGCGCACCATGAGTGTGTCACCCTCGGTGAGCAATAGACACTCTGTCAGCGAGCCGTAAGCCGTGAAATAGGTTTCTGGTATGGCAGCCAGCGACACCCAGTCCAAATCCGTTTCCACCTTGAAGACATTGATTGTGGGCAGCAGCGCATATTCGGCATAGCTGCCATTGAACGAGCGACCCATGCCTCCCATCAATGCGATGACTTTGTCGCCTTTTGAGAAATGGCTGTCTGACGGGTCGGCAATCTCGCCCACGCACTCGATGCCTGGCACGATGGGTTTCTGGATATAGTCGTTCTCGATTTCGAACATCCGCAGCAAAGCCTCGGAATGGTTCAGTCCAGCGGCGTGAATCTTCACCAACACCCAGCCCGAACGCACCTCGGGAACAGGAATTTCAGAGGCTTTCATTTCCTCCGCCGAGCAACGATGATCTAATTGTATTGCTTTCATTATCATTGTAACTTTCAACTCTCAACTACCTTCCAGCATTGCGGGTCAGCAGCAAAGAAATCATGCGTGTAACCATACGCCACAGCGGGACAGCCACGACAGAATCGCAGCAACTCACATTTTCCGCATTTCTCGAACTTCTCGTATTGGCGGTAATAGTCCATTTGTGGCGAGATCCAGAGATTGTAGAGGGGAGTTTCAAAGACGTTGCCCACCTTGCTTTCAAAGCGGCGGCAGGCCATCACATCACCGTTGGGTAAAATAGTGAAATGTCCGTGACCACAGTTGCAGCCGTCATAAATGGTATCATCGTCTAAACCCTCAGGTATCTTGAATTTCCCAATTTCGTGCAGATACAAGCCCCAAAGATGGTCTTTCAGGTTGAAGGTAGTCTTGCAACTGTCGCCGTAGTCCATGTACTTTTTCCAACAGGCATCCAGCACCTGGCGGTATTGTTGCGGTGTAAGGTGTGCGCTCTTTTCCAAGCTTGTGGGGCAGTAGCGCGCAAAGGCGAACATGTCAGCCTCGTACTTCACAACAGTATCAATGATTTCCGGCATCTGGTCGGCATTCACGCCCGAAACGGTAGTCATAATGGCCACACGGATGCCATTGCGGTGCAGCACCTCGATCTTCTCCAAAGTGGTTTTGAACGAGCCGGGCTTGCGCATGAAGTCGTGCGTCTCACGGTTGCCGTCGATGGAGAGCTGGTATTTCTCACAACCGTAAAACTTCAACTTTTGGCAGTTCTCATCGGTCAAGTGAAACGGATTGCCCAGAATGGTAAACGGGATTTCCTTCGCTTTCAGCATCCCAAGGATGTCCCATACTTGCGGGTGCAAAAGAGGATCGCCTCCCGTGACATAGAAGTACGGAAGGCGACCGCCCATCTTTTCGCACATTTCCACGCAGTTGTCAATCACCTTCTTTGCCCGCTCCACGCTGACCGAAAGCAACTCGGGATGTCCTTCAGAGAAGATGTAGCAGTGCTTGCAACGCTGGTCGCAATAGTCAGTGATGTGCCACTGGAATGAGAAATACTGCATGTTTCGGCTTATTTCGCACCGCAGGCGCTACCGCAAGCACTCGGTTTTTCCTCTTTCTTAGGCTCGGCGGCACCACAGGCACTGCCACAGGCCGAGGGCTTTTCTTCTTTTTTGGGTTCAGCTGCGCCACAGGCGCTGCCGCAAGCGCTCGAACTTCTCATAGCGAACGAGGCCACGAAGCCTCCAAATTCTGATCTCTTCATCGTTGTTTGAGTTTTAGTTGGACAATCTATTTACTTGGCTTTGAATGATTCTTACGGTCGGTGATAATGTCGCTGAAATGCTCCAATCCCCATGTCAGCAGCGCATCCAAATGCGGCATAAGGCTCTTTCCGCGTTCGCTGAGCTGGTATTCCACACGTGGCGGAACTTCCGTAAACACCTCGCGACTGATAATGCCATCGTCTTCAAGATGGCGTAGCGTTGAGGTCAGCATTTTTTGTGAGATGTCTGGGATTTGTCGCCACAAGTCTTTGAATCTCAGCACTTCCTTTTGCTCCAAGGTGTAAAGCACCAACAACGACCATTTGTCAGTGATATGAGAAATCACGTTGCGTATCGGGCAGTCAGGGAAGGTGGCGTTTTGTATTTCTCTTTTGTTGTTCATTGTTTCCGGATTAACGAGGCAAAAATATAGAAAAAATTCTAATTTTCAATCACTTACCTTTTGTCAATACACGCACCTTTTGGTTAGTATTGCTGTAAAACAAGAGGATAAAAATAGTGCCGCTAGGGTGTCTTGCCCGTTTTCCATGAAAAATTCGAGTTCAAGAAAGAGGAGCTGGTGATGCTTATGGGGAAGGAATAAAAGATATGAAAACCGCCGCAAAAGACACAGAGTCTTTCGCGGCGGTAGTTTGTGACAGAAAGGCAAAAATGCTAATTGCTATTGCCCTTGATAATTAGTGAAATAACTCCATCCAATAGCCGTGCGATAATGCTCGTTTTTCGGCAAGTATTTCAAGCGGCTCACGGGACTTTCACCGAGGGCTTTTCGCGAGGCAGAGCAATCAATTGAACTCGCACCGATGCCCATAGGTTCGGTAACATGATTTGCGGGAAATGCCGTAGTCGCCGAACATCTTTTTCACCGTAATCTCGCCTGCACCAGCGCATTGGTCGGCGATATATTGAACGAAGCCGGGGTTGCTTGCCATGGTGGGTCGTCTTTTGTGATTGCGCAAAAGTACGAAAAAATCCGCAAGACAAGACTTTGCTTGGGTTGCGGATTTGTTTTGTTACCCATAATTGTTTACAATTCTTTTTTTTGCGAACTATAGTTTAATTATCTCAAGAAATTAGTGTATTATTGCCCACAAAATGAGGGTATTTCTTGTTATTTGTCCTATAAGTACAAATTTTAATAATGATTTTGTTATGAATATGAAAAACGATTATTTAAGAATTATTGTAAGTAGTTATGGCTTTCAAGATTATTATAGAGGAAACCGTATTCTTGTAAATGGAATATTAGAATTAGATTCCATGGTAGTAAGAGAGAACTTTGATTGTTCTAAAATACTATGTGTTAGTATTGAAGAACCGGTTCCTAAAACCCAAATAGAACTAGCTATTCATCGTTTTGCAGATAAACTGAATAATGCAGGTGCAATAGGTGCGTATAATGTCCATCCCATGGGAGTGCCTTTTGATAGTAGAGGAGTGCGTTTCCATGATGTATATTCAAACGATAATAAAGTTAAACAATTTAGATATGTTATTGATTATGTAAGTGTAAGGTAAAAGGACATCGATGTGATGCCCTCTTTTTTGCGTTGTTTCTTACGATAGTCCAAAGTAGTTTTAAGACATTAAGGCTTTTCGCTCTCGTATTGTTCTTGAAGCTTTTCGTGCTCAAAATCGGACAACAATGTCTTAAAATATGCTTTTGTGCCTTTTGGAATAATGATTTTGAATATTGAACATCCACAACATAAAAAAGCATCATGTTCTACATGTTCTATACCCTCGGGGAGGTTGATTTTGGATAGATTAAAGCAAAGCCAAAATGCTTCAGAACCTATATCCTTTAGGGTACTTGGAATTGTGATGTTGGTAAGGTTAGAACATTCCGAAAATGCATGGTATTCGATTGTTGTAACACCTTCAGGGATAATAACAGTCTCAGGATTATTATATTTACTGAATGCATTACTTCCTATATGGGTAATTCCTTCAGGTATTTCAACGACTTTTTCGTTTAACAAGTAAGCAATTAGAGATTTTGATTGCTTATCAATTAAACATCCATTTTCATATTCAATATTAGACGAATAATTGGAGATTTTTTTGATTTTTGATAGTGAAAAAGCACCGTATCCAATATGTTCCAAACTAGAAGGCAACGAGATCTCTCTTAAACCGAGGCAACGGCAAAAAGCATAATTCCCTATTGATTTAAGACCCTGATTCAAGGTGATTTTAGAAATGCCTTTATTAATAAAAGCACTGTCTCCAATACTTTTTATATAAGCTGGTATTGTTACATCGTATTCGGTTGATAAAAAAGCTAGAATCTTCTTCTTTTTGACATCAATTAAGCAACCGTTTTCGTATGAAAAAAACGGAGATTCGTTAATTACCGATGTAATTTTTGTATGATTAAAGGCCCGTTCACCAATATGTATTAAAGAAAGGGGAATGTTTATTTTTGTGAGTTTTTTGCATTCAAAAAATGCATGGCTACCTATGTGTGTTACTGAAGAAGGAATTGAAATAGATGATCCTTTGTAAAAAGCAAACGCCCAGTCTCTAATTACTCGACATCCTTGCTTTATTTGATAATGAGAGAAACTACTAGAACCACGTTTTAATAATTGTAAACCATCACGACTGTATGTTACTCCATATTCGTCTCTAATTCCATTGGCAATTTCTTCATCAGAAGCCTTTGCTGTTAATAGTTCATGGGTGGAAACAAAATAATCTTTTTCAATTACGATATTGTAATCACAGTCAAGTTCTTCAACATAATATAACAAATGGTATTTGTAGTATTCATCATCTGTGCAGACAAATAGAAGGTCTTGTTCCCCTTTTCGAACTTCGAGGTTGAAGTATTTGCCAGGTATGGCAATGCCTTTTTCCTCGTCGAAAAGGTACACTTTGCATTCCTCTTCTGTTTTGATATGTAATACTGATGTTCCCATAGTATTTCAAAAGAAAGTCAAGTTTTTCCAATTGAGAAGTTAGGACAATCCGCAAGTCAAGTTTTTGCCTGTGTTGCGGATTCTTTCTTTGTTTATTTCGTTTTTATTGTTTTGATATTCAATTATTAATATATCAAGACTCTCTTTCAGCAGCATTAAACTCATCCAAAGTCAGAATCTTTAACTTCGGGTAAGGAAGCGATTTGAGTCGGTTGAAATGATTGTCTTCGGAAATATACGCAAATGCTTTCCACGCAGTTCGTCCAACTTGGCTTGGTCGAACTTGCCCTCGTCCCACAGTTTGTCAATAGCCTTTTGCGCCAGTTCAGCAAAAAAGAGCGACAAAGTCAGTTTCAATGCGTCCAAATCTTCCTTTGTAGTGACATTGGCAGCTGCGTTCATCAGTTCCAATTGTGCCATTTCCGAGTAACTCATAATCAATTCCTTTCCATATATCGATGGCAAAGATAATCATTTTTTACCAATTAGCAGGTAAAGAGTCAAATAAATGCGACACAAGCTTAATTTGGCACCGAAATCAAGGTCAAGAAATACCTTGCGGCGGTTTAGTCAGTATCATCATTTTTTCATCAACCTATCATAAAATAAAGAAAAAGTTGTATTTTTACATCCATAATTTATGGTTATAATTGCTATGAGCAAGTCACGAAACTAACCACTGTTCCGCGTCCTGTTTCATATAACCCAACATCTTATTTATGGCCTATTGCCGCTTCGCCTCATAGCCGATGTCAGTGATGGCCTTGATGACGGCCTCATCGGTGATGTCGCCTTTGACGGTGGCGGTACCAGCGGCGAGGTCGACAGTCACTTCATCGATGCCCTGCAAGCCTTGCAAGGTCTTTTCCACATTGGCACGGCAGTGGTTGCACATCATGCCGTCCACTTTAAACACTCTTGTTTCCATAGTCTTATCTTTTTTCTTTTTTGGTACAAATCTCATGATAAGCGCATAGACCAGCAGGCAGCCCAACACGATGCTGCAAATCACGTTGAACAAGGCTGGCGTGGCATGGCAGCAGGCGTGAGTAAGCACCAAATGAGAGGTGAACCACTCACGAGGCAGCAGATAATCCACACCCAAACCGAAGGCAAAGGCACCCAAGGTGATCGACAGCAGATAGAGCCACAGCGTCTTCCGTCCCAGTACCTTGCGGATGACCAGGATAGAAGCCATGTTGGAGGCCGGCCCTGCCATCAGCAGGACGAGTGCCGCACCGGGCGTGATGCCTTTGAGCATCAGCGCGACGGCAATCGGGATGGAACCCGTGGCGCACACATACATCGGGATGGAGATGGCCAGCATCATCAGCATACTCAGGATAGGTGTGTCGGCAAAACGCAGGAAGAAATCGTCGGGCACGAAAACCGTGATCAGTCCCGCGATGACCAAGCCCAGCACGAGCCATCGACCGATGTCCTGGATCATGTCCACGAAGCCATATCGCAAAGCCTCCAGACACTTCTGCCAAAAACTGAGTTTCGGTTTGTCTTCAGCCTGCTTTTGTATGGCTTCGTTAGGCTCATTGCGCGTGGCCAAAGTCACCACGCCACCACCAAATAATGCCGTGACAAGCGCCGCCACAGGCCGTAGGATGGCGAAGGGAAGGCCCAACAGCGAAGCCGTGGCCAAGATGGAATCGACACCCGTTTGTGGCGTAGCAATCAGGAACGAGGTGGTGGCACCTTTCGAGGCCCCTTCTTTCCGCAGCGACATGGCCGTAGGGATCACGCCGCAAGAGCAAAGCGGAAGCGGCACCCCGAGAAGTGCCGCCCAAATGACGCTGCTGAAGCTGTTTTTGCCCAGATAACGCCGATACAGGCTGGCTGGCACAAACGAGTGCAGCAGTCCCGCAAAGGCGAATCCCAGCAGCAGATACGGCGACATCTCATTGACTAAAGCCCAAATTTCACGCATGGTTGCAATACTTCTAAAATTGGATGCAAAGGTACGAAAATGATTAATTCAATGCTTCGGCAGACTTTTTCATTGCACGCTCGGCCAGTCGCATGGCAAACATGGCGATGGGTATGGTCAATGCTATGACGACAATTAGCATGGGAATGTTGTCGATGACGGGTTTCATCAGCTCGTCATAACCGGCAGGCATCTCTTCGACGGCAGCGGCAAGCGATCCTTCGGTGTCGGTCCACCAATGAAGGGCGTAGGCGAAAAACGAGAAAGCGAAGGGAACGAAGCTCCAGCGGACACCTTTCATCGTGTCGTAGCCTTTCATCTTTCTGAGAATCTCAGCCAATGCGGTCAAAACAACCGTTCCAATGATGTAAGCCAGATCCGCTTCGCCCGCTATCAAGAACAGGATGAAGATGAATCCGTTCAGGGCTGTTGCCGCCCCGAAGCCGCGGATGAGCGTGCAGGTATAGAGGTAGATAAAGGCGGACACCAGCGGCAGCACCGCACCGATATACGCATAACATGCAGGATGGATGGCACCACTCCAAGCGCCCATAATAAACAAGGCCAGATAAGCGATGGCCATAAGGAAGACTTTTAATACTGTTTTCATAATTGTTACTTTTTATAATAATGATGCTGCAAAAGTCCGTCTTTGTGAGAGGCACAACAATCCCAACAAATAGGTAATTTTGAGTCTTTCTTTCCCTATTGTTGGTTGCCAATGTGTTGTGACACAAAAGACTTAAAATCACGATAAATAGTGATTTTTGAGTAATCAACAAGCCAATAGTTTTGCAGACGAAAACCAATCGATGATCATTATCATTTAATCATCTAAAAATACACATTATGAATTCACATAGGATTAACAAATTCTTTGGAAGGTATGCAGCCTTCCTTTTGAAATGGCGATGGGTTGCCATTGCCTTGTTTGTCATTATCTTGATGATCTCGTTCTTTGGCATGTCAAAGATGGTACAGCAGACTTCCTTCGACGACTATTTCATTGAAGGAGATCCGATGCTTGTGAAAACCAATGAGTTTAAGGAAAACTTCGGGAACGATTACTTCATCGGTATCCTTACCGAATGCGACGATCATTTCACCAAAGAGCACCTGACTCTCCTGCGCGAACTTGGAGAGGAGTTGTTGGATTCACTGTCGTACGGCGATAAAATAACCTCTCTAGTGGACCTGGAGTTTATGCTGGGCTCGGAAGACGGCATGGAGATCGTCCAAATCGTCCCTGACGAGATTCCAGAGACCGGGTCGCCAGAAATGGAACAGATCCGGTCTCTTGCTTATAGCAAGCCGCATGTCGCGCGTAAGCTCATCTCCAAAGACGGCAAAAATGCATGGACGCTTGTGAAACTGCGCGCTTTCCCGTCGGAAGACGAATGGAAGCAAACCAGCAATGTGTCGCCCGACATCATTACTGGTGAAGAGGTGAGCCGCATTATAGGACAAGAGAAATATGCCTCCCTGCATCCACGTGCGACAGGCATGCCTTACGTAACCCAACAAAAGACCGTGTACATCGGTCAAGAGATGGGTCGCTTGGTGATGATTGCCGCCATCATCTGCATCCTGGTGATGCTTCTGATGACCCGCTCACTGCGAGGCATTGTCTGCCCGCTGTTGGCGGTGATTGGCGGTGTGGTGATCACTTTCGGCATCGCAGGACTCACACAGATGTATGTCGACAGCACCGTGCTGATGATACCCGCCATTTTGGCTTTTGCCGTGGCCATCGCATACAACATCCACGTCTTCTCTTATTTCAACCAACGCATGCGACTTCACGGCAAGCGCAAACAAGCCGTTGTGGAAACGGTCAGCGAGATTGGCTGGTCGGTGGTGTTCTGTGGCCTGACCACCGTGATTTCACTGCTGTCGTTCATGGTGATTCCCATCCGTCCAATGAAATGCGTGGGTATGACGAGTTCGCTCACTGTTCTCTTTGTGCTATTCACTACACTGCTGATGGCACCGGTATTGCTTTCGTTCGGAAAGGACAAGCAGCCCAAGAAAGGCATTGACGGTGAGGGCGGCACCCGCTTGAGTCGGGCTATGGAACGTCTCAACGATTTCACCTTCAGGCATGCCAAGCCGATCGTGGCTATATTTGCCGTGGTCTGTGTCGCCTTTGGTATCGGGTTGTGGAAAATCGAACCGGCTTTCGATATTGAAAAGACCATGGGTATCAAAGTCCCGTATGTCAAAGATGTGCTGAAAGTAGGACGCAGCGAATTGGGCGCCTTGTATTCCTATGACCTCGTGATGGAATTCAAGAACGATGACGAGGCCAAGCAGCCTGCCAACCTGCAGAAACTTGAGCAGCTTGAAGATCTGATAAAGACCTATCCGCTCACCAAGCGCACCAACTCCATCCTGGATATCATCAAAGACCTAAACCAGACACTCAACGATGGAAACAAGGAATACTATCGCATTCCCGCCACCGAGGAAGAAGTAGCGCAGATGTTGGTGCTTTATGAGAACGCCGGAGGCTCTGAGACGGAATACTGGATGGATTATGGCTACAAACGCTTACGCATGATGGTGGAGATTTCCGACTTCAACTCTGCCGAGGTGGAGCGTGAACTCAACGACATCGCCAAGAAGACCGCCGAAATGTTTCCTGACGTCACCGTTACTGCCGTAGGCAACATCCCGCAATACACCACGATGATGCAATACCTCGTTCGCGGTCAGATGCAGTCATTCCTAATCTCTGTGCTCATCATCGCCATCATCCTGATGATTGCCTTCCAGAGCGTTCGTGTCGGCCTTATAGGCCTCATTCCCAATCTGATGCCCGCCATCTTTGTGGGAGGCTTTATGGGCTGGGCTGGTATTCCCCTGGATATGATGACCGCTACGCTTATCCCGATGATGCTGGGTATGGCCGTCGACGACACCATCCACTTCATCAACCACTCCAAACTTGAATTTGACAGGACTCCCGTCTACTCAGAGGCCATCCGCCGTACTTTCCGTGTGGTGGGCGTTGCCATCGTCACGACCTCCATCGTCACCTCCGCCGTGTTTGCCTGCTTCGCCACCTCGGTGTGTGCCATGTGCATCAACTTCGGCGTGCTTGCGGTCATCGGCATCATCTCGGCACTGCTTGCCGATCTGTTCATCACGCCGTTGCTCGTAAAGAGATTCCATGTTTATGGCAAAGAAAAACAAGAACAGCAATAATCAATAATAATTTCAAACACTATGAAAAGACATGTTTTATTGACGGCACTGTTTATGGCTGTCACCACACTAGCAGATGCCCAGACCGGGCGCGACATCATCCAACGCGTCAAAGACCGCCCCGACGGTAACACACGTTATGCGGAGATGCAACTCACCCTCGTCAAAAAGAACGGAGACAAACGCGAGCGCCAGATGGTCTCGTGGGCGATGGACGAAGGAAAAGACACCAAGAAAATCATGTTCTTCACTTATCCGGGCGACGTCAAGGGGACGGGCTTCCTGACCTGGGACTACGACCAGACGGGCAAGGAAGACGACAAGTGGCTTTACCTGCCTGCGATGAAGAAAACCCGTCGTATCAGCGGCTCCTCATCTAAGACCGACTATTTCATGGGCACTGACTTCACCTATGACGACATGGGCGGCCGTAATGTGGATGAGGACAAACATACGTTGTTGCGCGAAGACATGCGTGACGGCCATAAGTGTTGGGTCGTGGAATCCATTCCTG
>JAEEGJ010024289.1_pt1 | contig 12584 bp, 10 predicted proteins | sample 8958761 | NCBI WGS metagenome assembly JAEEGJ01 (sample SAMN16246546, study PRJNA631951) | gut metagenome | biome: gut microbiome; feature: rumen; material: RS-attached | host: Bos | place: Iran: Karaj | collected 2018-10 | reverse complement strand
ATACTCAACGTGAGCGGTGTTAATGGTGATACCACGCTCCTTCTCCTCAGGAGCATTGTCAATCTGGTCAAACGACTTAATCTTACCCTCGTTACCAGCAACTCTCTTAGAAAGAACGAGTGTGATAGCAGCGGTCAGAGTAGTCTTACCATGGTCAACGTGACCAATTGTACCAATGTTTACGTGCGGTTTGGTGCGCACAAAATTCTCTTTAGCCATAGCTTTACTTGTATTATTAATTATTGAATAATCGTGTATTTTTGTTCTGCTTCTAAAAAAATAGACAATTCAAGTAGAGCTGTAACTGAGAGTTGAACTCAGGACCTCTTCCTTACCAAGGAAGTGCTCTACCACTGAGCTATTACAGCATTCCGTTAGAGCGGAAAACGGGGCTCAAACCCGCGACCCCCAGCTTGGAAGGCTAGTGCTCTATCAACTGAGCTATTTCCGCGTAAGAACCTCTACTGAAGTGGGTGCTGATGGATTCGAACCACCGAAGTCGAAAGACAGCAGATTTACAGTCTGCCCCATTTGGCCACTCTGGAAAACACCCTTGTTCTTGAACCATCCTTTTACCGTCCTTTGCAGGCCCTTGGGAGAGCCTCTTGTCGGATTCGAACCAACGACCCCGAGATTACAAATCACGTGCTCTGGCCAACTGAGCTAAAGAGGCAAAATCCTTGCAGCCGTTTGGCATCGCATTCAGGATGTGTTCTAAAACGGCTGCAAAGTTACGACTATTTTTTTAATCACCAAAATTTTTCGGCGTTTTTTTTATTTATTTCTTAGTTTTTCTTTGAATTTTGTCAATTGGACCTTCATTGAGTCAACACATTGGTCTACACCTTCCTCGAAAGTATCGCAGGTCTTATTCACAAATAGCGTGTTGCCAGGAACGTTAACAGTCAGACTGGTCTCCTTGTTCATTGCCGTAGCCGGCTTAACTACTTTCAGTTGTACCTCAACTTTCTGAATATCCTCAAATGTTTTTTCCAACTTGGCGACTTTCTTTTCGATGAACGCCTCTAACTTCTCGGTAGCGTCGAAGTGAATCGACTGGATCTTAATTTCCATAGAAACCTCCTATTTTAAAAGTTAATAAGGTTATGCCCTGGGGTGGGCTTTTTCATAAACACGTTTCAGCTGCTCGAATGTTGTATGAGTATAGATCTCTGTAGTCGTGAGACTCTCATGTCCCAGCAGCTTCTTTACACTTTCCAATCCGGCATCATGATTCAGCATCGTAGTGGCGAAGGTATGTCTCAGCACGTGTGGCGTGCGTTTTTTCAGTGTCGACACCATCGAGAGATGCTTTCTCACCAAATAGCGCACCTGCTCACTGTTCATCGCCTGGCCCTTGTCGGTTAAGAAGAGTGCCGAGGTCTGTGCGTCCGGGAACTGCTCGTTACGCATTCTCATATAACGCATCAGTTCGGTTTTCAGCTCCTCACCGAAGGGAATCATGCGCTGTTTGTTGCGCTTACCCGTCACCTTCAGCTGGCACGCGTCCATGTCTATCATCGACTCTTCCAAGCCAACAAGTTCCGACAAACGCATTCCCGTAGAATAAAACATCATAATAATGGTACGCGCACGTACTTTATTATAATCATCCACATCACCCAGCACATCGTCCAACAACCTGTCCATCTCGTTTTCCCTCAGGAACTGGGGCAGCAACTTACTTTTCTTGGGTCCAGTCAGCCCATGAGCAGGATCTTTTACGATGAGCCTGCGCGAAAGCGCAAAACGATAAAAGGAACGCAACGCGCTCAACCTTCTGTTGATTGATGATGCATTGTTTCCTTTATCCATCATGTGCTCCATCCAGTCGCGGATGATATCAGAGTCTACCGACTCCCACGAAGGCACATGCTCCTTTGAATTTTTGAAGTACGACTCAAATGCCCGAAGGTCTTTGCCGTAACTCTGCACGGTACGCTCGGAATAATTCCGCTCATAGCGCAGGTAGTTCAAAAAATCATCTATCGTCATAGGCTTCGCCGCTTCATCACGATTTTCACGTTTTCGTCAGCGAATATACGGAATTTTATTCAAACTACCAAATTTTCGGGGAATAAATTACAATTCCTCGTTCTGGCGCAGTTTCTGTACGTAGATAGCGTGCTCCATCTTGAGTCTCTTCAGAACAGATGGCTTGTCAAACTGCTGACGTGCGCGGAGTTCCTTCACGACACCTGTCTTTTCGAACTTTCTCTTAAACTTCTTGAGAGCTCTTTCAATGTTCTCGCCATCTTTAACGGGTACAATAATCATGCTTTTGGTTTTTATTTTTTGTTAAACTTATGTTATTTTTTTCGTGTAGCCACGATTTGCGGGTGCAAAGGTACACCAATTTTATTAAACTGCCAAGTTTTTCAACAAATATTTTTTCAAAAGTCAACAATCTGCCCCTAAAGACGTGCTGACTTATGTTCCGGAAGGCCAAAAACCATGTAAGCCTTGCCGTAAGAATGTTTTAAAATGGTAATGTCTTTATTCCTCGGCAAGATACCATTTGGAATACTCCACATAATGGCGTGCGTAAGATTCCGCCTGGTCGGGATTGGTCTTTTTAATGAACTTAGCAGGAACACCGCCCCATATCTCATGAGGCCCTATGATGGTATGGCCCAGCACTAACGCACCGGCAGCTACTACGGCACCCTCTCCCACCACGGCATTGTCAAGCACAGTGCTGCCCATGCCGATCAGACTACCCCGCTTCAGCGTACATGCATGAACGGTAGCATTATGGCCGATGGTCACATCGTCCTCTATAATAGTCGGACCAATCTTGTTGGTAACATGAACGACGGCTCCGTCCTGCACGTTCACCCGGTTGCCCATCGTCACGGGAGCTACGTCACCGCGCACCACTGCATTAAACCATACACTGCACTCGTCACCCATGGTCACTTCGCCCACGATGGCGGCATTCTCGCTGAAATAGCACTCCTTTCCCCAACGTGGAGTAAGGCCTTTAACTGATTTGATAATTGCCATTTTTCGGCAAAGGTACGATTAAAATGAGTAAAAAACAAAGAAATCTTGTTTTTCTTTTCATTTTCAAGTGAAGTACCTATTGAAAGGTACTACAAAATGAGCGAAAGCGAGTGAATAAGGGGGAAAAACGGGAAAGTACTATCAGATAACACATGCCCCCGCCTATCAAACAATACATAAAAAAGGCTGCAACGTCATGTTGCAGCCATAAACAATTAAATAATGTATTCTACAAAGGAGCACAGGCATCACGCAGCCAGTCGTTCTCTGACGCGTCGAGGAACGGCGACAGACTATCGTAAACCACCTGGTGATAGTCGTTGAGCCACTGGATTTCCTCGTCGGTCATAAGCGTCTTGTCGATGGGCGCTTTGTCGATAGGACATAGCGTCAAGGGATCGAACTTCAGGAAACGGCCGAGCTCTGTCTCTCCCGCATCGACGATGAGCAGCGTATTCTCGAGGCGCACACCAAAGCGGTTGGCAAGATAGACACCCGGCTCATCTGTGACAGTCATCCCCGCACGCAACGGAGCCGGTTTCCATTCCATGCGTATCTGATGAGGTCCTTCGTGCACATTGAGGTAAGTACCCACACCATGACCAGTACCATGGAGGTAGTTCAGGCCGTTCTTCCATAGTGGCATACGGGCGATGGCGTCAATTTGTGTTCCGCTGGCTCCCTCAGGGAATATAGCGTTCTGCAGTTGGAGATGTCCTTTGAGCACCAGTGTAAACACCTTACGCTGCTCGTCGGTAACAGGTCCAAGGGCGATCGTGCGCGTAATATCTGTAGTGCCATCGAGATACTGTGCCCCACTGTCGAGGAGGAGCAGTCCCTCTGGCCGCAACGGGATGTCGGTCTCGGGAGTCGCCTCATAGTGTACGATGGCTCCATGCTCCTGATAGCCGGCAATGGTGTCGAACGAGATACCGCGGAACAAGGGTTGCTCTGCCCGGAGTGCGGTCAGTTTCTGGTCGACAGTTATCTCTGTCTGTCCGCCTAGCGCGACAGCGGGCTTCAGCCAGCAGAGGAATCTGACCATAGCGATGCCGTCGCGAAGCATCGCCTGTCTAAAACCCTTGATTTCAGTAGCATTCTTGACTGTCTTCATTCGTTTCACGGGCGACTCGGCCTCGATGACGGAAAGAGAGCCTTGTGCCTTGAGCTTGGAACCCTGGACAGTCTCATAAAGTGTATAGTTGACCTCGTTGGGATCGAGCAGAATGGTATACTCGAAATAGTCTTTGAGTCCTTTTCGTACGTTGTCGTAACTGTCAACACGGATGCCTTCTGACTTCAGATAGGCAGAGACCTCCGGAGTAAGCTTATCGGGGTCGATGAACAACGTAACATCTTTCGACGATAAGAGCAGATAGCTGACGAACACGGGATTGCAATGCACGTCGGTACCACGCAGGTTGAGTGTCCACGCAATATCGTCGAGTGCCGTCATGAGCATTCCGTCGGCATGCTGCTCACGCAATGCACGGCGGATGCGGGCAATCTTGTCGTGAGCGGTCTCACCGGCACGTTCCAACGGGAAGATCTCTACTTTGTTGCTGGGAATAGCGGGACGGTCCTTCCATATCAGGGCCAGCGGGTCGAGGTTCGTGCGCAGGGTGATACCTCCCTCCTTGCGCAACTCGGCAATCAGTTCCTTCACCTCGCTGACAGAGTTCACCATGCCGTCGAGTCCCACTTCAGGACTTCTGACATTACGCAGCTCGCTGCCCAACCATTGCGGAATGGTTGGCGTGCCAGGCATTTTCAGTTTCATTAACTGGAACTCAGTGTCTCTCAACTGTTGCTCAGCGGCAATGAAATAGCGGGAATCGGTCCACAAGGCTGCCGATGTCATGGTGACTACGGCTGTTCCAGCAGAACCGTTGAAGCCGGAAATAAACTCACGTCCTTTCCAATGGTCGGGAATATACTCTCCTTGATGGGGGTCGGTGCTTGGGAAGATAAAAGCAGAGAGATGCTCGCGCCGCATCACCTCGCGCAGGTCTTCCAATCGTTGGTTAACTATGTTCATATAAGTGTATTGTTTAAGTTATAAATGTAGTCTTATGTTGAATGACTCATGATCATATTATTCATGTAGTCTGATACCTCAGGCAGAAGCCGAATGGCTATCCGCCAAGTGTGGCCTTGATACCGTGAGCGGCGAACTGAGCAACACATCTCTGCTGGGTTTCAGCCGACGGGGTTGACATGGCGAAGCCTTCGGGGTTGTAACAGCCCCACATCCTACGATGTTTGTCTTTCCCCACATCGTGATATGGCAGCAGGTTTACCGTCTTTCTCGCCCAAGGAAGAGATGCCAGGAAGGCTGCGGTAGCCTCAATGTTCTGCTCATCCGCATTCACACCCTCTATCAAAGGAATACGCACGAAAAAGTCATGTCCTGCCAAGGCCAGTTGCCTCACGTTTCGCAGGATGACCTCATTCGACACACCCGTATAGCGCATGTGCTTGTCGTTGTCCATCAGCTTGATGTCGACCAAAAACAGTTCACATTCGGCAGCTATGCGACCGACGGTTTCGGCAGAGGCGTAGAGCGATGTGTCAACCGCACGATGGAACCCGCGCCGTCCAAACTCATGCAGTAGCTGCAAGGTGTAATGCTCATGCATCAACGGCTCACCACCACATAAGGTGACTCCGCCATGACTCTCCTCCATCACGGCACGCTCTTTCTCCACCTCGTTCATCAATGCGTCCAGGGACCACTCCTTGCCGCACATCTCCAAAGCCGTGGTCGGACATTCCTCCACACATTTCCCACAAAGCAGACACTCATTGGCTGTCGGACGAATACCTTCAGCCGTCATCTCAAGCGCATGCTGCGGACAAGCCTCCACACAACTGCGGCAACCTAAGCACTTGGACCGCTTATAGAGCCGCTGCCTCTGAGACGTCCACCCTTCCGGATTATGGCACCACACACAACGCAACGGACAGCCCTTCATGAAAAGGGTTGTCCTGATGCCTGGTCCATCGTGGATGGCATAGCGTTTGATGTCAAATATAAGCGCCATTTACATCTCGTTGTTTTCCGTCCGGGCGATAATCTCGTTTTGCAGCTGCTCCGTCATATCGTTGAAATAGTCGGAGTAACCCGCCACGCGCACCAGCAAGTCCTTATACTCATCGGGATGCTTCTGGGCATCTCGCAACGTTTCCGTATCGATGATATTGAACTGGATATGGTGGCCACCGAACTTGAAGTAAGTACGAATCAGACTCGCCAGTTTCCGCTGGTCTTCCTCGTTTCTAAGCAGGGCCGGCACCATGCGCATGTTGAGCAGTGTGCCTCCACTCTTGGTCTGGTCGAGTTTGCCTAACGACTTGATGACGGCGGTAGGACCGTTTGTGTCGGAACCGTGTGAAGGCGATGTGCCGTCGCTGATGGCAAAATGTGCAAAGCGCCCGTTCGGTGTTGCGCCACATACCGAACCAAAGTAATTGTGGCACGTCGTACTGAGCATATTCAAATAGGTCTTTCCGCCACGCGTGTTAGGACGCTGCTCTATGGCCTGCACCAAATCATCGTACACACGGACGGCAATCCGGTCGGCATACTCATTGTCGTTTCCGAAGAACGGTGTGTGGTTGCGAATATACTGGCGCATCTTCTCCAGGTCAGCAGCAGTTGGCAGAATGCCGCCTGCGGTATTGCCGGACAGCGACTGGGCAGAGACTTCCTGTCCCCAGTTGCGTGAGCAGGCGTTGAGCACCTGCTGCATTGTATAGCGATGGTCCTCGAACACGTGTTTCTTCAGCACGGCAAAGCAATCGGTAATCGTTCCCAGACCCGTACACTGGATGTAGGTCGTGTTATAACGCGCGCCACCGCTATAATAGTCCTTTCCCTTCTCGATACAATCATCTATGTAGAGGCTCAGGAAGGTGGCAGGAGCATAGAGCGAGAACATGCGCTCAATGTAATTGTTTACCGACAGTTTCAGGTTAACGAAATACGTCATCTGCTGCCGCCATGCCTCATACAGTTCATCGAACGACTCAAACTGGCACGCGTCACCGGTCAGCAGTCCCAGTCTTTTGCCGGTCTCGGGGTCTATGCCGTTGTTGAGCGTTATCTCCAGTATTTTCGGGGTGTTCAGATAGCCCGTCAGCAAATAGGCTTCCTTACCGAATGCACCCACCTCGATACATCCCGAGCAGCCTCCCTCGCGCGCATCCTCCAACGACTTGCCCTCGCGCACCAGTTCGCGCACATAGGTGTCGGGATTGAACACTGACGGATAGCCATGTCCCTGCCGAATCACACGGATTCCCTCGAGCAGGAACTGGTCGGGTGTCTCTTCCGCAATATGGATACTCAGGCCTGGCTGCAGTTCGTGCAGTTCTTCCTGAATCTCGAGAATCATATATGACAGGTCGTTCACTGCATTTCTGCCCTCACGGTCCACGCCACCGATATTGATATTCGTAAAATCGTTATACGTTCCCGACTCCAGTGCAGTGACGCCCACCTTTGGCGGAGCGGGCTGGTTGTTGAACTTAATCCACAGACAACTGATCAGCTCTTTTGCCTTTTCGCGGGTGAGGGTACCGGCAGCCAGATCCTTCTGATAGAACGGATACAGATGCTGGTCGATATGCCCGGGATTCATCGAGTCCCACCCGTTCAGTTCTGTCACTGTTCCGAGATGCACAAACCAGTACATCTGAATAGCTTCCCACAAGTCACGGGGCGCATGGGCAGGAACCCAACGGCACACATCGGCAATCTTGCGAAGCTCACGAATGCGCTGGAGTTTTCCGGAATTGCCGGTCTCCCCAGATATTTCGGCTGACAGTTTATCCGCCATCTGCTCCGCCAGTTCGGCATGCCGCTCGGCAAAGAGGATAGCTGCGTCGCACGAGATGGCCATGGCCTCCAGTTCCTGCTGCTTGTCGGTGGCTTCAGGGTCGTAGATAAAGTCAAGCTGCGCCAACCTTTCACTAATGCGTTTCTTCACATCAAGAAGTCCCTCCCGGTACATTTTTCCGTCCATGGCGGTATGTCCGGCAGCCCGTTGTTCCATAAACTCTGTGAACACGCCTGCATGATAGGCCTCCTCCCACTCCTTCGACACATGGTTGAAGATGCGCTCACGCTGCGTCTTTCCCTTCCAGTAGGGAATCACCTCGCGCTCGTAGGTGTCGATGTCCTCCTGACTGATGGTATATCGCTGCAGCTCCCGCTCGTTCAGCGTGTGCAGATCCTCCACCGAGTGGCACGTCAGTTCGGGGAATGTCGGGACAGCCTTGGGCCGTGGTCCGCGCTCTCCTACTATCAGCTCATCGTCGCCGATGTAGAGCGTTTTCTTCTTGCAGATCTCATAGAAGTTACGGGCACGCAGCACGGCAATGGGCATGGTGCCATAATTCTCGCGGTAGAAGGCGGTCTCGATGAGTGCGCGCTCTATGCTCAGGGTAGTCGGCATGTCGATACTCTGCTGGTGCAGCCGTTTGATGCGGGCGTTCATGCCACCGTCGTTCTCAGGGTATTTAATCGAATAATTCATCCCGTTTTCAATGTTTCTTATGTGGAAGTTTATTAGGAGTGGAATGCCGTATCGTCTGCCCCGCCCCATCCGGGTGTCTTTGCAGCGCGACAGTCTTTCCACTCGCACCATTTTCGTTTCTTTCAATTCCGTTTGTCAAATCGGCTCCACCGCCTCCTTGGCCTGATACACTTCCTCGATGGTCATCGGTTTGCGAAGGGTTCCCAGCTGGCGGGCGCCGTCCTTGGTGATGACATAGTCCAGCTCATTGCGCAGGCCCGTGAAGTCTCGCCACGCATCCAGTTTCTCGTAGCAGATGAAATCGGTAAACTGCTTCTCAGCACGCCACTTGTCCATCAGCTCCGGAATGAAATAGATGCCCGGCTCTACCGTAAACACGAATCCCGGCTCCAGCGGCCGTGCAAGCCGTAATGACTTAAAACCGAACTGACGGCTCTTCGCCTGTCCTTCAGCATAACCTACGTATTGCTCGCCCAGGTTTTCCATGTCGTGCACGTCCAACCCCATCATGTGACCTAGTCCGCAGGGGAAGAACAGTGCGTAGGCACCTGCCTCGGCAGCCTCGGCGGCATCACCTTTCATCAGTCCGAGACCTTTCATTCCCTCCACAATCGCGGTTGCCGCGGCAATATGTGCCTCACGGAATGGCACACCGGGCTTCAACTTGTCCACCGCCGCACGGAAACTTGCCAGATGGATGTTATAAATATCTGCCTGACGGCTGGAGAATCTCTCACCCACCGGCATTGCCGACGACAGGTCGCCGGCATAGTGCATCTTGGTTTCCGCTCCGGCGTCCAACAGGAAAATGTCACCGTCGCTCAATTCATGGATGAACCCATGATTATGCAGCACCTGTCCCTGTACCGTGGCGATGGTAGGAAAGGCAAGCGTATTGCCGTTCCTGCATGCCACTTCCTCGATGGCCGCCGCAACCTGCGACTCGTGCATTCCGGGCCGTACCATCCGGTAAGCCGTCAGGTGCATCCGCGTGCTCAGGTCCACGGCCTCCTCTATCTGCTGCAGTTCTTCCTCGTCCTTATGGTTACGCTGGGCGACGATAGCCTTGATGAAGTCCACCGAGGCGTTTGCTGTCTGGGCAACAGGCTCGATGCCCAGCAGTTCCTGCAGCCACACTTGGTGGTCGCCACGATAAGGCGGCAAGTAGTGCACCGTGCCATGCTTTGCGCGCGTCTTGTCAAGATAGCCTTTCAGTTCGTCCATGGGCCGAGTCTCGTATAGTCCCAGCTGCTCGCACCTCTCTTTCAGCGAGGGCATGGTGCCCGTCCAAACAATGTCGTCGATGGTTAGCTCGTGTCCGAACACGATTTCCTTGTCAGCGTCGATATCAATGACGGCGGCAAGACCGGCATCATCGAGTCCGAAGAAATAGAGGAACGAGCTGTCCTGGCGGAAGCGGTAGGTGTTGTCGGCATAGTTCATGCCCACCTCCTGATTGCCCAGGAAGAGCAGCAGTCCGCTGCCAACCGACTTCTTCAGTTCCTCCCTGCGCCTTGCGTATGTTTCTTTTCCTATCATCAGTTCTTGGGTTTTGTGTATTCGTTGATTTTCTTGTGTTTACTAATTTGCAGATTGGTCAACGGGAAGAATTCCGCCAGCAGGTCATACAGGTCGGCATCATATTCTTTCAGTTCCTCGCGCGTGTTACACCAGTTATGCTTGCCGTCAGGCTTCGGCATTTCGGCATTCACGTTGAACCAGTCCTGTACCGCCTCGGCAAAATACTCCTCCTTGTCTGTGATGCGGTAGGTACCGTCCAGCTTTCCGCTTGCTTTCGCCTGCTCATAGAGATTCTGCAGGCGTTTGTTGAAGGCGGTGTCCACCTGAATGATGCCGATGCAGTGGATGGCATGGGCAAACTCGTGAATCAGAATGTCCTCGGCATGGTATTTGTCAATCTGATAAGCCAGAATATTCTCCTCGGCACAACTGGTGAGCGGCTCCTCGATGGTTCCGCCCAGTCCGCGGGCACGCAGGTCCCAGTTCAGCGCCGTGTCGTTCACCAGGTAATGATGCTCGGGCAGGTCGGTTGTTCCCTCATAGCGCGCCATGATGGCGACACGGGCGTTCGCCCGCCACATCGCCTGCAGAATCTTTTTGTCCAGCATGCTCGTCATCGCATACAACGTGCGGTGGGCGGCAGTAAAACACGAGTCAGGCACCCGCCACGACGATATCAGTGGAATGCCGTTCACATCCACATATTTCTTATAGAACTTGTCGAGCTTCAGTGAGTCGGGCGGCGACGTCACCACACACGGCGGAATGTCAAGTGTTTCCTCCCCCGCAACAGCTGCTGTTTTCTGTCGCTCCTGACAAGAAAAGAGCAAGAAAAAAGACATGACAAAAAGAATCAAATGTTTCATAGTCGTTTATTAAATGTTAGATTTGTAACATACAGTTTACAAAGATACAAATAAGAACCAAAAAAAGATTGTCATTAACTCCTTTTAACTCCATTAACTATGCTTACTTCCCAAATTATTGTATCTTTGCAGCACTTTAAATCAACTTTTAAGAAACATCAAATTATGGCATTTTTAACTAATGACAAACTTACAATCGTCGGCGCAGCCGGTATGATTGGTTCAAACATGGTTCAGACCGCCTTGATGATGGGTCTGACAGACGACATCTGTCTTTACGACGTATTCTCACCCGAGGGTGTTGCTGAGGAAATGCGTCAGAGCGGTTTCGGTAATGTGAAGATCACTGCCACTACCGACGCTGCAGAGGCTTTCACCAATGCTAAGTACATCATCTCTTCTGGCGGTGCTCCCCGTAAGGCAGGCATGACCCGTGAGGATCTGCTCGCTGGTAACTGCAAAATCGCTGAGGAGCTGGGTCAGAACATCAAGAAATACTGTCCGGACGTTAAGCACGTGGTAATCATTTTCAACCCCGCCGACCTTACCGGTCTGGTAACCCTTCTCTATTCAGGACTGAAACCCAGTCAGGTGACCACTCTTGCCGGTCTCGACACCACACGTCTGCAGAGCGCATTGGCTAAGAAGTTCAATGTGATGCAGGATGAGATTACAGGTTGCGCTACCTATGGTGGCCACGGTGAGCAGATGGCAGTGTTCGGCAGCCACGTTGAGATTGCAGGCCGCAAGCTGACCGACATCATCGGTACCGACGAGTTCCCAGAGGCAGAGTGGGAAGAGATGAAGACAGCCGTTACAAAGGGTGGTGCCAAGATTATCGAGCTCCGCGGACGCAGCTCATTCCAGAGCCCCAGCTACCTGTCTGTTGAGATGATTCGCTCGGCTATGGGCGGTGAGCCTTTCCGCTTCCCCGTTGGCACATACGTGAAGACCGACAAGTACGACCACATCATGATGGCCATGAAGACCACCCTCGACCAGGAAGGTGCTAAGTTTGAGGTTCCACAGGGAACTCCCGAGGAGAACGCCAAGCTCGATGCCAGCTACGAGCACCTCTGCAAGATGCGCGACGAACTGGTTACATTGAACATCGTTCCTCCCATCGCTGAGTGGAACAAGATTAACCCGAACCTCTAAGCAACGGTTATATATTAATAAAGGAACGGCCCGATGGGTCGTTCTTTTTTTATCCCAACCAGACCCGTTGGGCCGCTGATGACAAAAGAAGTCTATGCGGATAGGGAATGGAAGATTTTTAACCTCTTGTCTTTTCGATGGAACTTTCGCTTGGAGACGAAAAGAAAAACAAATTTTTCTTTTGCATTTCGCTCACTTTTTCGTACCTTTGCTGAAGATTAACCTTCCTTATTTACGTCTGGGTGGAAGGTTCTCAAAAACGCAAATTAACACTTTTCAAAGGCTATCACTGCAGTGAGAGAGTCCTATCACTGGAGTGAGAGAAAGCTATCACTAGAGTGATAGGATCCTTTCACTGGAGTGATAGACTTCCCATTTGTGCCTGATTGTACTCTGAACGATGACTATGTGTACCTCAAAACATGCTTGATTGTACCGCAAAACATGCCTGATTGTACCGCAAAACATGCCTGATAGTCCCCCTCAGACCATA
>JAEEGJ010024288.1_pt1 | contig 12584 bp, 10 predicted proteins | sample 8958761 | NCBI WGS metagenome assembly JAEEGJ01 (sample SAMN16246546, study PRJNA631951) | gut metagenome | biome: gut microbiome; feature: rumen; material: RS-attached | host: Bos | place: Iran: Karaj | collected 2018-10 | reverse complement strand
GAGCTGAAGGAAGAGCCGTTCGCCATGCTCGTCGCGGTCGGGGTACATGTGGAATTCAGTTGACAGTTGAGCGTTGAGAGTTGACAGTTGTTCGATGTCCTTCTGTGTGAGCAGGGTGGCTGAGGGGATGGCGATGGCCTTATGTCCAGCGGAGAGCATCGCCCAGCAGTCGGAGCAGCCTTCGGTGATGTAGAGCGGTTCGTTGGGTCGGAGCAGATTCAGCACAGGCAGGTTGTAGATGCCGCATTGTGAGCCGCTTGGGAATCGGAAACGGGGTAAGGCGCCACGCTTCAGGTTGCGGTTCTGAATGCCGGTCAGCTTGCCCTCCTGATTATAATAAGGTATCTGCAGCCAGTTCACGCCCTCGCGGTCTTGCCACGATGTCAGCCGGCACCAGCGCACCACCCTTGGGTCAATCCTGCGCTCATCAAAAAGGAACTTTCGTGCCTCAGGAGAAAGATAAGGATGCTCGAAGAAGCGTTCATAGCGAGCAGCGTTGAAAGTTGACAGTTGAGAGTTGACAGTTGAAAGTTGTGGTTTCCACTCGTCAATAATGACGTTGTGCTCATCCGCCAGCCATCGGCAAGCCTCCTTGAAGTCCTTATTCAGATGCTTCATCACGAGGTCGATGGTGTTGCCGCTTGCGCCGCACACGAAGCAGCGGAACGTGTTTCTGCGCACGCTGAACGACAGGCTCGGGTGGTTGTCTGCATGGAACGGGCAGAGTGCCTTGTGCATTTTCACTTGGAGTCCAAGTCGCTCTGCGACCCCCTCAATGGGGAGGTCGCGGAGCTTTTGAAGTTCAAACTTGTTCATGATGGTTCAGGGTTTAACGTTTGGAACTGAGAGACCCAGGTACTCGTCGGTCTTGGTGTAGAGGCCTGTCTGGTTGCTGTAGGTGATGAACCCACGGTTCTTCCAGACGTTGAGCTGATGCTTGGTGCCCTCCTTGCTCTTGCCGAGGTTCAGGCGCAAAGCCTCCAATTGCTGTTCGTTGAAGGACGTCGAGAGGCTGTCGAGCATATTCTTGGGGCCGCTCTTCTGCGTTTCTTCCGACTGTGCATCGCCACCTTTGAACATGTCGCCAAACACTTTCACCTTTGACCAAAGGTCATAATAACAGAACCACACGACGTACTCACCGATGGAACGTGACCATGTCTGGTCGTTCAGAATCCAAAGGATGGCGCCTTTCTTCCATGCGGCGAAAATGCTGCGATGGGAGAGTTCAAAGAGCATGTCGTCATCGGCAAGGTCGGCCAGTTTCGCCATCTCTTCTGCCAGCTGGTCGGCAATCTTGTTCAAAGGCTTGACCACAAACTTGCCCTTGCAGTTGTCCAGACGCAACAGGTATTCGTCGAGCTTGGCCAGAAACGCTTCGTCATACGAGCCTTGACGCGGAATCTTTCCTTTACGCTCCCCACGAGCCTTGTAGGCAAAAGGAATGCGGCCGAAGAAACCGTTGGTCAAATCCTTGCGATAGAACGAGCGCGCGGCTTCAGGCGTGGAGCTGAACGTGATGTTGGCACGAAGGGTGGGATTGCCCGTCACTCCATCGGCTGTGGCACGAAGGGCTCCGGCACGCTGGCGGTCGTAAATGTTGCGCACCATGTGGCTCACCTGACTATGCCCGCCACAGATACGGTTGGCCATCTCCACCTCGGGCAGGTTCAGGTATTGTGTACGCCCTCCCATCTTCTCCAGCGCCATCGCATTCTGAATGAATGCCGCATTGGTCAGGTCGGCAGGTGGAAACCAGAAACTGACATCAGGCCGTTCGGGCTTCTCCTTATTGGCGCCCTTGGTCTTCATCTGGCGTTGCCAATCGACAAGTTTCTTGTACTCAGTCTCATCATGGTCTCGAAATGGTCTCATGATGGCCTCCACAAGGTGGGTCAACTGAGCCTTTCCGATGCCTGAAGGGCCAATCAAATGCCCCATCTGGCCACAAAGTTCATAGTATTTGTTGTCGCAATACATGAACTCCACATCTGCCAAGTGGGCTGCAAGTGCAGGAATTGCCATAGGAACAAGCGGTTCACGCATGTCACGAGAGGCCTGAGAGAGGAGTAATTTGCATACTTCTGTGCCTTTTGCAGGCTTTGGCATCGCAGGAGCGGTGCAGTCAAATATATTGTAATTCATTGCTTTATAGGAAGTTAAATTGTTATTTGATTCGAATTGGATAGCTCTTCCAGTCTCAGTCTCAGAGTCTCAGTTGTTTTTTATGCCACCCCCGATTCCCACTCTTCTATATCTATATATATGATTATTAATAAGTTATAAAGACTTTAAAAGAGGGTTTGGAGTTAAATTGTGACATTTTTTCGAACTGAGACTGAGATTTGAGACTGCTGTTAACACTCACTTTCTTCTACAAGGCCACTCATTCCATGTGGGTTGCTCTTGCCTGCAGTCGAGGGTCGTGTCTCCACAAAAGTGTAATGGTCTTCACCATCGCGTGTGAGCACACCCGTGTATTCCTTACCAAGTTTCGTTACTCTGTCTGTGCGAAGGATTGTTTTCACATCCACACACAGGTCGGTGTTGCGGTTCCAGCCGCCGAGGCGAGGTTCGCTTACTTCCTCAAAACCAGCCTCAATCTTGCAATTAAAAAATTTACGCATAATTGAAATGTTATTAGTTTTTTTAATTGCCTTCTCGCACTTGACACGATGATATAGAAAGGCGTTATTCATCTCGTGCTCGGAGCCGTGCTTAGTTTTTGACTGCCGCTGATCTCTGAAAAAAGAAAGCAGCAGAAACTCCGATTTGGAATTCCTGCTGCAAAGGTACGCACTATTGAAAGACTAAACTATAGTGCATAAATGTACATAAATGTAAAGCCAAAAAAGCTTATTTCGAACCATCTTGCTCATGGTGTCAGCCCTTCTCAAAGAGGTCATCGATAAGCGAACGCCAGGGTTGCTCTCTCTTGGCGCTATACACCTGCGTCAAGGATGAGTACAGGCGCGTGACGCCGAATAATTCGTTGAGACTGTCTTCGGGAAATTTCGCGCCGGCGTTGCCGTAAAGAGAGTGCTTGTAATTGTAAACGCACCCCAGAAAGTAGGCCAGTTCCGATGTGTTGGGTTTGTCGCCTGTGCCTTTCCAACGGTATTTGCCATTGTCCGTAGTCTCCATGTATTGTTTCTCCATAGCCTTCGCAAAGGCGTCTCTTGCCCGAGGCGTGTCAAGACCCTTGGGCAGTTGAATGCAGTTGCTGCCAAGTCCACGTTTCTCGTCCTGCTGCTCCAGCCACTCCATCGAAAGCATGCCGATGGTCTGGATCTTCAGTTTGGGCAGCGACAGCTCGGCTATGTCCCAAACCTCCCTGACCACGGGCTCTACCTGATGATTGTAGGAATCCCAGAAGCCATAGGTTTCGCCTTTCCCCATTTTCTCACAGGCTATGCCACGAAGCTTGCCGGCATCGGAGGGCTTTGAGTTCTGGAGCTGCCGCAGCTGACTCAACCAGAGTTCGTCCTGCTTGAGAGCCAACAGCCACTCATCAGCTGAGCGATAATCTGCGCGGTTGTTGCTTATCATAGGGCTTCGTCCTCTCCGCACTTGTAACCATACGCGCACCGTTCGGCATGGGACAGCAGATAGCCGAACGCCAGCGAGTCGTCAGTCACCCAGCCTTCTGCCAGATACTGGGCGCGCACCTCGCGTACTTTCTCTGCAAAGCGTCCCATAAGCTCCCTTGAGGAGCCACGTCCGTACACTTCCTTGTCCATGTAGTCGTGGAGCGCCTGCGCAGCCTCCAGCACCCCCTTGTCGAACTGCCGGGGCAGCACGCCGTAGATCTCGTCGTGCAGTATCACCACTTCGGAGTGCAGCTTCAGCCTGCGACCCCGTTGCCAGTGCCGCTCTATCCGAAGCAGCGCATTGATGATCTCCTTCACATAGTCGCGAGGGGGAATATCCGTATTGTCCGGTCGGCCTACCAATTCGAGGTACTCCCTCGAGAAAAGCTCGGCCAGCTCGTCCTGTGCCGGCAGGTAATGTTGACTTGCATACACGTTGATGGCGTGCTTCCTCATGATGTAGGCCGTGTGCATCGCAATCCGTTCGTATGCCGTCGTGGAGAGCCATTCCACCAGCCGCTTGTTCGACACCCAGAGGCGATTCCTGATGCCGAAGGCCTCCTTCAGGTCGAACGTGAAATGCAGGCTCAGGTCGTGGCACAATCCTGCCACTTCCTGCATCAGCAGCAGACGTTCCCTTTCCTCATCAGTCAGCGTCTGCAGCCCCTCCTGCGTCATCAGCGGGTTGGATTCATTCATCTTCAATCTGCCCTCGTCAGCCGTCCAGAACTTGTCCGACAGCCACATGGCCAACGGTGCATACCCATGCGTCGCCGTCAGCAACCGTTCCACCTGCGCGAGCCTGTAAGCCCTGCGCTCCTCGCCCCTCAGCCGGCTTGCCGCCGCGAGGTTGACTCCCTTGAAGAAATCGTTCTCTATCTGTGCCAGCATCTCCCTGGCCGTCCTTGTCTGCTTCATAGTCATGAATTGATTTTGTGTGCAAAGATAGCTATTAATCGGCATAAAAGTGATGGAAACACTATTGAAATGAAAATAAATTCCTGATTTATCATTTTTTTACTATTTTACTTTCCAATTTAGGAAAGTTTTCATATCTTTGCATCGCAAATCATCATAAGAATGAACGAAAAATTCAAAATTGTCTATTCTGATGAGGAATAGCCAAGGCAGAAGCTATGCGCAAAGAATATTTTAACGACAAAATACAAGAAAGGAAATGAAACTACACACACACGAAGAAATGCTGGACGCTGTGATCGGCAAGAAAGGTACAACAGCCCGCAATGAATTTGACGCAAAGCTGAAGGCCGAGATTGACTCTTACCAGATAGGAGAAGCCATCAAGCAGACCAGGCAGCAGCAGAACCTCACCCAAAAGCAGCTGGGCGAACGCATGGGGGTGCAGGAGGCGCAAATCTCAAAGATTGAGAGCGGCAAGAGCATCACCTATGCCACCATCGTGAGAGCTTTCAAAGCATTGGGAGCCAAGACTGCATCCCTCGACCTTGGCACAATGGGACGCGTCGCATTGTGGTGATGTTCCATCCATCGATTTTGAAAAAAGAAACCACCACTTTTTCACGCTCACCGGACAATTGGGACAAAGGACACCCCGTTTTTTGTGCGCTCACTCTTTGTGGTCAACTATCTTCACACAGGCGGTGACGGCGAAGGTGACGAGGCAGAAGGCCATGACGAGCCAGAAGAAGTTTTGGTAGCCGATGTTCTCGGAGATGAGACCAGAGACCATGCCTGGGAGCATCACACCACCAAGGTACTGACCTGCCGTGCAGATGGAGAAGACGGCTGTGGAGCGTTCGCCACGAGAGAAGGTGACGAGGTAGAGGGTGTAGGCAGCAAAGCCGAGACCATAGCCTATCTGTTCGATGCAGACGCAGGAGCCGATGAGCCAAAGGTTGTCGGTGGGGAAATAGCTGAGATAGACATACACGATGTCGGGCAATGTGATGCAGAGCACGAGTGGCCAGAGGCATTTCTTCAAACCCCACTTAGACACAGCCCATCCACCGACGATGCCACCCAGCAGCAAGCCAATGACACCAAGGGTTCCGTAGATGAGTCCGAAATCCACGTCGCTCATGGAAAGACCACCCTCAGCCGTGCTGCGAGTGAGAAAAAGCGGCACAATCTTGGTCAGCAATCCCTCGGGAAGACGGAACAGGAGGATGAAGCAGAGGGCAGAAATGAGGTGTGGCTTGGTGATGAACACCTTCAAGGTACGTCCAAACTCACGCAACTGCTCCATGAAATTGAAGCGGTCATGCACCACCGTTTCCACCTTGGGCAGGATGAATGCATGATACAAGCCCAAGAGGAACATGAGGATGCCAAGAATGATGAATACGGTCATCCAAGATGCTGACACCGACTGCATCGCTTCCCCGAAATGTCCATCCTGCATATAGCCTGCCAAGAGCACGAGTCCTCCCTGCCCTATCACCATACCGATGCGGTAGAACGTATTACGCACACCCACATAAAGTTCCTGCTCTTTGTCGGGCAATCCGATGATGTAGAAACCATCGGCAGAAATGTCGTGGGTAGCACTGGCAAAGGCAATAAGCATGAAGACCGCCAATGAGCCTTGTAGCCAGAAATCAGTAGGCAAAGTGAATGCCACCAATGCCAACGCTATGCCCATGAGGAACTGCATGGACACAATCCACCAGCGTTTGGTCTTGAGGTTGTCGATGATAGGACTCCAAATGGGCTTGATGACCCAAGGCAGTCCGAGCCAACCCGTATAAACCGTGATTTGACCGTCGGAAAGTCCGAGTTCCTTGAACATGATGACGGAGATGAGCATCACTGCCGAGAAAGGCAAGGCTTCGCCCAGATAGAGAGAGGGTACCCAAGCATAGGGCTTGGATGTTGAAAGTTTAGCGTTATTCATTGAACAATATTGATTTTGTTTTACATACAACTAATAATATCCATGCCACAGGGGCGATGGCGGCACATGCGAGGAAGAAGGTCTGGTAGCCCAACTCCGTGCAGATCCATCCCGACAGGGTCATCGGCACCACCATCAGGCTTGCCACCAGAGGCACGTAGAGGAAATTGGTGGTGTTACGATAGCGCTGTTCGGATATATAGATAATGAAAGGACGGCACACGTTGAGTCCGAATCCGAAGCAAAGCTGGGCAAAGAACGTCATGCAGCAAATCAGCAGCAGACTGTCGGGCTGAGGATTGCGTGCCATCAGCCAATAGGACAAGGGCGAGAGGGTCAGCACAACGGCTGTGTCCCAGAACATGGCACTCTGACCATTTTTCTTCATCATGGCACGACCGATGATCACACCCAAGAAGAATGCCACCACACCGATGGTTCCCTGTGCAAAGCCCACGTCCTGCACGGAACAACTCAAGCCACCTTCCTCAGACGATGCCAAGAGGAAGAACACGCGGGTGTTGAAAAGCAATGCCTGTGGCAGCAAGAGGACAAAGAGGCTGATGAACATCGTCAGCACATGAGGCTTCTGCTTGAATCGGGCAAGGGAATGCAGCTCTGTCTTCACTGAATCCTTGAGACTCTCGTGCCGATGACGATTGAACACATGAGGATGTTGCAGCACCACGAAATTGAGCACAAAGAACACGAGGAAGCCTCCTGCCACCAAGGAACTCTCCATCGCCCACGCTTTCTGATAGCTGCGGAAGAACACCTCGAAGCCACCTGCCACAATCAGCAGGATTCCGTATGTGACCACCAGTGTCAACTGCGACGAAACCATCTTCGTGTTGCCATACAATTGCTGTTCGAGCGGATAGAGCATCCGGCTGTAATACATCCGCGACAAGAGCTCGTGCCAAGCACACAGGAAGGAAAGCACAAACAAGAAAATGAACAGGAGCCAGTCCTGCACTTTTGTCTCCGATATATAGACCGCTATGCCCATCAGACAGATGAACATCAGCAGTTCCACCCAATGAAGGTTCCGCTTGTAATTCCCAGCGTTGCGAACCTTGCTGTGGAAATAACTTTTCATCACCCAAGGCAGGAAGAGCAAGCCGCTGTAGAGTGCCGCCATCGTCTCGTCGGCACCAAACTGCACAAACATCAGCAAAGCCACAAACATCACCACAGCCGAGGGAATCTCCTCAGCAATACAAAGACTTGGAATCCAAATCCACGGGCTATATTTGCGTCTTACCATTTCTTCGTCAGTTCTGCATGGGGATAATAAAAGGTCAATATCTCATCATAAGGAATGCCCTGATCGCCCATCACGGCAGCACCTATCTGGCAGAGTCCGACACCATGTCCCCACCCTTTTCCATGCAGGATGAAGCCATCGGCAGTCTTCTCCACCTCGAAGGCAGAGGAATAGAGGTGCGACTCGCTGAGCCATTTGCGGATTTCCAGTTCCTTACCCACCGTCAGCGTACGTTTCTCCCCCACTACCTTCAGGGAGATGATACGTCCAGAAGCACCACGCTGCATCGGCACAAGGTCGAGGATGCGTCCGAAATCAATGCCCGACTTCCTGCCGACCAGTTCAGAGAGTTCGTCTGTCGTATAGTGAACATCCCAGCGGTAGAAATCCACCGTCTCCTGGTCGTAGTTGTTCAGCACCTGCGAGAGGATGCGCTTGTCCTTCGTGTTGCAATAAGGGTCGGGCTTCGCCACGAGATACGGGTGACGGATATTCTCCCAACACGACTCAAACACCTCCGTCATTCCACCGCAGCACTTCGAGAAACGGGCATCACAAATCTTTCCCTCATATGTCAGCACCAATCCACGTGTCGCCTCAATCGCTTCCACCACCTGCGGATTCGACTGACGCGTAATACCCTGATAGCGCTGGCAATGGTCGTCGGCACACACATCAAAACCTGTATGCGCCTCGCTGTCGTACCAACGGATGATGCTGTTCTCGCTCAGTTGCTCATGATAGCTGGCAGTTGGCAGTTGACAGTTGATAGTTGACAGTTGACAGTTGACAGTTGACAGTTTATCGTTATCGTTATCGTCAACGTTATCGTTAAGAATCCTCATCAACCAACTGCGCGAGATCACAGCATGTGCCTTCAGGAGTTCGAGGGAGGCATTCGCACTCATCTCGCTGCTGATGACGCTGGTCAGATACGTCTCCACCGGCACAACATTGATGGCTCTCACCTGCCCCTCTTCCATCTTCAGCAACAAAGCCCCACAGAAGGTCTGCTCCTCCTTACGTTCCCAATGGAAACCTATGCCGATGACCACATCTTTCAAGGTGAAAGACGCTCCTTGTTCGGCAGGCACAAAGAGACGTTCCTCCGCCGATGGTGTGAAGCAATGTTCACCCACAAAAGGCTTTCCATCCAGCAGATATGCCGAATGGAAAACAACACGCACCTCACGTGCTTTCAGTATGCCGACTTTCACGTCACGCTCTTGTCCCATATCGATTGTTTTCAAGCCCTATTGATCATTTACCACTCTTGAACTTCATCACCATACCGAGCTCAGCATCAAGGCTCATGCCGCACTCCTGAATGATGGATTTCGCCAGCTCTGCATTCATCTGGTCGAAGTCCTCCTTGCGAGGCGTGATGATCATGCCACCCATATCGAGAGAGCCAGGACTGACCATCACCTGCTCTTTTCCCTCCTTGAAATAGCAATCAGGACGATGCTTCGTACGGGGAAGGATGACGCTGACGATACGCTCGTAACCATCGGCAGCATTCGACTGCGACCACGCCATAATGTTCATCATCGGCTCGTATTCATCCTCGTTGATGGGGAGGGAACGATACACCTTCTCGAACAGCACCTTGTTGGCATGTGGGGTGCGGGTAATGATGACAATGCCCGGACAGAGATAGTTGCGAAGACTGAACACACCCGTGCTGTCTGCCACCATATCCATCTTCACAGCCTCCAGATATTCCTCCTCGCTGATAGGCCAGATGCGAGAGAGGTTGGGCTTGTAGAGTTTGTTCCAATCGCGCTCCAAAGGCACCACACCACGACTGCCAGCCTGGAAATGCATATGATCGGGCGCGCTGGCACCACACTTCGGACCATTGTAAAAGACAAACATCTCCTTCAACTGCGAGGTGATCTCCATCATGTCCTCATAGTAGTCGAAAATCTGCTGTTTGCGATGATGACGCAACGGAATGGTGAAGTGCTTGGGGAGAATCGGGTTAGGATTCAGCAGCAGGTAATACTTTTTCAGCAACGGACTACTGATCTGTTCCGCAGGGCGATTCACTTCGCAGAGGAAACAGGGGCGTTGCTTGATGCTCTCTGCATCCACCTTCGCACCAGTCGAAACAATGCGGGCAGGGTTGTATTGAGCCACCAACTTACAGCCATTGGTCTCCATCTCCGCCGTCACCACATTGGCCAGTTTCTCATACCGTTCCTGGGCTTCCTTCCACATCGGCAGCTGCTCATCATACAGCTTGTTGGCAAGACCATCCGTCACAGCACTCTGCCAATAGTCATTCAGACGGCGACGGTTGATGATCTCCATCGTGCGGAGACTATCCTTATAGACGTTGTTGCGATTCACCTGTTCGGGTGTCAGCGACGCATCACTGTTTCCCTCCCAACGGCGACATAGATACAATTCGTCGTAGATTCTTCCAATCTTATATTTACGGCAGAATGCCAAGCCTACAGCATAGTCTTCGCCATAGGAAGTGTTGGGCATTCCAATCTTTCTGAGCAATGGAGTGAAGAATGCACGTGGAGCACCCAAACCATTGATGCGCAAAGCGTTATTGTGTCCGTTCTCAGGTGTCCACTCGCGATGGTCGATAAGTCCCGGAGGCAGGGTTTCCAACTGGAAGTTGCACATCCGGTACGAACCAATCACCATCGCGCAATGCTCCTCATAGAACTTGTCCACGATACGCTGGAGGGTGTCTGTGCCGCTGTAGAGGTCGTCGCTGTCCAGCTGGATGGCAAAGCGTCCGCATCGGGTGTCGTTGAAGGCAAGACTCCAGCAACCGCCAATGCCCAAGTCCTTACGGGTCGGGATGATATGCACCACACGGGAATCCTCTGCCGCCACCTTCTGGATGACTTCTGTCGTGCCGTCGGTCGAGAGATTATCCACCACCATCACGTTGAACTGGAACGTGGTGCGCTGTGCCAACGCACTCCTGATGGCATCCTCTATCGTCTTCACACGGTTCCTCACAGGAATGATGACCGATGCCTCACGGTCGAAGTCGTACCGTTCCACCGCCACATCCACGATGCTCTCTGGCTCGATGTAGGAACCAATCAGCTTCAGGTGTTTCGTGCAGACGATTTCACGCTCCTTCTGCACCTCACGGTTACGGGGATTCACATAGTCAAACTGCTTCTCGCCGCTCGTGCGCAAGTCCTTCTCCTCCTCCGTGTAGAGAAATTCGCGGATGTGGAACAAGGCTGCCTGACGCTTTCTGCGCAAAGAGAAGAGCTGCAGGTCGTACAAGCCCGAGTAGGTATAGTCGGCGTCTGGGAACTCCTCCACATATTTCTGCAACGTGGGAGCGCTGAACAACATGACGGGTCCGAAGTCGAAATCATCGCGCACACTACCATAGTAGAAGTCCATCGTAGGACTCTTCACCGTCTCGCCATTCTTCACCACATAGCGGTCGGCATACACCAGCGCTGGATCTACGCTGTTCGCTACCGAACACATGCGGGAGATGGCCTGATAGCCGAACGTGATGGGGGTCTGAGCCGTACACAGCAAGGCGAACGAGGCCTTCAACTTCTCCGCAATCTTCCTGACGGTGGACGAACTGCGGAAATCATCCACGCGAATCACCTCACATCCCATATACGGGCAAGACTCCTTCCCTTGCATCATCACATATATTTCTCCGATGAGCGGTTCTTCCTTCAATTGTTTCAGCGTCACCAACGTTGTCTTTTCGTCCGAATAAAGGACAAACGCGTCTATCGCCACATTTGTAATGCCATTCATGATAGTAATAGTTTATAGTGTTTCTGATATGCTGGCAAAGGTACGATTTTTTCAGCACAAACAAGCTTTATTCAAAAAAAATTCGTACCTTTGCACCTGATTTCAACATCCGAGTGCTTGATAAACCTCGTAAAAAACAAGAACAATGAAAAAAAACAGTACAGTCAGTGTATCCTTCATGTTGATGGGGATACTATTTTGTGTCTGTCTCGTAGCTTCTAATCTGCTCGGGACAAAAATCCTGCAAGTAGGGCCATTCCCCTTGACCGCAGGAGTGATCGTTTTCCCAGTTTCATACATCCTCAATGACTGCATCGCCGAGGTGTGGGGATTCCGCAAGGCCCGTCTCATCATCTGGATGGGCTTCCTAATGAACTTCTTCGTCGTGGCGTTGGGTGGCATTGCCGCTGTCATTCCTGCCCCACCCTTCTGGGAGGGAGATGAAGCCTTCCGCTTCGTCTTTGGATTGGCACCCAGAATTGCTACAGCCAGCTTGACCGCCTTCCTCGTGGGCTCCTTCCTCAATGCCTGGGTGATGAGCCGCATGAAACTGCGCCACCACGAACGCCGCTTCTCGCTGCGTGCCATCACCTCCACGCTGATTGGCGAAGGAGCCGACTCGCTCATCTTCTTCCCCCTCGCCTTCGGAGGGCTGATGCCAGCCAGCGAACTGGCCAAGATGATGGTGCTGCAAGTGACCGCCAAGACCCTCTACGAGATCATCGTGCTGCCACTGACCACACAAGTCGTCAAGTATATCAAACGGCATGAAGGTGTCAGCGCCTACGACGAAAACATATCCTACAACGTATTCAAAGTAAACGATTTATGATACTCGACCACAGAAAAGCCTTAGTCGTCTATTCAGGTGGACAGGACAGCACCACCTGCCTGTTTTGGGCAAAGCAGCACTTCGACGAAGTCTATGCCCTCTGCTTCCGTTATGGTCAGAAACACGTGATTGAAGTGGATATGGCACGAAACATTGCCGAGAAAGCAGGTATCCCCTTCGAAGTGAGGGACGTCTCCTTCATCAGCCAACTCAGCAGTGGCTGTTCGCTGACCGACAGCACTGTCCCCATGC
>JAEEGJ010024284.1_pt1 | contig 12585 bp, 7 predicted proteins | sample 8958761 | NCBI WGS metagenome assembly JAEEGJ01 (sample SAMN16246546, study PRJNA631951) | gut metagenome | biome: gut microbiome; feature: rumen; material: RS-attached | host: Bos | place: Iran: Karaj | collected 2018-10 | reverse complement strand
CTCAAGTTCGCCATCTTGGTCGGAATAGTCGCGGCTGAGGTTGGGGTCGATGACCTCAACGGAGGGAAGTCGGTAGTCTGTTAAAGTCTCAATTTTTCTGAGTATCGAGTCGGCCACAAAAGGAATAGTGGCTTCTGACCAGTGAGACCCCGTTCGTGTATAGAGCCGATAAGGGAAGGTGTCTTTGATTGTTTTGAAATAGTTGTAGAAATCGATGTGTGGAATGTCGTTTTCCTTGAAAAGTTTGATGTAATATTCTGCTAGAGAGAAGTTTAAGATGCTTTCTTTGAAAGTTTTGGGCATGGTTTCGGGATAAACGGCTGTCTTGGTTGGGCAGAAGACAAACAGGAATTGGGTGCCGTGTTGGTGAAGGCTGTCGATTAGGGTCAACGTCTCTTCAACGTTTTTGCGGGCATCGGCCTTGGCGTTTTCAATGGTGCCATATTTGTTTACGAGCAGTTTGCCTGTGATGTCGTCAAGGGCTCCTTTTAAATAGAGTTCGTGCCGACTGCCTTTGTACACGTTTTCATTGGCGATTTTTCCGAAACAGCTGTAGGCAACTTGGTTGTAGCATCTACTGAAAAACTCTCTGAAGCCCGTGCTTTTTCTGGCTTGTTGGGCAAGATATTCCTGATAGGAACCATACAGATAAGTCTTGAAGCTTAGGTCCTGTTTTTCCACCACGATGTTGCTTGTGTAGGGACTTAAAGGCTTCAATTTGACCACACTAGTAAAGCCTTGCAGCATGATGGCAGCAAGCAATGCCATGATGCAGGCGAATTGGATGATATGATGCCGTTGTTTATTCATGCTTAGAACCTGAAATAGATGAACGGGCTAAATCCACTGGCGTTCAATGCGCCGAGGCAGAAGATGAAGGCCAGTATGCTGACAATGAAAGCCACGATATGCTGCCAGCGGTTGTATTCAGTGAAGTAGACTTTGTCCTGTACTTTGAGGCCGAATTTAGAGAGGGTGAAGAAGGAGAAGAAGGCGGCCACAAGCATGGTCACATAAAGGTGCGGGTTGTCGCCGAAATGGAAAGGAACGAAATCGAAGGCAAACAGCCGCTTGATGAACAACCACGACAGGTCGATGCGTTCGATGCGGAAGAAGCAGCGCGTCAGCACGATGATGAGGAAGGTGAAAAATACACTCGGTATTCGTCCTAATCGTTCATTGAATTTCTTGAGGAAGAGTTTGTCGGCACAGATGAAGATGCCTTGCAATGCACCGTAGACCACGAAGTTCCATGCCGCGCCGTGCCACAAGCCGCTGATGAGGAAGCAAAACCAAAGGTTGAAGTATTTGCGGGCTTCGGTCTTCACGCGGCTGCCGCCCAAGGGGAAGTAGAGATAGTTCTTGATGAATACGCTGAAGGTCTGGTGCCAACGACGCCAAAACTCCGAAATGGTTGTGGAAACGTACGGGTTGTCAAAGTTCTCGGGGAACTTGAAACCCATCATGCGACCCAAGCCGATGGCCATGTCGGAATAACCGGCAAAGTCGAAGTAGATTTGGAAGGTGAAGGCAAAGATGGCTATCCAAGCGCTGGTGGAGTCGATGGTCGCGATTTTGTTGGCGATGTCGGCCAGTTGCGCAGAGGTTAGCACATCGTAGTTGGAAGGTCCCAAGATCTTGTCGACTTGGAAACCTATGACATCGGCGATGAGTATCTTTTTGCAAAGACCAATGACGAAACGGTAGAAACCATGCAATCTGTCCGTATAGAGCGATTCTCGGTTGCGAATCTGGTCGGCGATGTCGCAGTAGCGCACGATGGGACCGGCAATCAGTTGCGGGAACATGACGATGTAGAGCATATAATCGCTCAACCGTTGCATCGGCTCGTTCACCTTGCGGTAGGTGTCCAAGGTGTAGGTGACGCTTTGGAATGAGAAAAACGAGATGCCGATGGGCAGTAAAATTTTAACCCACTGTAACGGTTCTGCATGGAACCAGCCTCTTACGGTATTGATATTCTGCATGGTGAAGTTGCCGTACTTGAAGTAGAACAGCAGCCCGATGCTGATAGCGATGGAGATGCCGCAGAGCACCTTCTTCAGGCCAGGTTTCTCTGTTTTGTTCATCCAGCGCACTAAGTAGAAGTTGGCGATAACCGACACAATGAGGTGGATGATGAACTCAGGCGCACCCCAGGCATAGAATACCAGCGAGGCGAGCAGCAGGAAGTAGTTGCGCACCTTCCTCGGCAAAATGAAATACACGAGGAAGAACACCGGCATGAAGTAAAGGAGGAATATGTTGCTACTGAATACCATATCTTGAGTCTTTAATTGTCAGAACCTGAAATAGATGAACGGACTAAAGTCGGAGGCATTAAGGGCGGCCACGCAGAACACTAAGGCGAAGGCGGCCACAAGCCACACGAAGATGTGCTGACCGTTGGTGAAACTGCTGAAGTAAACCTTCTCCTGCACGTTTTGCCCCAACTTGGTCAGCGTAAAGAAGGAGAAGAATGCAGCCACAATCATTGTGACATAGAGCTGAACATTGCCACTGAAGGGTAGCAAGGCGAAGCCAAAGGCAAACATTCGCTTGATGAGCAGCCAGGCTAAGCTGAAATCCTCGATACGGAAGAACACCCAGATAATGTTAACCAGAAGGAAGGTCAGAATGACACTGGGCAGTTTGCCGATCTTCTTCATCACGTTGCCAAGGAAGAGCTTGTCGGCACAGATGAACAGGCCGTGCAGTGCGCCCCAGATGACAAAGTTCCACGAAGCGCCATGCCAAAGTCCCGAGAGCAGGAAACAGACCCAGAGGTTGAAGTACATGCGTCCTTTGCCCCTACGGTTGCCACCCAAAGGGATGTAGAGGTAGTTCATAATGAACGCACCCAGTGTCTGATGCCAACGGCGCCAGAATTCGGTGATGGAACGCGAAGTGTAGGGGTTGTCGAAGTTCTCGGGGAACTTGAAGCCCATGATGCGACCCAAGCCGATGGCCATGTCGCTGTAACCCGCGAAGTCGAAGTAAATCTGGAACGTATAGGCCAGCGATACAATCCAAGCCGAGGTGCTGTCTAATTCGGCGACACGGGTAAAGATTTCGGAGACTTGCCATGCTTCCAAAAGGGAGAAATTCGCGGGACCTAAAACGGCATCCACTTGGGCACCGATGACATCGGCGATGAGAATCTTCTTACATAGGCCGATGACGAAGCGGTAGAAGCCATGCAAGCGGTCGTCCATGGTCGATTCGCGGCTGCGGATTTGGTCGGCTACGTCGCAATAGCGGATGATGGGACCGGCAATCAGCTGCGGAAACATGGTGATATAGAGCACAAAGTCGGTAAGCTTCTCCATCGGCTTGTTGACGCCACGGTAGGTGTCCAAAGTGTAGGTAACGCTTTGGAACGAGAAAAACGAGATGCCGATGGGCAGCATAATGCGTTTCCAGGTGAGCGGTGCGTGGCCTGTAAGGCCCAGTATGGCGTTCAGGTTCTCCATGGTGAAGTTGCCGTATTTATAGAAAATCAGCAACCCTAAGGGGATGATGATAGACAAAGCGCAGAGCAGCTTTTTCAGGCCTTTTTTTTCGGTATTGCACATCCACCTGACCAAGAAGAAGTTAGTCACCGTGGAGGCGACAAGTTGGATGATGAATTCAGGCGCACCCCAAGCGTAGAAAATGAGCGAAGCCAACAGAAGCACATAGTTATGGGCTTTCCTCGGCGTGAGGAAATAGACCAGGAAGAACGCTGGCATGAAATAGAGTAGGAAAATGTTACTGCTGAATACCATGGCTTTCTGGTTTAGGATTCATGTCATTGTTGTTTACGGGCCATTTCAGGGTGCCTTGCTGGATTTTGTGATTAACCACCCACAGCGCGTCGTCGCGGAGGGCTTTATCTAAGGTCTTGTTATATTTGGTCGCCTTTTCGCGTATCGATTGCATCGCTTCCGGATTGGATTTAAGCGATTCAATGGTGCGTTGGATTTCATACTCGATGAAAGTCGCCGAGTCCATAGCAATATAGTCATCATGTTTAGGCCAATTTAAAGTGCCATTTTGGATTTTGTAGTTGACTATCCATTTTGCATCGTCACGTACGGCTTTCTCGACGGTCTTGTTGAATTGTTTGGCTTTTTCGCGCATCTTTTCCATGGATTTTGGACTGGCCAAGATATCAGCGATGGTACGCTGGATTTCGCGTTCGATGAAGGAGGCAGAATCCATGATGGCATCGCTGTCTTTTACTCCTAACGCCTTCAAAGCCTTTTGCGTGAAGCCGTCGTTCATGCGGTATTGTTGCGTGGCGCAGTAACTAAGTACGACGAAATCAGATGAAAGCAACTCTTCTGCAAGGTCAAGCTCGTCGAGGGAGTTGTACCGGTCGTCGTAATAGATAGTGTTGTTGTAGTACCAATAAGGAGCTCTGGAGAAAATCTCTTTCAAAGGCAGTTGATCCGCTATGCTCCACCAGAACGAGTCGCCGATGACAATTATCTTTGGCTTTGTGGCGGTGGTGTCGCCGTCGGTCATGCAGTCAGCATAGCAATATTTGGGTTTACGGACGGGTCGCATCAGGTTGAGCAAATCCTCAAGGTCGCCATCGGGACGGCGGGCTTCGTCATATTCCCTGGGTCCGATGACGAGGTTTTTCATATTCATGCCGCCAAGGTGTTCCATATAGCGGATGAGTGTGTCGGCACTAAGCAATGCCGCATATTTCGACCAGTGCATACCTGTTTGTGGAAACAACGCGAAGTCGGCTGTGTCCTTTATCTGAAGGAACCATTGTTCCAGATTCAAGTGGTTGATGCCAAGTCGGGTGAAGTTATCTTCGTTATAGAATCGTGCCGAGATTTTAGGTGTTCCTTGATAGGTGGTGTCGTGATTTTCTGGGATATACTCTGGATAAATTAGGTCTTTGGCAGGAACAAGACAGACAAAGAGATGGACGCCGTGGGTTTCAAGGACTTGTTGCAGATGAAGCAGCTTTTGTGCCTCTTTTGAAAGCATCGAAGCCATCTGGGTGGAGTCGGCTGCAAAATAGCGGAAGAGCCGCTGTTCATGGTCAGATACCGATCCAGGCTCATAAAACCAGCGGTCTTTTCCGAACACGATTTGCTCTTTGCTGACGTAGGTTTTACGGAAGACATCCCAAAGGTATTGGTTGTATAGCCTAAGGATAGGCTCCCTCATGCCGAAGTTCTCGCTCGAATACTTGTCGATTTGGGCTTGATAAGTGTTCGTTTTGTAACTCTCGAAGGTGAGCTCGGGTTTGGTGGTGGGCATGAACACGCCGTTCAAAGGTTTCACGGGAAAGATACCGGTCCATTCCTGTATGATGGGTAGAAACAGTATGACCATCAACAGGACAAACAGCAACAAATCATATTTTACTTTGATTCTTCCCATGACATGAGTTTTTTTCTTGATTGGCTAGGGATTTGCAAGATGCCTTGTTCTAACTTGTAATTTACGACCCAAAGGGCATCATCATAAAGGGCTTGCTCAAGTGTCTTGCCATATTTCAAAGCCTTCTGGTTGATGTCTTCCATCTGTTTTTCATCGCCCTTGATTTGTTGGATGACTTTTTCCACTTCTTGTTCAATGAAGGTCAATGAATCGACGTTGAAATATGCATCAACGCATCTTGAGCGTTTGGTGGGAAGGCTGTCGTTCAGCGCAGGGAAATACTTGCCTAGATTATTGTTGATGAGCCATTTGACCTCGTTGTTAACAGTTTCGTCTAAGGTCTTGTATTGTGATGCGGCTTTGTCTTTCAGCTTTTCCATCCATGACGAATCAGAACGGATTAACTGCTCAAGGGTGGTCCTAACCGATGCGATTTCTTCCGGGTCGTAGCAAAGTGCAATCAGGGCGTCTTTTGTGAAGTCGTTGTTCAGCTTATACTGTTGTGTCGCACTATAAAACAACATGATGAAATCGGCAGAAAGCAGTTGCTCAGCCAAATTGACTTCGTTTACGGAAGAATAGTTGTCGTCGAAGTAGATGGTGCTGTTGTAATACCAATAGGGTGATGAGGAAAAGATGCTATTCATTGGTATTTGGTTGGAAATGTTCCACCAGAAAGAATCACCAACGATAATCAGTTTTGGCATTACTGCGGCTGTGTCTTCTTCAATACTAACGTTAGCATAATAGTATTGTGAGTTGGGGAGAGGACGTATCAGATTCAGCAGGCTCTCAAGGTCATCGTCGGAATTGTTTGCTTTGTCAAGCGTTCTGGGCCCAATGACAATGTTCTTCATGTTGATGTCGCCCAAATGTTCCATATAACGGATCAAGGTGTCTGCCGCGAACAGAGATGCATAGTAAGACCAATGGGTCCCTGTCTTTGGAAACAGCGGAAAGTCGGCAGTGTCTTTCATCTGGAGAAACCACTGCTCAAGGTTCAGATGATTGATGCCAAGCTGGGTGTATTTTTCCTCATTGAAGAATCTGGCCGAGATTTTTGGCTCATCGTCGAATCTTTTATCTTGGTTTTCTGGAAGGTGTTCTGGACAAATCAGGTCTTTGGCTGGCACTTGGCATACAAAAAGACGTGTGCCATAAGGTTCAAGTAGTTGCTGCAGCTGTAGCACCCGATGTGCTTCTTCTGTCAGCATGGAAGCCATCTGCGCTGAATCGTAGGCGTAGTTGCGGAACTGTATCTGGTAATAGTCCGCCACCACCCAGGGCTCATACAGCCAGCCGTCTTTCCCGAAGGTCAAAATCCCTGCACCGACTGGCGTTTTCTGATAACAATCCCACAGATATTGGTTGTATAGCCTAACAAGCGGCTCACGGAATCCGAAATTTTGTTTTAGATAGCCTTCTGTGCGTTCCTGAAAACTACCGTCGCGACAGTTTTGAAAGGTCAAGGAGGGTTGAGGAATAGGAACCTCAACGCCATTCAGTTTCTTGAAATCCCACGCATGTGTGGCTTTCTGAAACATGGAGGCAAAAAGGAGCAATCCTGTTAGGGTGAATAATATGACCTTGACGAGGTTTTTCATTATGAAAATGATTCATAGAATCGGCAAAAATACGAAAAACTATCCTCATCATGCCGAAAAATCTTAGTTTTGCAGCATGAAAACAAAGAAGATAGAACTGCTCTCGCCTGCCAAAGACTGCGAGGTGGGTATGGCTGCCATTAACCATGGTGCTGATGCCGTTTATATTGGAGGCCCCGATTTTGGCGCACGCGAAAAGGCTTCCAACTCGATTGAAGACATTGAACGCCTTTGCCGCCATGCGGCCTTGTATGACGCGAAGGTGTATGTTACGTTGAATACCCTGCTTTATGACAATGAGTTGGAACGTGCCCGCAAGATGGCTTACGACTGCTGGAATGCGGGCGTCGATGCACTGATTGTGCAGGACATGCAGCTGCTGCACCTTGACCTTCCGCCCATTCCACTCCATGCCAGCACACAATGCGACAACCTGACGGTGGAGAAGGTGCAACAACTTGAACAATTGGGCTTTAGTCAAGTGGTCTTAGGTCGTGAGCTGAGCCTGAAGCAGATTCGTGAGATCCGTGAAAAAACGACTGTCCCGCTTGAGTTTTTCGTGCATGGCGCGCTCTGTGTCAGCCACAGCGGGCAGTGCTATCTGAGCCAATATATCGGCAACCGCAGTGCCAACCGTGGCGCTTGCGCCCAGCCTTGCCGCCTCCCTTGGGACCTGCTGGATGCCGACGGGAAGGTGTTGATTAAGAACAGGCATCTGCTGTCTTTGAAAGACCTGAACAATAGCACCCATTTGGAGGAATTGATTGACGCAGGCATCACGAGTTTCAAGATTGAAGGTAGGATGAAAGATGCTGACTATGTGAAGAATGTGACGGCCTACTATCGTCAGAAACTGGATGAAATCATCAGCCGTCGTACGGATTTGGAGCAGGCTTCACTTGGGCATAGTAGCTATACATTTGAGGTCAATCCCGAGAAATCTTTCAACCGAGGCTTCACCGATTTCTTCATCAATGGGCGACAAAAGAACATCGGTTCGCCTTTTACCCCGAAGTCAATGGGAGAATACATCGGTGAGGTCAGCTGGTGCAATCCACTCCGCATGGAGATTGAAACTAACAAGATCTTGCACAACGGCGACGGGTTGTGTTTTTTGGATCAAGATAATGAATTGGTGGGGTTGCGTGCGGATGTGGTTCGCACTGTCACTGTCTCTACAAACCGTCCCCACGGTGCCTACCGCGGTGCGAAAATCTACCGCAATTACGACCTTGAATGGCAAAAACAGGTGGATGCCTCAACGGGCAACCGTAAGATTGACATTGATTTATTATTGAGAGAAACCCATGATGGCTATGAACTCATAGATAAGCTGTCAACTGTCAATTGTCAACTGAAAACTGACAAAATCACCGCCAACAACCCCGAAAAGGCCACCGAAAACATCCGCAAAAAGGCCCTGCAATGGGGCGATACGCCGTTTAACCCCGTCAATTTGGAATTGCAATTTGCCGAACCGCGTCTCATCCCCGCCTCTGTCATCGGCGAGATGAAAAGGGATTTGGTGGCGAAATTGACGGAAGAATTAATTGAAAATCATAAGAATAATCGTGAATGTAGAAACACGACGCGCCAGGTCTCTGACACAATCACCCCGACCGATCCTGATGAAATCCCATCCTGCCTAATGACCTGCCATCACTGCATTCGCTACGCCAATGGCATGTGCAGCAAAGAAACAGGAAAGAAAGCCGAACCGCTTTATCTTCGTAATGGAAATAACACCTTCCGTCTCGAATTTGATTGTCGCAATTGTGTGATGCGAGTTTTCTCTCTAGCAACGAATTAAAACCTATATCTCATGAACCTATTCCAACTCTTCAAAAACGTTAGCCCTTTTGTCAAGCCATACAAATGGTTAGTTTTCATTACTTTGATACTAACATTAATTGGCTCCCTAATGGCACAGGTAAATGCCATTGTACTTGACTGGACTGTCGACCAGGTCAACGGTTTGGTCACAGCTGGCGAGCAGTGGGGCCAAGCCGCAGCCCACATCGTGATTATGATTTCGGTAGTATTGCTGGGCAAGGAAATCCTCTCGGCGTTCATCACCTATGCGCAAAACTATTTCGGCGAACGAATGCGCATCTTCGTCAGCCGCGACTTGGCTCAAAGCGTCATCGAGAAGGTGCTCACCTTCAAGATGGCCTTCTTCAACACGGGCGACAACGCCACAGGCAAGCTCCAGGCCCGTATCGACCAGGGTGTCAGCTCGTTATCACGCACAGTGCAGAACTTCTTCATCGACCTGTTGCCATTGTTCACGAGTGCCCTTTTGGCTTTGATACTGATGTTCATTGCCAATGTATATGTCGGCTTGGTGGCCTTGGCCATCGTGCCCGTCTATTTCTGGATTACCTACCGGCAGGCCCGTCGGCTCAAGGGCTGGCGTCGTGAGATGCGCGGCCATTTGGAGACCAAGAGCCAAGGCATCAAGAATATCATCGACTCCATCAACGTCATCAAGAGTTTCAACCGAGAGAAGATCGAAGCCCAGAAACAGTTGGATATTCAGAATCAAGTGACTGAAAACCAGATGAAGACACGTAGTGTGGCGTTCTATTACAATGGCGTGAAAAGCTTCGTAAAGCAGGTGGGTACCGTGTTGGTCATCATCCTGACGGCCTACCTTGTATTAATTGGTTATCCAGGCATGACTATCGGTAAGATCATGTACCACGTGATGCTGTTCAGCAATGTCATCGCGCCCATCACCCAACTGCAGCGTATCTTCGATGACGTGAACGACGCCTTGATTTATGCAGAGGGTTTCTTCAGCATCATCGATTCGAAGGAGGACGTGGAACCTTCAGGCAGTTACCGTCCCGAAAAGATTCACGGCAAGTTCGAAATCAAACATGTCGACTTCACCTATCCCAATGGCAACCAAGCTCTTTTCGATGTGAACATGACCATCGACCCAGGCAAGATTACTGCTTTGGTCGGACTCTCTGGTGCAGGCAAGAGTACCATTGTCAACCTGTTGGATAAATTCTATGAGCCTCAAGTAGGCCAGATTCTGCTTGACGGTGTGGATTTGCGCGAATACGACACCCAATACCTTCGTGAGAACATCGGCCTCGTGCTACAGAAGAACCATATCTTTGACGGCACCATCGAAGAGAACATCCTTTACGGCAATCCCAAGGCCACCCACGAAGACGTGGTGGAAGCCGCCAAGAAGTCGCATCTCTACGACCAAGTGATAGAGCTGCCGAAGCAGTTCAACAACAATGCTGCCGACCTTTCGGGCGGTCAGCAGCAGCGTGTGGCCATCGCCCGTATGTTCCTCAAAAACCCGCCCATCATCTTCCTCGACGAGCCCACTGCCAGCCTCGATGCCATCGCCACCGAGCAAATCAAAAACAGCATCGACGCCATCAAGAAAGACCGCACCGTCATCATCATCTCGCACAGCATCTCACAGATCATCGACGCCGACTACATCTATGCCTTACAGCAAGGCCGTGTTGAAGAGGACGGCGACCCCGACAGCATCTACAAAAAAGGCGGCATCTACAAAGACATCATCGACGCCTCGGCACGCAGCCTCAACATCGAGAAGATTGCGCGGACGATTGGGGATGGGGATTGAAGTTGAAACAGGGTTGTCTTATGAGGAAAATTGACACAAAACATGGTCTAACATTGGTCGTGATGCTTACGTCACTGCTCATGGCAAGTGGGTGCCATCGGGTGACGAAATCCTCACAGGACAGGCTTGAATCGTTGCACCACCAGTGTGAGGTCGTCCTCGATGACTTTGACTACAGCACGCTTGACACACTTTCGTTGCGATACAAGGATGGCGCATGCCGCTTTGGTGACAAACGTCACCTCGCTTTTGCTCATTTTTACCGTGGTGCGACCTGCCTCTACACTAACCGACTTGATACGGCCATCACAGAACTCCAGTTTTGCAAAGATTTCGCCAATCAAATCAATAATGATTCCATCATTGCATTGGCACTCAATAGTATAGGTATTTATGAGGCGACCGCCAACAACAACATGTATCTCGCCCAATGGTATTTCACCGAAAGCCTGAAACATGCCAAACAAAGTGATTATACCCGATTGGAATGTACCATCTATTGCAATCTATGCACTCTTGCCAATTTGCAAAACGACACTTCAATGATGGGCTATGCTCGCGAAAGTTATGCGTTCGGCAGAAAGCACGATGATGCACATGTCGAGTTTCTTTCAGCCTTGAATTTGAGTAGCATGTTTAGTTTGAAGGAGGAATACGACAGTGCTTTGTATTTTGCGAACAGGGCCATCGAAATCGGGGAGAAAAACGACTTGAACAAAATGCCCATTGCATACGTGTCGTCGTCCGAAATCTTGTTTATGCAAAGTGATTTTGACGAGTCCGAAAAATATGCCCAAAAGGCAATTGATTTGGCGGAAGAATGCAGCGATCAGATGGTATTGGTCAATGCATACAACCAGAAAGCACTCATTTGCCACCAGCGGGAAGCCTATCTTGAGTCAAACGAATGGCTCTCCAAAGCCTTGAGCCTGAGCGAGTCTCTTGATTTGGCGAAAGCACAAATCTATGCACTGATGGCCGATAACCACGAGGCATTGGGGAATACCGAAATGGCATTGACCTACATGAAGCAATCCAAAACACTCGTTGAAACGTCCAATGCTTCCGACCGTGAACGTATGAAACGTGAGCGCGACATGGCCTTCAACATCATCGACCAGGAGCGTCAATTGGAGTTCAACCGCCGCCAGTTGCACAGTCGTGGCTTGATTATCGGAGGATTGGTGGCACTTATGTTGCTCCTTGTCTATATCCTATGGATGAGCATCCGCAACTTGCGTCAACGTAATGTCTTGTACAAGAACATTGTGCGTCAACACATGGAATCCATCGAACGAGAAAAGGCGTTGGGTTTACGCGTCAAAGAACTCGAAAGTCGGTCTATTCAAACCGAGACAAATCCTCCTATCGTTACTGACAACAACGAGGGCGGCACGATAGATAACTCTCCCTCGGAGAAGTCGCGTCGCATCTACGACGAGGTGTGCCGCCTGATGGAAGAGGAGCGTATCTATACCGACCCGCAACTCAACCGCGAGAACTTGGCTCAAAAAGTGGGCACCAACAAGTCCTATCTTACCAATATCATAAGCGAGTGCTCGGGAGGGATGAACCTGTCGCAGTTCATCAACCAGTACCGTTTGCAAGAAGCCGTGCGCCTGCTGTCCGACAAACAGCATATCGACTATCCTCTAAAACAATTATCAGCCGATTTAGGTTTTGGATCAATTTCCACGTTTTATAAACTCTTCCAGGAAAAGGTGGGCATGTCGCCATCAGCTTACAGAAAGTCGTTTATCGAAGTGGTGAAATAGCCGCCAAAACTTTCCAAAAACAGCACACATCCTTCCAAAATTGGTATATTTTTTCCGAAAAAGGCAATTTGCTACCCGTTGGCGGAATTAGAAAAGAGGGAAAAGAGAGCGAAATAAATGGATAAAAAGTTGCACATATTATTGATTTTCAGTAATTTTGTGGTTGAAATCAAAAGTAAATCACAAGAAAATCACATGT
>JAEEGJ010024281.1_pt1 | contig 12588 bp, 7 predicted proteins | sample 8958761 | NCBI WGS metagenome assembly JAEEGJ01 (sample SAMN16246546, study PRJNA631951) | gut metagenome | biome: gut microbiome; feature: rumen; material: RS-attached | host: Bos | place: Iran: Karaj | collected 2018-10 | reverse complement strand
CGGTAGAATTCTCGTGAGTGAACTGACGCACGGAACGGAAGGCGAGGAACGGACGGAAACGCAGCGTGGTGGCCGAATGGGCATCCTCCAGCGTGTAGCGGATGAGGATGCGGTCCTCATAGTGTTGGAACACCACTTCCTTCTTTAATAACACGCCACCGACGCGATAGAGCGTGGTGGGCACCACGTCACAAGAGAACTCGCGGATGTACTTGTGACCCTTTGGGCTGTAGTTGTTGCCTTGGTACTTGTGGAGTCCGAGATTGAACTCGGCGCCGTGCTGAACGACCGTACAGTCGAGCGACGACAACAGGACATGATTCTCGTCATCGAGCTCGGGTACGGGAACGACGAGCAAACCGTGGTATTTGCGCGTATTACAGTCGACCAGGGTCGAGCTGCTATAGGCACCAGAGCGGTTTGTCCGAAGCAATTCACGACGCAATGACTCCTCCAAGTTGGTCATTACAGCTTTTTCAAATCGTAAATAACTCATAGTTCCTATTTTTAGGTGTTTTATCGTTTTAGTTAAATTGTCCTCAAAAGTACGAAATATTCCCGGGATAACAAAATAAAACGGACATTTTTTTCGAAAAACGCCCGTTTTTTGTTTTCTTTCACATTTAATCAGTCCGGAATGAGGAAGTTGATGACTTCCTGCTCGACGGTAATGGTGTAGGGTCCGACGGGTATGCCGAGCAGTCGTCCGTCGACTCCGACGAGTGCGTGCTTGGCCTCCTCTACCCTCACCTCGCGGGTGCGGTAGGGATGTACGGCACGGTGGTTCAGAAAGCGCCCCGTGATGAGTAGCCATAGTCCGGCAAAGACCTGCAAGATGCCCGTATGGTAAATCATCGACACGTCGAGCATGCCGTTGTAGGGCACGGCGCTGGGCGTCTGTCCGTAGCCCGGTCCGCTGCCAATGCACATCGTCATTACCTTACGGTCGACAACGGAATTATTGACCTTGACGTGCATCTTGTAGTCCATGCGGTGGAAGATCATGAGGAAGATGGATACGATGAACGACAGGGTGCGCGAGCCCAGCAGTGAACGCGTTTGACGGCGCAGGTTCATGATGTCGGCAATGAGTCCGATGTTGACGCAGTTCAGGAAATAGCGGTGACATTGCTCGCCCTTTTTGTTCACATAGCGCACACAGCCCAAATCGACGGTGCGTACGCGGCGCTTCTGGAGCCAGTCGACGGTCTGTTCGACGTTGCTCTCCTTGAAGTCCCAATAGCGGGCAAAGTCGTTGACGAGGCCGTTGGGAATGACCCCCAGGGCAACCTCGTCGCGCACTTGCCGCTCGACCTGCATCAGACAATTGACGGCATCGTTCAGCGCCGAGTCGCCACCCGCCACGATGATGGTTTTATAGCCATTATGGATGAGCATGTTCATCAGACGCTCGACACTATCGGCCGACTCACTCTGCACAAAGTCGTACTCCACATTACGGTCGTCCAGCACGCGCTGAATGCGTTCACGCTGCTTCGAGCCGCGTCCCTTCGGGCAATAAAGAATGCCCCAGCGATTTTCGTTCATTTAGTATTTCTTTTTTTTCGATATTTCGATATTTCGGAATTCCGGGATTCCGGTTTTCCGGCATTCCGTTATTCCGACATCAGTTTCATGATTTGCGCCACTTTGTCGTTCATCGGCTGCAGGGCATTGATCCAGTGAATCGTAAAGCCCCGTCGCTCCATGCCTCGGAACCACGTCATCTGACGCTTGGCAAACTGGTGGATGGCAATCTCCAGGCGGCTGAACATCTCGTCGTAGGTGGTCTGCCCGGTGATGTATTCGGTGACGAACTTATACTCCAGTCCGTAGTAGATGAGATCCTCGGCGGGGATGCCCTCGGCCAGCAGACTGCGCACCTCGTCGATCATGCCTTCCTCGAGGCGGGCCTTCAGGCGACAGGTAATCTTCGCACGACGTTCCTCGCGGTCGATATCGACGCCGATAATGAGTGAGTCGACAGGCGGCAGCTCGCGACGCGGTACGGGATTCTCGAGGTTGTAGGTCTCGATTTCGATAGCCCGGATGGCACGCTGACAAGAATCGACATCCGTCGTGTTGTGCATCACGGAACCGTTGCGTTGTTTCAGCTCGATGAGCATCTCGGTCAGTTCGTCGAGCGTCTTGCCGTCTAACGACGAACGGAGTTCTGGATTTTGGGGCACGGGCGACAGCTTGTAGCCCTTCAGCACGGCCTCGATATAGAGCCCTGTGCCGCCACAGAGGATGGGCACTGCTCCACGACGCCGGATGTCCTGATAGGCATCGAAGAAGTCCTGCTGATACTGAAACAGGTTGTACTTCGTGCCCGGCTCGCAGATGTCAATCAGATGATGTGGAATGTGGAATGTGGAGTGTGGAGTGTGGAATGTGTAATCGTTCAGGTCCTTGCCCGTGCCGATATCCATCCGGCGATAGACCTGACGGGAATCGGCAGAGATAATCTCCCCGCCAATCTCGTGAGCTAGGGCAGCTGCCAGGGGCGTCTTGCCACTGGCCGTCGGACCGAGTATCGTTATCATCCGTTGCATATCGTTTGCAAAGATAAAAAAAAAATACCGTCTGACAAAATTCAGACGGCATTTTCTTAATTTTGCTTGGGTTCGATGTCACGGAAGAAAGCCGTGATTTCCTTGCCTTCAGGAACCTTTTCAAAGAGTGCTTTGCCCTCTTCGACAGAGATGTCTTTGCCGTTGAGCGAACACTCGCTGATTTCGTCGTAGACCTGGAGGACGAAGAGTTTCCACAGCTGTTTACCATTCTGGTAGGCATAGATGATATGCTGGTAGGAAGGACCACCAGGCGAGCCGCCGAGTTTAAGATAGTAGACACCGTCCTTTTCGGCCCGTGAAGGACTCTGGAATTGATTCTCCACGTCGATAAGCTTGAACTTACCCTTGTCGTCACGAATGAAGAAGGCCCCATTCTTGTCGTCCTTGTCGCGCAGCCAGTACCAATCGTTCTGATAGTCGATGAAGCAATGCGCCCACTTGGTGAGTTCAACGTACTTATGACTATGAGGATCATCAGCCAGGAACAGCTTCTTCATCTCGGCGATATCAGACTTCCAGATGGGTGTCTCCTCGTCGACCATCGAGTGGAATATCTCATATTGCAACTCGACAAGCTTTTCGTCGCGCAAGTAAATCATACCCACACAGAAACTCTCGGGAGCGCCGTGGGTATAGCACAATTCGAGGCCCTTAGGACCTTCGAAGGCAGCTACGATGGAGTTAGGGATATAGCCGTCGGCATCAGCATTCCACGTGGCGCCATACGTCTCGTCGTAATAGCCCAACTGCTCGAGCTTGTAGACCTTGTCGCCATCGATAATGAGTTCGAGGGCAAGGGCATACTTGCGGTCAGCGTCGTACTTGTCCTTGGGGGCGTTTTTATATTCACCTTTGAACTCAATGGTGCCATGGGTGTAACGGCCATCGATGGTGCCAATTTTACTCGAATTGGCTGCCTTCATGCCATACTCCTGCTCCATCTTCTTGACTATGTCGGCAGGAAGAGGAGGAAATTCGCCAACAGCATCTACTCCCTTGATATCGAGGCGTTTACGAGAGTTCAGATAGCTGTCGGTGCAGATAACTACGCCCCAGGTAGGATCGTCGGGATTCTTGTCCTTGGCATTGACGAAGTCGAAACGGGCGCAGAGGGCGGGAATATCCTCGCGATTATGAATCTCGCCAATGCTGGGGGTATTGCCGTCGGGGTCTTTCAACACCTCGTCGACAAATTTGATTTTCGTGATCTTGTCGCCAAGGATCCTGTTGGTATACTGGGCGGCATTGCGACGGAACATTTCCTGCAATTCCCAACGGTTGTGCCAGGCATCAAAGTATTCGGCATTGTCGTCGGTCTTCTTGGGTTCCTCCAATTCAGTCCAGTAAAGCATGTGCATGTACTTAGCGTCACCACCGATGAGGAACATCGGCATGGGTGTGGTGTCGTTCTCCTCAATGATGCTGTCGATAACGGCAGTCACAGAGTCTTTCTCGTCGGCAGGAGCCGTCTGATTCTTGTTCTTGCAGCCAACCATAACGGCCATCACTGCAATGGCTAATAGCATTAGTTTTTTCATATCTTTTATTATTGTTTTATCTTGATATATATACCATCGAAGGACGACCAGGCACCAAAACACTCGAGCGTTTCACCGTCGGTAATGGATTTCAATACGACAAACTTGGGATAGAACGTGGCACGAAAGCCGTAGCCACACTCGTTGACGTCGCGATATTCAAACGTGTTGCCCTCGAGGACGGCCGGACGATTCTCGTCGCTACGTCCCTCGGCAAGGTTACGAACCACATTGGCACACTCGAAATGTACCTTGTTCTTCCCTGCCGCACGGAAGGTGATGTGTCCACCCAGGTACTCGTCATACCCCTGGCGCCACTGCTGGAAGGAATACTCCCTGCCGATGTTGGCCGGATCCTCAGGGGTAAGGAGCGACTTGGTGAACCACATGGGACATTCGCGACGGAACATCACATCGGTAATCTTCATCTGCTTTTCGGTCTTGGGATTGGTCCAGGTACCCTCCACCTTGTCATCCCACCGACCTTTCATATTGTGTTCAAGAGTGATATAACCGCTTGCCTTACCATCGGGCTGAAACTCGGTAAGACCATAGATATCTTTGCCATTATACTCTGTTACACTTCCGACAATCATGATTGGTGCCGGATTCTTGGCATTGGGGTAATAGATATAGCCAGCCACCGTGTTGTCAACATTCCGTTGGAAGGCGATAGTCACAGGGATGCGCCCGTCGAGTTTGGCATCATAGCGCTGAACCGGCAAGTTGAGCATTCCGTCGAAGTTGACATACTCATCATCCTCCATGCTCCAAGTGTTTTCAAGATAAAGCTGGAGTTTGTGGCCTTGCCAACGGTAGTAACTGGTAACACGCTGGTCCGGCCCTGCACTGAGCGTGGTGTAAATACATTTCTTCTCCGAATCCAATTGTGGTTCACCGATACCGGCATAGCCCTCCGGATAGACGAAGCAGTGCCGCTGCTGGTCCCAAAGCAAAGCCTCATGCTGGGTATTGTTCGAGAAACCGCCATAATAGCCCATGTAGACATCCACATCGGGATAGCCGTCGAAATTGAGGTCTTCCTCAGAAAATTCTCCGATTGTTCCAACCATATCCTCAGAGAGTGGAGCCGCCATCTCGAAGGTGTACTCCTCGACCAGCTTTCCCTTGGCGTAAGTGCAAAACTTCACCTCAGAGTAGTCACCATCGGCGTTCTTTACCTTTGTGGCCTTGAAAGTGAAGTCACTTCGGTCATAATTACTCACATCGGGTCCTATTGGTTCCTCGCGGGGCTCAGGGATAAAGGCGGCATCGTCGCCAAACAGGTTATCATGCTTAGGAGCCACAATGCGTGCCTGCGCACCAAGAATCGGATGATAGACCTTGCAGCCAATCATCGTGAAGTTCTCGTCAGCCACAAACAATGGAACTTTAGCCCAGTTGGCGTAGAAACGACAATCGTTGAACTCCACGCCCTCACAACCACGGATGGAAATGAGTTCATACTCGCGATTGTTGAAGAAGTCACACTGATTGAATGTCACCCGCTCCGAGCTATAGAGTTCCATGATGCCATAGGTACAATCGTGGATGTTCGTTTTCTCCAACAACAAATTCCTTGTGTCACGGGTCACAATGCCATAGGTGCCACAACCATAGAGGTCGCACGACGTGACGATATTGCCACTACCTCCCTCAACACCAATGACTCCGCCGTCGCAATAGCCTTCTTCGGTGTGTCCGATGGTGAGATTCTCAATACGGCAGTTCTCACAGTCTACCAGGTTCAGACAGAAAGCATAGCGTGGAGCCACCTCGATACTGGAATGATACTGGCCGCGAATGACGAGATTGCGGAAATTCTTCAACGAAAGTTCATGACCGTCATTGACAAAATCGCTGACAATAACGGGTTGGTCGCCACCACGTTCGACAATTGTTACCCAAGCACGGCCGGGGACTCCGGCAAACTTGTCTTCCTGCTCGAGAATACGCGAGAGATTGAGGTGAACGTCAGCTCCGATTTCCACAATGCGATTGTTGCCAAGGGCATTCAAGAACTGCTCCTCGGTAGTGACGGTGATGACACCATCGACAGCCTCAACCATCTTCGGTGCCGCTGTGGTATTCTCGTAGCGCACACGGTTATTGTCGTCCTCAGCTTCCTCACTCTTGATGAGTTGTATGTTGGTCATCTCGATGATGCTCAACTTGATGTTGTTATTGTCGGTGCCGGGCTTATACCAAGGCTGGTCGCTAAAATAATCGCGCAGGTCCTTCGACTGGAATTTCCACCCGTGACGGGCCAGAATCTCGTTACGCATCAGGCGCAATTGGGCTTTCGAGAAACGACCCAGGTAATAAATGTTCATCAGATAGTTCTGCAACATCCAGCTGACCTCGCGTTCCTCCGCAATCTTCTGCTGCAACACACAGTTTTTCAGATTGTCGGGAGTCAATACCAGCGTGTGGCAACAATCACCATTGGGCTTGCGTACTGCCAGGAAATTCATACCTTCCTGACGGACATAATCGACACGGAATCCCGACCTGCCACGAATGGACAGCCACCCGTATTTACTCGTTGACTCCAAGGTATAGCGTCCGTCCGTGCCGGCAACCTTGTTGAGCAGGAAGGAGTCGCCTCCCATCTCTTCGCTTTCGCCTTCCATGCGGACATTACCCTGTGCATCGACAACGGCGGCATAGAGTCTGAGACCGTCCCACCACAGAGAGCCATCCTTGATGGTCTGCGACAAGACATTGGTGCTCAACAGCAACAGACAAGCAACCAATAATAATCCTACCCTATAATTCCTTCCCTTATGGCTTTTGGTAATCATAATTCCAAATTTCTAATTTCTCATTACAAATTTACTTAAACTCACTACCATTCCATGTCAGGCGCTTTTCAATCTTCTTGCCCGAGGCGGTGTGGTAGGTATAGACGATGGTTTTTCCCTGACGGGGCAAGGCATGGGTTACGACTTCTGTATCATCAGGCGTGTCGAGAGCAAGGCCAATGGCGTCGCCGTAGACGACATTCATCTGACGGGTGGCATTGTCGTACTTATAGAACGTGATACCTGTAAACTGCCCGACAACGGGTTTACCATTCATGGTGAGGCCGTTGGTGACAGCCAACAGCTTGTGTCGCTTGTCGGCGTAGTTCCAATAGCAGCACTCAATGACCAGGCGCTCATTATCCGACAACTCTGAGCTGTAGCCCACATAGCCGTTCTGAGTGTCAACGATGAGGTCGTCGCCAGGCATCTGTTTCATACCATTCTTATAGAAACCCCACGATTCCCTCAGTCCATTCATCGCCTCGTCCTCGTCACTAGCAGCGAGCAACGCCGAAACAAAATCTTTGATAGTAGGCTGGGCACCCTTGAAGTTGACCTTGATGGGATTCAGACCATCACCTTCTTCAATGGGTTCACTCTTCGCATAGACGGGTTTCATGCCGTCCCATGTGAATGTGTGGCGCACGGGACCATCATTGCCCCACTCGTCGACCTGCACGTCCTTGCCCTTCTTCGGCAAGTGGCAGAACATTTGGGTGTATTCCTTTCGGTCTTCCCAGCGGTAGCCCTTCAGGATTTCGGGTTCGGGGGTGAGCATCTTCTTCTGTGGGTCGTAGTCGTAGGTGCACAACACCTCTATGCAGGGATCTGTGGGCTTACCCACAAGGACGGCAAGCAACTTATGACCATTGGAGCGGTTCCAATAGCAGGCCGACATATACTCACCATCGATGCCGCCGTCGCCGACTCTCACAAAGCCGTTCTTGCTGTCGATGGTGACGGTGAGCGACGTCTCGATGTCGAGTACCTCTTTCGAGAGTCCTTTCTCCATCGCGTTCCTGACAGCTCCCACCATCCAAGTGGGCCACGTCTGGTCGAAGCGCTCCAGCATGATGCCAAGGCTTCCGTTAATCACATTGTCGATGGGCTTCGTCTTCCAGCCCTTGTCGATCTCTTCGAGAGGAGTGCACTCGAAGTTTAGGTTCTGAGCATGCAGCGTCCCCGCAACGAGGGCGAGCAGCATGATGGTTGATAGTTTTTTCATCTCTATACCTTATTTATATATAATAGTCTTACTCTACGCCTATCTTGGTTCTTGCCGAGAAGCCACCCTTCAGATCGTCGATGGTCAGTTCCGTCAGCTGCGTCTTGCTCAGGCTCGACTGATTGGCCAGACGATTGGCCTGCGATTGGATACTCTTCTCGAACACGTTACGTGCAAAACGGGCATTACCGAAGTTGCGGTCCTTATGAGCTACAGCATACTCGAAGCACTCTTTCAGATACTCCTCGGCATCGGGTGCCAGGGTGTACTGGTTCTTCTTCATATACATCTTGAAGATGTCGGCCAGTTCCATACCTGTATAGTCGGGGAAATCGATATAGCGGTTGAAGCGCGACTGGAGTCCGGGGTTCGAGTCGATGAAACGCTGCATCTCGTCCTTGTAACCGGCAATGATAACTACCAGGCGGTCGCGATAGTCCTCCATACGTTTAAGCAGCGTCGAGATGGCCTCCTGACCATAGTCCTGACCGCCACCGCCTTCAGGAACCAGTGCGTAGGCCTCGTCGATGAACAGCACGCCGTCGAGGGCCTGCTGGATGACGGTATCGGTCTTCAGCGCCGTCTGACCCATATACTTGGCAACGAGCCCGCCACGATCGGTTTCCACGGTGTGACCTTTCTTCAAAACACCAAGGTCTTTATAGATACGTCCCACGATACGGGCCACGGTGGTCTTACCAGTACCCGGCGAGCCGTAGAACACCAGGTGGAACGACACCTTGGCAGTCTTCAGCCCCTGGGCCTCGCGCTGCTTCTGGAGTTTCACGAAATTGGCCAGCGAGCGCACCTCCTTCTTCACACTGCCCAAGCCAATGAGTTCGTCGAGTTCCTTGTAGGGATCACCCTCTAAGGGTTCATTGACAATGATGCTGTCCTTCTTCTCAGCTTGTTCGGTTGGTGGCACACTGCCTTCATCGGTCTTTTCGACCTCATCGTCACCGACGCAGGTACCGATAGCACCCAGCAGGAATAGCGACACGCAGAAGCCTATCGACAGACATCCGCAACCCTTGAAGACGTTTCTTCCTAATTCTTTTGCTTCCATGAGGCAATAATACTGATTCTATTTACGTTAGTTTATAGTTTTTTTTAATTTCTAAGTAGGGCTGCGGGGTTACCCCCGCTTTCCCCTTTAAGAACCGTGCATGCGACTTTCACCGCACACGGCTCGCGTAATTCTGAATTAATTCTTGTTCTAATTAATCGGCTCCGTGCCTCTTTAGGCACTGCGTTTGAGGGGGCGCGTCTGACGGTTCATTGACCGCCTTTTCGCGAAGTACTCGTCATATTGTGGGTCGAAGGGATTGGCATCTGCCCTTACCTTCGTGTAACGTAGCAGTGGCGTGTCGGCGAGAGTGATGAGGGATAGGGTGTATTCCTCGCCCCTCTTGTTCTTGCAGACAGTGCTGTACACCCACTGCCGCGTGCCGCTCCTGTGCCAGTACTTGTTACGTACCCACTCCAATGACTTGTTCTGGTGCCTGCGTATCGCCCATCGCCTCAGCTGTAGGAAGATGGTGTGGTCGAGACGCCAGAATGCCTTCTTTGACGACACAAATCTGTAATAGTTCACCCATCCCGCTATCATGCGGTTCAGCTTCTCTATCACGTCAGCCTGCTTCCGTGAGCGCATTGAGTATATAATCTCATGCGTCGCCTTTGCAAACTTCTTGAGGGCTTTCTCGCTCGGCTTTATCAGCAGCACGCCTTTGTACTTGCGTATGTTGAAGCCGAGGAAGTCAAACCCGTCGTCGATGTGCGTTATCAGTGTCTTCTCCTCTGAGAGTTCCAAGCCCCTTTCCGTCAGGAACGGGATGAGGTCTGCCTTTATATCCTCCAGCACCTCGCGGCTCTCGCCCGTGATGATGAAGTCGTCGGCATAGCGTACAAGGTTCACCTTTCTGCTGACGGTCTTGCCGTCCTGCTTTCGGGTGCGGTACTTGTCGAGAAGCGCGTCCATGCCGTCGAGCGTGATGTTTGCCAGCACGGGGGAGATAATCCCTCCCTGCGGCGTGCCCTCGTCGGTGTCGTGGAACACGTTCCCAATCATGACCCCTGCCTCCAGCCATTTGCGCAGCATCTTCCTGTCAGTGATGACGTTCTGAAGCAGCCACTCGTGGCTGATGTGGTCGAAGCAGCCCTTGATGTCCCCCTCCAGCACCCACTGTGCGGCGTTCTTGCCGAAGAGCACCTTGTACAGCTGGTCTGTCGCGTCCGCACAGCAGCGGTTGCGCCGAAAACCGTATGAGTGTCTGTCGGCCTGTGTCTCTGCCACAGGTTCGAGCGCCATGAGGAAGAGGGCTTGCATCGCCCTGTCCTTGATGGTCGGGATGCCCAGCGGACGCATCTTCCCGTTGCTCTTGGGAATTTCCACCCGCCTCAATGGCTTGGCCTTGTATCCTCTCAATGTCAAAGAACTGATGGCTCTGTAACACTCCGCTGGCGTGAGCCAGGTCTCCCCGTCCACTCCTGCGGTGTTACCGCCCTTATTCGATGTCACCCGCCGCACGGCCAATGCCTTGGCCGCAAACGAGTTCGTCAGTATGCGCTGGAGTTTCCTTACCTTTCCAACGCGGTTCGCTTTCAGAGCCTCCACTATTCGGACTTGCAGCTTGCGCACCTCAGCCTCACACTTATTCCAGTCTATCGACTGCCATCTGTTCAGCACGGCAAAGGATGCCCACGGGGCAGTAGCCCCGCTCCACCAGCGTTTCCTCATTTCTTGCAAGTTCTACAATGTTGCTTTTCCCTTTCATGGAGAATTACCTCGCGGAAGTCTGCCCGCTTTCGCGTGGGATGATGTCGCAATCCCTATCCTTGCCATTACAGCAAGGCGTTCGCTTTCTCCGCGTTCATCTGCCTGCAGGCCGTTCAGGTCTCGTCGCCAATCCCTTACCTCTCCCTTGCGGGAGGTCGGAGACCTACAGGTTTACCGAGTTCCGTATAAATAACTTCGTCCGATTTAGGACCCGCCTATCCACCGGTGGAGCTACATCCGTGTGGCCTTTACAACAACAAGGCCAGCCTACCCACCCGCCATTTTGGCCTCGGCTCATAAGCATCCGTGAGCCGATTCTTCGTTACGATGGTTGCTAACGACGGTTACTTTACGTTATCCATGTCAGACAGCCTTGCAGCTGCGCGGGGTGATGCTCCCCGCCTCGCCACGTTGTCCCGATGCTCCGCACCCCGCCGTTGCCAGCGACGCACTTTCGGTAGGCTACTCTTAACGGAATAAGAGGTTCATTAGTTTCAAAGAACAATTACTTATACGACTTCTCGTCGCAATGAAGCAACAAAAATAGAGAAACTAAAAAAGTTTGTGCTTCCTGTCATAGTGCCTACATAGAAGATGGAACACCTGCAAAGATTTTTACCCACGAATGCAATGCAAAATATCTTGGAAAAGATTTCTATGTGGCACTTGTGGATACTGTTTACCAGACTAAAGAATGATCGTTAAACACTCTTGTCAAAACACCGTAACTCACATGGATTTGAACTACAAAAAATCGTGCTACTGGTGCTACTGAGGAGTGTAACCGATTGATTGTCAGTAAAATAGTTGGTGCAGGATAGTAGAAAATCGAGCTACTATCCTGCACTGATGGTGCTACTGATGGTGCTACTTGCGCAGTTTCAGGTAGTATCCGCGTACGCCGTTGATGGCTCCTTTGGGCCAGTGGAGGGCTTTGATGGAATTGCTGAGGGCTTTCAGGTTGGGTACATCCTTTGCCTTCAGATGCTTGACGAGTTCCTGCTGGATATCGATGACGCGCCAGAGGTTGTCTCTGGTATGCTCTGTGGTAAGCTCGAAGAGACTGGGCAGGATGCCCTCTGCCGACGATTCCTCCATGTACGACTGGTTGTGCTCGCGAATTTCGCGTTCGTCCTCGGAGGTGAACCAATACAGACAATCGGGGGCGTGCAACTCCGTTACGGCCTGTGCGAACATCTGCTTGTAGGGCACGCGCTCGGACATATTGATTTCACCCTTCACCTCGATGCACAGATAACGGCGATTGCCCTCTGCCGATGAAAGCGGAGTGGGGTCGTTGGTGGTGGCGATGAACGAACAGAGACGTGGCGTCATGGTGTACTCTGCCGAGCGCATCTGGCGCACCTGCACGTCTTTCTCTGTGAGGAGACGCTTCACCTTGGCCTGTTCACGATTCGTCTTGGCATTGAACTCGTCGATGCACACGAGCCACATGCGCCCCAAGACGCGCTCCACCTGTTCGGGATTCTCCATCTTGATGTCGTCCATGTAGTATTCACGCATCGAGGGCGGCAGAATGTTCTTGCAGAAGATGGACTTCTTGATACCCTCGCTGCCGATGAGCATGGGAACCATCGAGTTGCCGTAGTCGCGGTTGAGGTTCAGAGCCTGGGCCACCATCGCCAGGAACCAGCGGGGGAAA
>JAEEGJ010024279.1_pt1 | contig 12589 bp, 5 predicted proteins | sample 8958761 | NCBI WGS metagenome assembly JAEEGJ01 (sample SAMN16246546, study PRJNA631951) | gut metagenome | biome: gut microbiome; feature: rumen; material: RS-attached | host: Bos | place: Iran: Karaj | collected 2018-10 | reverse complement strand
CCAATAGCCACGGATGGTGGATACATAAACCCAGTAGCCAAGATCGACAACCGACGTGAGCAGACAGGCTACCGGCAAGAGCATCAGCGCAGAGGCGCCATTCTGCAGGCGGAAAGCCTTAGTTCCCACCAGATAGGTAAGCACCCAGATAGCCGCCAGCACGGCTGTGCCAAAAGCCGGATGACAGAAAAGCTGAGTGAGCCAGGCGCCCACATACTGCATCAGGCCGAAAGGTTTCGACAGAAGTGCATGAAAGAAGGGTGCTCCGAAGATAAATTCGGAACGGTCGTGGGCCGTATAAAACACCTCCTGGTTTATATATAATAGGTACGCGACAAACGATATGAAAGCCAATAAGCTTACATAGAAGACGGTCCGGGACAGATTGCTTTGTTTAGTCATTCTTTTTAGATGAAAGGCTGACTCATTTCCTGAGAATGAGTCAGCCTATTAATTATTATACTGATAAGGAACGGTTATTCCTCATAGTACACAGAGTTGATGGTGCAGCTACCGGAAGTAATCATAAGGTCAAGATCCTTGCCTGCTCCGCCGTCACCACGGGCACAGTCCTTGGCAATAGCCTCGGTGAGAGGAAGCTCCCACAGACCGTTGGTGAACTGAACATCCTTCTCGTCATCATAGCGTGCGCTCCACCAGCCGTTCATGATACGGCCTGCACAGTCGGGCGTAGCGTCTGAGATGTCGAAGATGAGGGTCTTGAAGCCCCAATAGACAGCATCCTCAAGATAAGGGAAGTGCTGACCTTCATTACTGCTGAAACGCATGGCTGCAGCATCCCATGCACCTGGGCTGAACGGCGGCTCTGCAACAGGATCCTTACCATAAATCCAGTACTTGGTAAGTGCATTGGTAATAGTCTGACACGTTACAGGGAAGTCGGCCTTGAGCTCAGTACCATCGGCACAAATAGCCGTGATATTAACGGTGTACTCAGTATCCGTGTAATTGCCACTTGCATCTCTGTTGACCTTCATCTTCTTCCATGCATAGTTGCTGTAGAAAGACTTGCCGTCAATAGTCCACTTGGCGTTGACAGGGGCTGAGGTGGTGCAGGTAATGACATTACCATTCTGGCCATTGGAAGCCTTGTCGACAGTGACACTGGTCTTTGCCTTGAGTTCATCAAGCGTGATGTTGCCGTCATTGCCAATATCCTCATGAACAGGGTCACAGGCTACGAACGAACAGGCTGCGGCAAAAAGCAAAAATATCTTTTTCATATTCATTCCTTTCTTTTATTTTAGTAAAGTGCTTTATATTGTGTGTTAGGATCAGCAGCATCCCAACCGGGATTCTGTTCAAGATTACCATCCATCAGGGTAATCTGAGCCTGGGGCTTAGACAAGAAGCCGTTGGTTGCCTTATATCGCTCAGTCCATGAGCACGTCATGTGCTGCATGGCGCGCTTGTTTGCCTTGTCGCCATTGCAGACAATCTGCTTGCCAGACTGAGCCTGAAGTGCATCAGGAGCGTAGTTGCTGTTCTTGCAGTCCTTACCTGTCCAACGACGCATATCATTGAAACGAATACCTTCGAAGCAGAACTCCCAACGACGCTCGTCCTGAACAGCCTTCAAAGAATATGCTGTCGTCAGAGGCACACCGGCACGAGCCTGAACCTGGTTCATGTAGGAGACATTACCGGTCAGCTCGGTCAGCATCAGAAGGACATCTGCATAACGCATCAGATAGAAGTCCTCGAAGTGGTCGCCCTGCATCTTGTTGGCCAGTGAGCTGCTGCTATAGCCCTCACACTTCGACCACCACGTGTCGTTGTTAGCATCGCAGGCGTCAAGATTGACTTCAGCGTACTTCTTGACAGAATACCCCGACTCCTCGCAGTCGTCAGCCTCGAAGGTATAGCCCTTAAGCTCGTTTACAAGGTCAATCATAGAAGCCCTCTTACGCAGGTCGGTATAGTTACCGGCATTCTCGGCGAGTGTCCAGTCATCCCAGATGTTGCATGAAGGCGTACCCTGGCCCCAACCCTGGTTGAACGGGTAAGTAAAGTTACGGTCACCATTCTGATTTGACTTACCATTACGAAGACCCCAGAACACAGAGATGTAGTTTGAATACATACGGGCTGTAGAATAGATGCCACCATTCTTCCGCTGGCCGTCAATACCCCATGCAGAGGCATTCATGAACTGAATCTGGAAGATTTCCTCAGTGTTGCCGTTACCCATACCGGGCTTGTCGAAACAGTTCTCTTCCTTCATGTCCTTGATGAATTCATAGCTGTGGCCGTCCTCGTCGTTAGCCTCTTTCCAGAGAAGACTGTTCGAGTACTGCCAGAGTGAGCGGAAGTCCTCGCAGAGCTTGTAACCGCCTTTGTCGTAAATATCCTTCAGGGCATTCACAACGTCAGCCTTGGCCAGCGATTCCTTGTCGCAGCCCTCCTGCTTCACCAGGTTGATAGTGGCATCACCGGTAGCGAGGTCCTTGACGTTCTTGTAGAAACCAGCCCAGAACATATAGGCACGGGCGAGGAATGCCTCAGCAGCATATCTGTCAGCATGACCCGAACCATTGGCTCTCTCTTCCTTCATCAGACTGATGGCAGAGCTAAAGTCGGAAAGAATCTGGGGATAGATAAACTCCTCTGCACTCACCTGCTTCTCCATCTCAGGAGTAATAGTGGTTGAAGTAATCAGAGGCACATCGCCAAACAACTGGGTGAGCCAGAGGGTATAGAGACCACGCATAAAGTAAGCCTCACCGAGATACTGATTGCGGTCGGCCTTCTGAGCCTCAGACCAGGTAATGTTGTCTATCGTCTCTATCGTGTTGTTGGCACGTGAGATACCGCCGTAGAGAAGGATGAAAGCCTGCTCATACTGATTGACATTCATCTCTACAAGATGATGGAGAGACTTCACCTTGTTGTCCTGCAGACCGCCACTGCCGTAACAGTTGTCTGACATGATTTCCCACCAGTAGAAAGGATTCTGCGTGTCACAATCGCCACCGCCCATCGTATTCATAATACTATAGGTCGCAGCAAGTTCAGCCACTGCATCTGCAGGCTTACCCGGGAAGGTTGCCTGGGTCATCTGTGTCACACGCGGATCGGTGTCCAGCATGTCATTACAGGATGTAAACAAGACAGCTGACAAGACAGCTGCTGCTGTTAAAATATATTTCTTCATATTCTTTTCACTTTTCATTTCTCATTTCTCTTTTCTCATTCAGAACTTGATGCTTGCACCAACCAAATATGTACGAGAGGTAGGATATAGACCAAGGTCAATACCTGATGCCCAGCCTAAGCCACCGGCATTGTTACCCACCTCAGGATCGAGACCGGTGTAACCGGTGAATGTGCAGAGGTTCTGAGCCTGAACATAGAAGCGGAGCTGCTGCAGCGGACAGGACTTCCAGATCTTCTTAAAGTCATAACCCAGTGTCACGGTCTTAATCTTGAAGTAGTCAGCATCCTCCATATAACGGTTAGATACCCATATCGTGTTGTTCTGGCCAGTACCGCTGTTGCTGAGACGCGGCTGATCGTTTGAGGTACCCTCACCATGCCAGCGATTCAGGACTGTAGTATCATAGTTCTGGTAAGGAGCGTCACCGAACGAACGGTACGAACGCATAATCTGCATACCAAATGCACCGGCACCGTTGACAGCGAAGTCAAAGCCCTTCCAATTCAGACCGAGGTTGATGCCCAGCATCACATCAGGGTTAGGATTGCCAATCTCATGACGGTCGCAAGTAGCACCTTCTGCGTAGGTGATGACACCGTCGCCATTATAGTCGTCCCAGATGCAGTCGCCAGGCTGTGCACCGTCCCATGTGCCCTTGAACTTGGCAAGGTCTTCTGCACTCATGTCCGGGTGTGCGTTCTTGTAGCGCTCTATCGACTGGGCGTTAGCAGCATCAATCTGTGCCTGATTCTGCCAGATGCCGCTGTATGACATACCGTAGAAGTAACCGATGGGCTTGCCTTCCTCTGCACGGTAGATATACTCAGTACCCTGTGACAGCACGCCGCCGGGGCCGTTGATGTAGTGGTTCTCGTTGGCAATACGTGTTACCTCGTTCTTGTTGGTAGCAAAGTTCACACCCACGTTGTAGCTGAAGTCCTTGCCAATCCTGTCGTTCCAAGTGAGAGCAAGCTCAATACCGGTGTTCTCAACGTCACCACCATTGATGGCTGCAGGGTTGGTTCCGTAGATGGCAATCTGCGGACCAGTAATCAACCAGTCTTTCGTGGTCTTCTTATACCAGTCGAAGTTCAGGCCTAAGCGGCTGTTGAGGAAACGGGCGTCGAAACCGAAGTCAAGCTGCTCAGAGGTCTCCCAAGTCAGGTCAGGATTAGGCACAATGTCTGAGTAAGCACCGACAGTAGGGGTACCACTGACCGAGGTTGCCATGTCAGAGCCGAACTTGTAGCCGCTGTCATTGTTGGGACCGGACAGGGCAATCGTAGCCAGGTACTGGTACTTGTCAATAGAGCAGTTACCGTTCTGACCCCAGCTTGCACGAATCTTGAAGAAGTCCAGCCAGCTCTGAGTACTCTGCATGAATTTCTCATTGCTCATCACCCAACCAACAGAAACAGAGGGGAAGGTACCCCAGCGCTTACCGTCAGTGAAGATGCTTGAACCATCATAACGCATGGTGACGGTAGCCATATAAGTCTCGTTCCAGTCCCAAGTCACACGACCGAACCAAGAAGCAAGATACTCCTCGTCATTAGGACTTCCTGTCAAAGAGGCATCGGTAGCGTTTACCAATTTCACATTGTCCAGCCATGCAGAGTCCCAGCCTTTCAGCGTTGCCAGCTGCTTGCCGTATTCCACGCTGTTGCTTCCACCGACATTTGTGCTCCAAGCACTGCTCTGGTAGGTTTGTCCAACCATTGCGCTGATCTTGTGACCAGAAATAATAGGAAGATCGTAGGTGAGGGTGTTCTCAACAGAGTAATTAGTATTCAGCCAGGCACTCTGGTTAACACTGTAGTTCTTTACTATTGCAGCACCTTCAGCAGGCGTACGTGGTTCTCCATAGTTGCGGTATGCACCCGAACCCCAGTTGTAGTTGAACTGAGAACGGAACCTCAGGCCCTTGATCGGCTGTATGGTCATGAATGCAGTGGCACTGGCATTGATGTTGCGGCTCTCTGCTAAAGAGTTGAAACCACCCTTGGAGAGGTTCTCCCAGGGGTTACTGAACAATGCGGGATACCAGCCCTTACCATTGGTAAGTGTGCCATCATAATCCTGATAATTATAGATCTTGCCCTTGTCATCATACTGTGGCATGAGCGGCGAAGTCTGCAGCAGACTGTGGATGTAGCTCCAGTACATGCCATCCTCTGCCAGATCGTGACTCTTGTTGTAACCAATGGAGATGTTCTCACCAATGGTAATGGCATCGAAGTCCTTGGCCTTCAACAGCACATGGTCGCTGTTCACGCGGATAGTATGGCGCTTGTAGAAAGATGCCATATCAGCACCCATGATACCTTCATTGCCGGTATAGGTGTAAGACATGGCAAACTTAGAACGGTCTGTACCACCTGTCAACGTTACGGAATGATTCTGCTGCTGGGCATTCTTGTTCTTGAACACATCCCACCAGTCAGTTCCTTCCCAGCCATCATTCACTTTCTTGAGGATGTTCTCGGGAACCATGCTTGCCCAGTTTAGCTTAGAACCTTTCTCATTGAAATTGTTCTCGTCCATGATGGTCATAAACTGCTGAGCATTGAGCAGCTGCGGACGCTTGTAGGCATTCGACCAGCCCATAGCGCCGTTGTAGCTGATTTCAATCTTCCCTTCCTTACCCTGCTTCGTGGTCACGAGAATCACACCGTTGGCAGCACGCGCACCGTAGATGGCTGCGGAGGCCGCATCCTTCAGAATGTCGATGCTCTCGATATCAGCGGGGTTGATACCGTCAAGGTTTCCGCCTGCCACACCGTCAATCACATAGAGAGGAGCAGCATTACCCGTAGTACCGATACCGCGGATGTAAACCTTGTAACCCTTACCAGGCTGTGCCGATGATTGCGTAATCTGCACACCAGGTGTGCTCGACTGCATAGCCTCAAGGGCGTTGGTAGTGTTCAGCTTGGCGATGTCATCACCTTTTACCTGAACAGTAGCACCGGTCACCAGTTTTTTCTTCTGGGTACCGTAACCGATGACAACCACGTCGTCAAGTGACATGGCATCCTCAACCAGAGTGACGGTAATGTCTGACCGACCACTGATTGCCAATTTCTGGGTCTGATAACCCACATAAGAGATTTCCAGCTGGCCATTCGAAGGCGCACTGACTGCGAACTTACCATTAAGGTCAGTCACAGCACCCGTGTTTGAGCCAACCACTTTCACTGATGCACCGATAATCGGCTCACCAGATTCATCGTTCACGGTACCTCTGACTGTTTGAGCCCAGGCTCCCTGAACTGAAAGCATCAGGAATAGAAGAACCATTCCTAACGTTCGCTTCATGAAATCAAAGTTTCTCATGCTTTCATTCATAGTTTTTAGTTAATAATAAAAAATGTTTACGGTTTATTCTGCTGCAAAGGTATATATAATAACGTTTCGGCGCTTGCTTGATTGTTTCAAACCTTTTCTTATTTGTCTAATTGGCCTGAGACAGGCTTGTTTCAAGGCGTTTCAAGCTACTATCGGCCGAACTATTGCCATAGAAAAGCTCATATTTGCCAGGCTTCACACGCATGGTATTTGTGGCAGGATCCCAGAACTCGAACGACTTCGGCGAGAGCTGAAGCGTCACTTTTTCGGTCTTTCCTGCCTTCACGCTGACACGCTGGAAGGCACGCAGTGACTTCAGCGGACCGTCCTTATCCTGGAGGTCGCGGATATAGAGCTGGACGATCTCGACGCCGTCGCGACTACCCTTATTGGTCACGTCGACAGTCAGTGTACCACTGCCGTCATTCTTCATATCCAATTTGCCATTAGCTATCTCAAAACTTGTATAGCTAAGACCATAGCCGAAGGGGAACAGGGCATCGTTGAAGTAACGGTAGGTACGCCCCTTCATCGAGTAGTCCTCGTAGTCGGGCAGCTGGTCGCTCGACTTGTAGAACGTGACGGGCAGCTTTCCTCCCGGGTTATAGTCGCCGAAGAGCACGTCGGCGACAGCCGTACCGCCTTCCTGACCGGGATACCAGGCCTGGACGATGGCGTCGCAGGTCTCCGTCTCGGGCAGCAGGGCGATGGCAGAGCCTGAACAGTTGACGAAAATGATGGTCTTGCCGGCGGCCTTCAGAGCCTTTAGGAAGTCGCGCTGCACCTTAGGCAGTTCGATGTGAGTGCGGTCGCCACCCTTGAAGCCGTCAATCTCGACGGGCATCTCCTCGCCTTCGAGGGCCGACGAGATACCGCCCACGAAAATGACCTTGTCGATACCTTTCAGCTGACTGATAATCTGCTGATAGTCGATGGGATGCTCCTTGGCGATGTTGATGGCCAGATTGGCATTATAAGTATGAACGTGCGAGAAGCGCACCTCGATGTTGTAGCTCTTGCCCTTCTCGGCCTGGATGGCCACGCGGTTGGGCGTGGTACGCCAGATGCGGTGGCGGAACTTCCGCTCGCCGTCGATGTAGAGTTCGAACTGTCCGCAGCCGTCGACGTTGACCACATATTCTCCAGCCTCGTTTGGTGTAAAGCCAGTCTCATACTTGCAAGAGAAATCCTCAAGCTGAACGCCAGGGGCAAAGTTGTGCATACCGAAGGTGGTGACGGCCAGCGGCTGGGTATAGTACTGCGTGGTGACAGGCTTACCCTCCATGCGGCGGTTGTTCCAGAACGTGCCCTTCATGCCCTTCTTTCCCCCAAAGCTGCACTGCGAGGCCATAAGACACTCCATCACCTTGTCGTAAGTCAGGTCACAGCCGGCATTGTAGAAGAGTTTCTTCTGCTTCGCCTTGATGCCGTCGAGGATGGTGATGGTGTGATTGGGGGTTCCGTTGTAGTTGCCCCACATCATCGGCTCGTTGGCGGCATTGGGACCAATGACGGCAATCTTCTCCTTATTCTTCTGCAGGGGCAGGACGTTGCCTTTGTTCTGCAGCAGGACGATGGTCTGGCGCGCCATGTCGAGGGCTATCTGCCGATGTTCCTTGGAGTCCATTGTCGAATAAGGAATCTTCGACCACTCGACAAGGCTCGGGTCATCCATCTCGCCAAGGTCGAAACGGCCTTCGAGCAGGCGGATGACGTGCTTGTCGACCTCAGCCTCGGTCATGAAGCCGCGCCGGACGGCCTCGGGTATGCTGCGGTAGGCATAGCCATAGCCGCACTCCACGTCTGTTCCCGCGATGGCAGCCTTGGCCGAAGCGGTGACAGGCGATGACGACGACTTATGCGACTCGTAGAAGTCGCTGACGGCACCGCAGTCGCTGACGACCAGATACTGGAAGCCCCACTCGTCGCGCAGAATCTGCTGGAGCAGGCGCTGCGAGCCACAGCAGGGGTCATCGTCGAGTCGCTGGTAGGCACACATCACCTCGCGCACCTTGGCATCATGCACCAACGTCTTGAACGCCGGCATATAGGTCTCCCACATATCACGAGGCGACACATTGGTCAGGTTGACCGTATGACGGGTATACTCAGGGCCGCTGTGGACGGCATAGTGCTTGGCACAGGCCCAGAGCTTGCGGTACTTAGCATCCTCAGGTCCCTGCAGACCACGGACCACCTGCGTACCCATCACACTGGTCAGGTAGGGGTCTTCACCGTAGGTCTCCTGTCCCCTACCCCATCGCGGGTCGCGGAAGATGTTGACGTTAGGCGTCCATACCGACAGGCTGTGGAACTTCTCGTCCTCACCACCGTTCAGCATTCGTTTGTTATACTGGGCACGGAACTCCGTGCTGGCAGCATCGAACACCTTATATAATAATATAGGGTTGAACGACGAGGCCATAGCCACCGGTTCGGGGAACACCGTCACGTTGCCCATGTTGGCAGCGCCGTGGAGGGCCTCGCTCCACCAGAAGAACTTCTTAATGCCCAAGCGGGGGATGGCCGGGCTCTCATCGAGCATCAGCTTGGCTTTCTCCTCTAGCGTCAGGCGGGAACAAAGATCCACGGCACGCTCTTTGGCCGAAAGATTTGGATTCTGGTACGGTAGTGACTGTGCTTCTACAGTCGGGCCGGCCATTGCAGCCAAGGCCAATATAAAGAATAATCGTTTCATAAGATATTGGTAATTTTGCTGGCAAAGGTAGCGTTTTACGGGCAGAATCGTTTGTCAGAATGTTTCAGATGCTTTTTATTACGTTACAAACACGAAATAACAGCCCTCGAAGCATTGCCGACTGAGATAAAATGCTTATCTTTGCAGAAACTATTATTTACCAATACAATCGTATGAAAAAACCATTAACCCTACTCTTGCTTGCCCTGCCGGTTCTGGTAGAGGCGCAAAACCCCATCATCCGTGACCAGTTCACGGCTGACCCTACTGCGCGAGTATTTAACGACAAGGTGTATCTGTACCCCTCGCACGACATCATGCCGCCCGAAGGACAGCGCCAGGACTGGTTCTGCATGGAGGACTACCACGTCTTCTCATCTGAGAACCTGACCGACTGGACCGACCATGGCATGATTGTCACCCAGAACAAGGTGCCTTGGGTGCGCCCCAATTCCTATTCGATGTGGGCACCCGACTGTGTCTACAGAAACGGAAAGTACTATTTCTACTTCCCCTCAGCACCCGCTCAAGGCAGAGGCGGCTTTGCTGTCGGTGTTGCCATTGCCGACAGCCCTGAGGGACCGTTCATTCCCGAGCCGGAACCTATCAAAGGCATCAACGGCATCGACCCGTGCGTGCTTCAGGCTTCCGACGGCAACGCCTACATCTTCTGGGGCAATGGCCGTTGCGCCAAGCTCAAGCCCAACATGAAGGAGCTGGCTGACGACAATCCCAAGTCGACCGTTAAGTTTGGCAACCGCGAGATGGAGATGGTCGGCGTCAACTGTCTTGAAGGCCTGCCCAACCGTCAGGCTGAAGGCCCGTTTGCCTTCGAGGCCAACGGCTGGTACTACCTCACCTATCCGTATGTCCGTGAGAAGACCGAAGTCCTCGCCTACGCCATGAGCAAGAACCCGATGGGGCCCTACGAATACAAGGGCCTCATCATGGCCGAACAGCCCAACGGCTGCTGGACCAACCACCACAGCATCATCAACTACAAGGGACAGTGGTATCTCTTCTACCACCACAACTACTTCTCGCCCCGTGACGACAAGCGCCGCTCGGCCTGCATAGAAAAGCTGTTCTTCAATGCCGACGGTACCATCCAGGAGGTGAAGCAGACCATGCGTGGCGTCGGTATCAACAAGGCCACCGAGAAGATTGAGATTGACCGCTACAGCAGCGCCAGCGACGGCGTGACCTCAGAGCTCATCGACACCGTCAACACCTTCCGCAGCTATATGGCCACCCTGCCGACAAAGGGCAGCTGGCTCAAGTATAACGACGTAGACTTCAGCGTCATCACCGATGGCTACCTCATCATGAGCGTCAAGGCCGCCGACAACACCGAGCTTGCTATCCGTGAGAAGAGTGCCACCGGCAAGGTGCTGGCACGCATCAAACTGACCGTGAAGCCCGAAGAGCCTGCCGGCGGCGCCCAGGCCAACCCCATGATGGGACGCTTCCGCCGCGACCAGCGCAACCAGTGGCTCACGCAGACCGCCACGCTCGACTATGTTCCCAGTGGCGTGACCGACCTCGTGATCACCAACGAGGGCGCCGGCGCACTCAGTGTCGACTATGTCCGCTTCAAGAACCGTCCGAAGTACTTCTCTACCGTCACCACACCGGCGGCACAGCCCGACGACGAGGGATTCATCCGCCGCTGGCTGCTCTTAGAGCCTATCGACAAGCCCAATAGCGGCAATACCGTCTTCACCGACTCTTACCTGCGCGAGCACTTCAACCGCGAATACTTCAAGGGCCAGCAGACCATCGTGCCGAAGAACGGCCAGAAGGTCAAGGCCACCTTCAAGCAGGAGCAGGCTCCCGCCGGCTTCGGCCGCGGCGCCCAGCAAATGCCGCAAGGTCCGCAGGTGAAGACCGTTACCCAGAACCTCACGTGGCACGCCCTCGACAGCGAGAACTTCAATGTGAAACTCTTCCGCTTCGCCGAGAAGTATGGCGAGAAGATCTATGGCGTGCTCTTCTGGGCCGTCACCATCATCGACTGCGACGAGGACATCGAGAACGTCCGTCTGGCCGTCGGTTCCAACTCTGCCTCCATGTGGTGGCTCAACGGCGAGGAGACGCTGTTGCTCTCCGGCGACCGTCGTATGGTGAGGGATGATGCCATGTCGAATCGTATTACCCTCAAGAAAGGCCGTAACATCCTGCGTGGAGCTGTTATCAATGGACCGGGCATGAGCGACTTCTGCGTTCGTTTCCTCGATGAGAAAGGCAATCCTGTTAAGAACTATACCATCAATTTAAATCAGAAATAAAGATGAAAAGAATATATAGCATCCTTGCGGCAATGACGCTTGCCTCAGCCGCAAACGCGCAGATTGGCGCACCCTTTATCCACGATCCCTCGACCATCGCCGAGTGCGAGGGCAAATACTATACCTTCGGTACGGGAGGTGGAGGCATTATCTCTGAAGACGGCTGGACCTGGAATGGCGGTGCCGAGCGTCCTGGAGGCGGTGCTGCTCCCGACATGATTAAGATAGGTGACCGTTACCTCTGCATCTATGGTGCGACAGGCGGTGGCCTCGGTGGCGGTCATGCTGGACGTATTCTCACGATGTGGAATAAGACCCTCGATCCCAAGTCACCCGACTTCAAATGGTCTGAGGCTGTCGAGGTGTGTTTCTCCGATGGCTTGGAAGATCAGGATGCCATCGACCCGGGTATCATGCTTGATCCCACCACAGGACGTCTGTGGGTAAGCTACGGCACTTATTTCGGCACCATCCGCTTGATTGAGCTCGATCCTACAACCGGCTTCCGCAAGAGCGGCAACAAGGAGAAGGATATCGCTATCGACTGTGAGGCTTCCGACCTCATCTACAATGATGGCTGGTACTATCTGCTTGGTACTCACGGCACCTGCTGCGACGGTGTGAACTCTACCTATAACATTGTGGTAGGCCGTTCGAAGAGCGTCGAGGGTCCCTATATAGATAATGTGGGACGCGACATGTATCACGGAGGAGGTAAGATGGTGATTGCCGCAGGCGACCGCAAGACGGGTGCCGGACACTTCGGACGTACCATCATCGACGAGGGTGTTGAGGTGATGTCGTTCCATTGGGAGGCTGATTTCGACATGGGTGGACGTTCAACATTGGCCATCCGTCCGCTGCTTTGGAAGAACGGTTGGCCCGTAGGTGGCGATCAGTTCAAGGGTGGTACCTTTGAGATTGAGAGTGAGCGTCGTGGCTATTCCCTTGAGCTGGCAGTTGACTTCGTGCGTATGAACGTGGCTCGTGGTGGATTCGGCGGCTTCGGAAGACCCCAGCAGAATGCAGCTCCTCCCCAGCCCGTAGCGAATCAGACATTGGCTAATGTAATCGGAA
>JAEEGJ010024277.1_pt1 | contig 12590 bp, 9 predicted proteins | sample 8958761 | NCBI WGS metagenome assembly JAEEGJ01 (sample SAMN16246546, study PRJNA631951) | gut metagenome | biome: gut microbiome; feature: rumen; material: RS-attached | host: Bos | place: Iran: Karaj | collected 2018-10 | reverse complement strand
AAATGGGTATGGTCCAATTACAGAATTATTAAACGACCAAAATATTTCAGAAATTATGGTTAATGCTCCTGATGAAGTATATGTTGAAATAGATGGTAAATTAGTACGTGATACAAGTGTATCATTTATCAATGATAATCATATTTTAAGAGTAATTCAAAGAATGGTTCAACCACTTGGAAAAACCATCGATGTATCTAATCCAATGGTTGACTCACGTCTTCCTGATGGTAGCCGTGTTAATGCGATTATCCCACCACTTTCTCTTAATGGACCAGTTATAACCATAAGAAAGTTTAGGAATAATTTAAATGGTATTAATGATTTACTTTCAAATGGTACATTAACAAATGATATGGCATTATTCTTAGAGGCTTGTGTTAAATCTAAATTAAATATTATCGTTTGTGGTGGTACTGGTTCTGGTAAAACCACAATCCTTAATGTTTTATCAAACTTTATTGGTAAAGATGAACGTATTATTACCATTGAAGATGCAGCCGAATTAAAACTTAATGGTGATCATATTATTTCACTTGAAACAAGACAGACTAAATATGATGCCAAAGGTGAAGTAACAATTCGTGACTTAGTACGTAACTCTCTACGTATGAGACCTGATCGAATTATTGTCGGTGAAGTTCGTGGTAGTGAAGCTTTTGATATGTTACAGGCAATGAATACAGGTCATGAAGGTAGTTTAACAACCTTGCATGCTAATGGTGCGATGGATGCCTTGAATAGACTTGAGACAATGGTATTGATGGGAGATATGGAAATACCAGTACGAGCTATTCGTGAATATATTAAGAATGCCCTTGATATTATTGTTACAACATCAAGATTATCTGATGGTCGAAGAAAGATAACAAGTATTTGTGAAATTGTTGGCTTATCAAATGAAATTGAAATTAAAGAAATCTTTACTTTCCATCAACATGGTGTAACCAGTAGAGGAGAAGTCGATGGTAACTTTATTAAATTACCAGGTATTCCTAAAGTTTATTCAAAGATTGTTGATCATGGTATTAAGACCCTTGAAGGAGTTTTTAGTAAAAAGAATATAAATAAAGAATAGAAAGGAGTGATAAAATGTCTTTTGTTAGAGTTTTTGCTTTAATAATTAATAGTATTTTAGTTTTATTAGTATTACTAACATTATATTACTATTATCATTTTAATAAAATATCTAGTTATAAAAAGAGATTAAATAAAAATGATTATGTTCAAAAAGAAGATAATAGTAATTTATATGACTATTTGATTAATATTTATCATAAAATAAGAGATTTTATAAATGGCATTTTATCAAAAAGTTATTTCCTTTCAGATTATGCAAAACATTATGAAAAATATACAAATAAAGATGATCCTGAAAATAGTAATCCAATGACTTATATTACAATTAAAGTATTATGTGGTTTGTTTATATTAATATTATTGTTGTTAAGTAATGCCAATAATGTTGTGAACGCTACTTTTGCTAATATTATTTTAGCATTTATGATTGGTTTCTTTGTACCTGATTTATTACTAATAGGAAAAGATAAATTAGTAAAAAAAGATATGGAAAATGAAATGTTAAAAGCGGTTACGATTATGAATAATTCATTCAAAGTAGGTCATAGTATTATGCAAACAATTGATATTACCGAAAATGAAATATCGGGTAACTTAAAAGAAGAATTTAAAAAGATTAGTCGTGATTTACATTATGGACTTGATTTGGAAACTGTTTTTAAAAGATTTAGTAAACGTGTTAATATGCAGATAGCAACATATATGGCAACAAGTTTAACTATTTTAAATAAAACTGGTGGAAATATTATTAAAGTATTTTCATCAATTGAAAGAACAATTTTTGATAACCGAAAGTTAGAAGAAGAGTTAAAGAATTTATCTGCTCCTGCTAAACTTCTATATCGAATATTAGTATTAGTTCCTTTAATATTTGTACTTTTAATATATGTTTTGGATCCAACTTATTTTGTACCTTTATTTAGTAATCCGTTAGGTTTCTTAATTATCTTTGTAATACTAGTTTTATATATTGTATATATCATCGTCGTAAAACGAGTAATTAGGATAAAGGAGTATTAGTATGGAAAATAGTTTTTCAAGAAGAATTTATAATCAAAAAACATATGACGATATTGATAGTAAGATAATGCTTTTAGGGAAGACCAAAATAACAACATTAAATTTCTTGAATTTCCGTCTACTATCTAGCATTGTATTGTTTTTTGTGATATTATATTTCATTGAATGGGGATATATTTTAGCCCCAATAATAGTATTTTTATATTATTACTTTATTCCAACACTTGTTTTGGATTCAAGAATTAAAAGAAGGAAGAAAAAACTAGAACAAGAAGCTATTTTCTTCTTTGAAGTTTTATCTTTATCTGTTGAATCTGGTAATAATTTATTCTCAGCAATAGAACTTACAAGTAATAGTGTTGAATCGGAATTATCAACAGAATTTCAAAGAATGCTTAATGAAGTTCATATTGGTAAATCATTTGTTGATAGTGTTGATAGCCTATCAAAAAGAATTCCAAGTGATAGTATAAAAAATATATTATTAAATATTAAACAAGCAAGTATAATGGGTAATGATATTAATGAGACCCTAAAAAATCAATTAAGTTATATAAGGGAAACAAAAATATTAGAGACACGTGCTTATATTTCAAAGATTCCACTAAAAATTAGTGTTATCTCTGTTGTTTTCTTTATTCCATTACTTTTATTGATGATCTTAGGACCAATCATTATCGAATATATAGGGTAGGAGAAGTTATGAGTGGACATAGTAAATGGGCAACAATTCATCGTAAAAAAGGATTAATTGATGCCGCAAGAGGAAAAGTTTTTCAAAAAATTGCGAAAGAGATTTATATAGCAGCAAGAGGTACGAATGGAGACATTGATATGAATCCATCTTTACGTGCTGTTGTTGAAAAAGCTAAAAGTAATAATATGCCTAAAGATAATATTCAAAAGGCAATTGATAAAGCTGTAGGAAGTGGTAATGCTGAAAATTATGAAGCTATTCGTTATGAAGGATATGCTACAGGTGGCGTTGCTATTATGATTGACTGTTTAACAGACAATAAAAATCGTGCAGCAATGATGGTAAGAAGTACGCTTACTAAACATGGTGGTAACTTAGGAACTAATGGTAGTGTTAGTTATATGTTTAAACGTCGTGGTGTCTTTGAAATTGAAAATAAATTTGATTTTGATACAGTAATGGATATTGCTATTACAAATGATGCTTTAGATGTTATTGATAATGAAGATAGTTACACTGTTTATACAGAACCTGATAATTTTTTAGCAGTTAAGGATGCGTTAGAACAAGGTGGAATTAATGAATTTGTAACAAGTGAAATAACATTTGTTCCAGATAACACAATTCCTTTAGATGATGAAAAGATGGAAAAATTAATGGGACTAATTGATGCTTTAGAAGACTTAGATGATGTCCAAGACGTTTTCCATAATGCCGAGGTGTAAAAAGATGATAGGATTTTGGAGAAAATCAGTTTTTATAACATATTTTGGAGCTTTACTTGCAGTAGGTGGTTACTTACTTGCCTTACAAAACAAAATGCCTGTATATGCTTTTGTTGGTATGATTTTAGCTGCTGTTTGTGATATGTTTGATGGTAAAGTAGCTCGTCATGAAAAAAATAGAACTGAACAAGAAAAGTCCTTTGGTGTTGAAATTGATAGTTTAGCAGATGTAATATGTTTTATTACAATTCCTGCTCTTACTATTTATCAAATGATGAATGGCGAAATGTTACTTGATAAACCAGATATTGCTGTTAAATGGTATCAAATAGCGGTTCTTGCGTTATATATTGTTTGTGGTATTGTAAGACTTGCTTACTTCAATGTAGCAATGAGTGATAAGAATAAAGCAATAGAGTATTATAAAGGACTACCAGTTCCATTAAGTGTTCCTATTTTTGCCCTTGTATGGATTTTAGCTAAAGCAATACCTTTTAGTTATGATGTAAGATCACTTATTTATACAATAATAGTTCCTATAGTAGGTTATCTACATATATCAAAGATTAGAATAAGAAAATATACAAACAAATGGTTTTATATAACTGTATGTTTATTATCAGCAATAGGAATTGCTGTTATGATTGCTCTTACTTAGAGCAATTTTTTTATTGACATTAAAAACAAAGATGTTATTATAATGGCGAGGTGATAATATGCCATTGCTTTTCAATAATATCAACAAAAAAATTAATTATTTAAAAGAAAAAAGTATGAGAGGAGAATTAAATCCAGAAGTTTTATTGCGTTTTAAAAGATTAGAGTCATCAGAATCTTTAGAAAGAGCAAGATATGATAAGAATATTGCTAGATTAATTGATCAATTAATAGCACTAGATAATGCGGCTAATCAAAAAAGTGTTCTTGAAATCGTCGAAGAACAAATGGAAATTGAAGAAGATGTAGCTAATAAAACAAAAGTAGCGCTTGATTATGTAAAGAATAATCTTGAAAACAAGTTTCCAAATATTAAATTTGATAAAGCTTTCTTAAAAGCAAATGAATCACGTTATAAAGGAATTGGACTTGATGGAGTATTTACGATAGGAATAACTCCTGATGGTGAAGAAATCAAAGTATCTTTAAATGATATGACAATTTCTGATGGAAAATATACAATATATACTGTTATTAATCAATTAAGAGCTACGATGAATGAAGAAGATGCTTCTTTGGCTAATAAATTTATGAAAAAAGGATTAACTCAAAACGAAGCTTATTCAAGTATACATAAATTTAAAATGGATACGTGTAAATATTTAGATTTTCTTGAAGTACTAGTATCTGAATTTGTTATTAGTGCAACTACAAGAAATGAAAAGTATCAAGAAAGTATTGGATTTACACCAAATCCTGCCTTCTATAGAATAATTGAGATGGCTCGTGCTGCAATTGTTAAATTTAATCAAACAATGCCTGGTAGTATAGCATATGAAAAGGCAGTTAAAGAAAATGTTATGATTGATAAAGATGGCCGTATAAAAGAAGGAATGCTTGGTAGATGGTTATCATATAATAAAAAAGAAAGTATGGCATCATACTTTGAAGATTATAATAATTATGAACGTATTGCTGCAAGTGAAGTTTGCAGAAAAACTCATGCAGCCCTATCTTATGTTAGTAGAAATATAGAAAATAAATTTTATAAATTGGGTTTTGACAAAGACTTTTTAGATAAAGTAAAAGATAAGATTATTAATACACCACTTGCAGAAAAATTCCTAATTGGTATTAATTCTAATGGAGACGAAGAAAAAATATCATTAGATGATATGACAATTCAAAATGGAAAATATCCTATTTATATGATTTATCAAAGACTAAGAGAGACATTGGATAGAGATTTAAGACAAGTATTTGTTAAAAATGGTTTATCACAAAATGATGCCATAGCCAAATCAGAAAAAGTACAATTAGAAATTAGAAAGAATCTTGATTATCTTGAATGGTTAACTAATTCATATGTAGTAGGGGCAACAAGTAAAGATCAAGATTATCAAAAAATAATTGGATTAGATATTAATCCAGCCCTTACAAGAATGGTTTTTGAGGCTAGTGAAGCTATTAATATTTTTATGACAACAAGAGCAGGTATTCGTACAAAAGAGTTAGGAAAAGATTTCTTTGATGCAAATGGAAATATGATAGATGGAATGCTAGGTGAATGGTTCGATTTAAACTGTAAAGAAGGACTAAAATTACAACCTACTAATTATTCAAGAAGTGATTATCAAAAAGAAAATAGAAGAAGATAAATAGAAATATTTATCTTTTTTTGTAAAATAAAATTTTTTTAATAAAAATCTATTGCATTATAAAAAAATATATTATACAATATAATTGCTTAGATAAATGATAAGATTTCATTTATAGAGTTACTAATCCAATTGATATTTTTTTCATTCAGATTTGTTTTTAATGGACTCTAAATTTGTTTGATTAATATCGTTAGATGCAGTATTTACATCCATAGTTTTATAACTATGTTGTCATTTGTGACTTAAAACTATTTATTTAGTTTTCCCACTTAATGATTTATTTCATTATCATGGTTTTATCTCATCTTATGTTGATTTATTTCTTCATTTGATGTTTATGTTGTATTTATTTGTGTCCATAACCTTTTGGTTATGTAAGTCTTTATGACTTTAAACTATTTATTTAGTTTTTCCACTTAATGATTTATTTCATTATCATGGTTTACTTGATTCATATTTGATGATTAATTTCATTACTTGATGTTTCTTGGGTTGGTAGCTCGAATTTGATTTCTTGTCATGTTTAGGTAGGAAAGCTATTTATTATAATAGTTATTATCACCTCTAAGCTATACCAATTGTTATTGAGAAAGAAAACTCGAAAGATAACCAGTTGTAATAGATACTGATAATATCTATTAGTATATTATTCAATTTACTTAGTAAATTCTTAATATATGGTTGCAACATCTTTTAAACTCGAATCAATATCTTTTATCAGAGGATGTTGATTTTTGTTTGCAATAAAATAGTAATTATAATAAAATATAAGTGGTGATGTTTGATGAACCGAAGAATAAAAAGAATAGAAAAATTATCGAAAGATGAACTTAATAGTTTTATAGATAAAATTAAATATATATGGCAAGTAATTGTTTTATTTTTTAAAGAAAAAGGGAAATGGGCTAAAATAAAAAAATTATTTAAAAATATTCATAAATTTTTACGAAAAAAGAGTATTTATGCTATTTTTCTTTTTGTAATTATCTTTATAATTATGGATTTTGCGACAAGATTGTTTGCTTCTGATATTAGTTTTTATAGATTATGGAGGTTAATTCCAAGATTATTCTCTGTAAGCTATATTATTTTATTTATAGGATTAATATTTGGTTTAAAAAGAAAGCAAGGATTAACTTTATATAGTTTAATTTTTGGTGTTTTCTTTATTTTGTTTTTAGTAAATAATGTTTACTATGATGCTACAAAGAATTTCTTTAGTTTTTCAATGCTTGAGTTAGCAGGGGAAGGCTCTAGTTACATGATGGATGTTGTTAAGAATTGTAATCCTCTTGTCTATGTTGTTTCATTAGTAGTAATTATTTTATTTATCTATTCAATTAAGAAATTTCCAAATAATAAAGTAGTTAATAAAAAAAGACTATTTACTTGTCTTATATTATTTATTTTATGTCATTTTATTTCTGTAAAACTCTTAGGTAAAGGTAATCTTGAACTTACATGGGATTCATGGCGTACACCAAAGAATATTTATAATAATTTTAATGATAATAATAAATGTTTAGCTTTAACAGGTTTATATGAATACAGTATTAGAGATTTTTATATGGTTTATTTAAAACCAGAAGAAACTTTAAGTGAGACTGAGAATAATTTCTTAAGTGATGTATTTAGTACAGCGAATGATCATCATGTTAAAAATAAATATACTGGTAAATATAAGAATAAAAATGTTATTTTCTTACAACTTGAAGGAATTGACGATTGGTTATTAACTAAAGAAATAATGCCTAATACTTATAGTTTACAAGATCATGCGATTAATTTTACTAATCATTATTCATTTTATAATGGTGGTGGTAGTACCTTTAATTCAGAATTTGCAGTTAATGTAGGTTATATGACACCATTTACATACCCAATAAACGCTTATACGTTAAATAAGAATGATTTTCCTTATTCTATGGCAAATCTTATGAAACAAGAGAATTATAATATTAAAGCTTTTCATATGAATAGTGGAGAATATTATAGTAGATCAATTAATTATCAAAACTTTGGTTATGATCAATACTTTGGTCTTAAAGATTTAAATGTTTATAGTGATAATGAATACTATTTGGATCGTGAACTTATTCTTAATGAAACTTTCTATAATGAAATGTTTAAAAGTGAAGGACCATTTATTAATTATATTATTACTTATAGTAACCATTTACCTTTTACAACTAAAAAAGGTGTTTGTAGACAATTACTTATGATTGATTATGAAGATGAAATAAAGGATATGTCAAGTAGTGAAAGAAATGAATTCTTTGATAATCTTAATATGAGTGAAGAAGATTGTATTAAAAGACAAGCTCGTGAAACAGATTACTTTGTTGGTTTATTAATGCAAGGATTAAAAGATAATGGTCTTTATGATGATACTATTATTGTTGCTTTTACAGATCATTATTTATATACAGTATCAGATACAGAGATTCTTGCAAAGAATGGTAAAGATGTTAAGACAAATTTAGTTAATCATACACCATTCTTTATATGGAGTAGTAAGACTAAAAAAGAAGAAATCAAAAAAGTAACAAGTCAATTAAATATCTTACCAACATTCTTAAATTTAATGGGTGTTGAATATAATAAGAAATGGTATATTGAAAAAGATGCTTTAGATAAATCCTATGTACCAATGACTATCTTTAGTGACTTATCATGGTATAATGGTAATGTATATGTTGATGGAGATGAAGTTAAGAATAATAAAAAAGTATCTAAAGAAGAGTTAGAGAAATATAATAACTATGTAGAATTCTTAATTAAAAAGAATGATTTAGTACTTAAATATAATTATTTTAAAGAAATAGAAAACTAGGTGATTTTATGAAAAAAATAAGTATTGTAGTTCCTTGTTATAACGAGGAAGAAAGTATTCCATTATTTTATAAAGAAGTTAAAAAAGTATTTAGTGAACGTGAAGAAAAATTAGAAATAATCTTTGTTAATGATGGATCACGTGATAAATCTTTAGAAGTAATGAAGAATCTTGCAAGTGAAGATAAATGTGTTAAATATATTGGTTTTTCACGTAATTTTGGTAAAGAAGCTTGTATGTATGCTGGACTTGAAAATGCAACGGGAGATTATATAACAATTATGGATGCAGACTTACAAGATCCGCCTAAGCTTTTACCTGAGATGATAAGATTAATCGAGGAAGAAGATTATGATATTGTAGGTACTCGTCGTGTTACAAGAAAAGGAGAACCACCAATTCGTAGCTTCTTTGCAAGAATTTTCTATAAACTTATTAATAAAATGAGTAATGTAGAAATGGTTGATGGAGCAAGAGATTATCGCTTAATGAGAAAAGTAGTTGTTGATAATATCTTAAGACTTGGAGAAGTTAATCGTTATTCTAAAGGATTATTTAGTTTTGTTGGTTTTAAAACAAAATGGTTAGAATATGAGAATATTGAGCGTGTTGCTGGGGAAACTAAATGGTCATTCTGGAAATTATTTAAATATGCTATTGAAGGGATTGTTGCCTTTACAACAGTACCATTAGTACTAAGTATTGTCTTAGGTATATTATTCTTGATTGCAGCCGTAGTATTCTTTATATTAGCTCTATGTAGTGATTATTATGGAACTCTATATCATATTATTTGGATAGTCCTATTTAGTAGTGGTATTATCTTGATGATTCTTGGTGTAATTGGTGAATACTTAGCAAAAACTTATTTAGAAGTAAAAAAACGTCCTATTTATATTGTAAGAGATACAAATATTGATTAAAATATAAATTAAGGAGAGAAGATTATGAAAACAAAGAAAAATAAATTCATTGAAATATTATTCTTTATCATAATCTTTCTCTTCTTTTTTATTTTCTTTGCTAAAGTTCATCCAATTATTTTATTTGATACGGATGATTGGTATAACTCCATCTTTTCAAGAAGTGCAATACCAATAATAGGGGAATGGAATCCTACCAAGGTATTACCAGAAATATTAATGCCATTTGTTGTTACTTATGGTAACTCTTTTATGTCACTTTTTAGTAATGATTTTATGACTAATATGATTTATGTAAATGCCTTTGTAGTAAGTATCTTTATAACAATTTATATATCATTCTTTTATAAATTAATTAAAAAAAGAAATAGTGAATCATTAGTAACTAATATTTTAATAACAATAATCTTTATTATCTTTCATTTCTTAATATTTAGAAGTAGTAAAGAAGATAGTTTTTATATGTTTCATGCCTTTGACATGAGTTGTTATTATCATTATTTAATACCAGTCTTATTAAATTGTTCACTAGTTATGTTTTATCTTAATCATGATACTTTTATCTTTAAAGATAGTAAGATTAAAACATCATTTATGATCTTGATACTTTATTTATCAATATTCTCTAATATCTATAGTAATATTGTATTAACATCGTTCATTGGTATTACTTTAATATATCGATTAATAGATAGTAAACTATTAAAGAAAAGAAATAAGAAGAATATTTTAAAGTTTATTAAAAACAATGTTATTGAAATATCTATAATAATACTATGGATTGTTACTCAAATACTTGAATATAATGGTGGAAGAGCAAGTGTTTTAATGCATAATGAGTCATTAAAGAATATTTTTAGTAAGTTATTTAATATCTTTAGTAAACTTAATACTTCATTTGTTATTACTTTAGTAATATGTTTAGTACTAGGTATAATCTTATTTATAAGAAACAAACTATATAAGAATCGTAAAGTAATTACTGTTCTTTTATCAATGATTTTAGTTTTTGTATATATTATTTTATTAACAACCAAAACAGGAGTTAAATATATTGAAAGAATGGATATCTTAATAGGTTTTATTTTCTTTATCTTCTTAGGTATTTCTTATACTGTTTTTTATCTAATGAGAAAGTATGATAAATTATTATTTATTTTACCTTTAATAACGATTATTTTATTCTTTGAAACAAGAAGTTTTAGAACAAATAAGAATAATACATATCCATCTTTTAGAGAATCTAATTATTTAAATATTCCTTATGAAGTTTGTTTAGAAATAGAAGAGAAGATTATGAATGAAATTAAAGATTCAATTGATAAACCGGGTAGTACTATTATATTACCTTATACATCAGCAGATAATAATTGGCCAATAATTGAGAAAGATGCATATCGTATAACTTATGGTATGTATAAACATGGTTTAATTAGTAAGTATGTTGAATTTGAATATGTCACATCAAAAGAATTTTATAATGATATGATGGACTAAATAAAAAGAAATATTGTATAATGATATAGTGGAGTTTATATGAAGGAATTATATTTGAAATATAAAGAAATTATTAATTATTTAATATTTGGTGTATTAGCAACTGTTGTTAGTTTAGCTGTATACTATGGTTTAACATTAACCATATTAGATCCTAATAAAGCAATTGAATTACAAATAGCAAATATCTTATCTTGGGTATCAGCTTGTACTTTTGCATACTTTACAAATCGTAAATGGGTTTTTGAAAATAAAGAAAAAGCAAGTTTAGCTGAAGCAGGTAAATTCTATTTAGCAAGAGTATCAACTTTACTTATTGATATGGGATTAATGTTTATTTTTGTTACTAAACTAGGTGTTAATGACAAAATAATGAAACTAATAGTTCAAGTAATAGTTATTGTTCTTAATTATATATTTAGTAAATTTATCGTATTTAAGGAGAAGAAAAATGAAACTAAGTAAAAGACAAAAAGATTATTTAATTATAACTATTGTCATTTTTCTTTTTGTTTTATTAACTTATAGGTTTAAATATGTCTTTGGATCTGATACTGATTGGGTAAATCAACATACAATTATTCCAGACTATTTTAGACAAATATTTTATAAAACAGGGAATTTACTACCAAATATGGCTTTTCATTATGGAGCAGGGCAGAATATCTTTAATATTTCATATTATGGGTTATTAAGTCCGATAACTCTATTGTCATACTTTTTTCCTTTTTTAAGTATGGCAACATATACAAAAATAATTAATATTATTATTTTAATTGTATCCGGAATACTATTTTATAGATTCATGGAAAGTCATGGTAATGATAGGAAAATGTGCTTATTAACAAGTATTATTTTTATACTAGGTGCACCATTTATCTTTCATATGCATAGGCATACGATGTTTGTTAATTATATGCCATTTTTATTAATGGGCTTTTTTGGTGTTGATAAATATTTAAAGAATAAGAAAAAAAGTTTATTAATAATTAGTGTTTTCTTAATGATAATGACAAGCTACTATTATAGTGTAGTAGGGATAATAGTCTTATGTATTTATTATGTTCATGAATACTTATATTATCATAAGACAGCACCATTTAAAGAAACGATGATTGATGTTATAAAGTTTGGTCTTACATTATTTGTAGGTGTAATGCTTGCAGGAATCCTTTTGGTTCCAACAATGTATACCATCTTTATGGGTCGTAATGAAGGTGGAGAAGTATATAAATTATCAAAGTTATTAATACCTGATATGCATTTTTATGATGCCTTTAATGGTACATATTCTATTGGTTTATCAGTAACTGGTTTTATTACTCTTTTATATTTATTCTTTACGAAAAAAAGAAGTAATGTAATTATTGCTATTATTATATCAACAATATTATTTGTACCAGTATTTAGATATGTACTTAATGGTGGTTTATATATAAGAGCTAAATGTTTTATACCATTCTTACCATTATTCTGTTATTATATATCATTCTTCTT
>JAEEGJ010024276.1_pt1 | contig 12590 bp, 10 predicted proteins | sample 8958761 | NCBI WGS metagenome assembly JAEEGJ01 (sample SAMN16246546, study PRJNA631951) | gut metagenome | biome: gut microbiome; feature: rumen; material: RS-attached | host: Bos | place: Iran: Karaj | collected 2018-10 | reverse complement strand
CCTGCCACACGGCGTTTGCTTGAACTCTTTTCGGACATCTTTTGTTAGGGATGTTGACCAACACTACGAATTTGAAACGGCAAAGATAAACAATTCTTGCGCTGTAGCAGAAAATTTTCCTATTTTTGTGGTTTCAAACATTACTACTATGCAAGTACTAAAATCCAACATACGAACCGACTCCGAGGAGTTCAAGCAGAACGAGAAGAACTTCCTCGCACTGATGGCACAATATCGCGAGGCGATGTCGGCCTCGATGCAAGGCGGCGGCGAGGCGGCCGTGGCCAAGCACAAGAAACGCAACAAACTGCTTGCCCGCGAACGCATCGACCTGCTCATCGACCCGAACACGCCGTTCCTCGAACTGTCGCCAATGGCGGCCTACGGCACCTATAACAACGACTTCCCCTCGGCGGGCATCATCACAGGTATTGGGGTCATCCAAGGACGCGAGGCGGTCATCGTGGCCAACGATGCTACCGTGAAAGGCGGCACCTATATGCAGTACACGGTGAAGAAACACCTTCGCGCGCAAGAGATTGCGATGGAGAACCATTTGCCTTGCGTCTATATGGTCGACAGCGGTGGTGCCTTCCTGCCTGAGCAAGACACGGTCTTCCCCGACCGCGACCACTTTGGGCGGTTCTTCTACAACCAAGCGCGTATGTCAGCCATGGGCATCCCGCAAATCGCCATTGTGATGGGCATGTGTACTGCCGGCGGCGCCTATGTGCCGGCCATGAGTGATGAGACCATCATCGTGCGCAACCAGGGCACCATCTACCTCGGCGGACCACCGTTGGTGAAAGCGGCCACAGGCGAGGTGGTCACGGCAGAAGAACTGGGCGGTGGCGAGATGCACACCTCCGTCAGCGGTGTTGCCGACCACTTGGCAGAGAACGACCAGCACGCCTTGCAAATTTGCCGCAATATCTTCAAAACCTTGGAGAAGTCGCACCGCCAGAAGTTAGACATGCTTCCCGTTGAGGCACCTCTTTACGACCCACACGACCTCTATGGTCTCGCGCCAATCGATTTCCATAAACTCGTCGACCCGCGCGAAGTCATTGCCCGTATCGTGGACGGTAGCCGTTTTCAGGAGTTCAAGTCTCGCTATGCCACCACCATCGTCTGTGGTTTTGCCCATCTGATGGGCTTCCCTGTGGGCATTATTGCTAATTTTGGTGTATTGTTCTCAGAGTCAGCACTGAAAGCTACCCACTTCATCGAGTTATGTTGTCAGCGTAACATCCCGTTGGTGTTCTTGCAGAACATCACAGGCTTTATGGTGGGCAAACAGTATGAGCAGGGTGGCATCGCCAAGGATGGTGCCAAGATGGTACATGCTGTCTCCAATGCCAATGTGCCCAAGTTCACGGTCATCTTCGGTGGCTCGTTTGGCGCAGGCAACTACGGCATGGCCGGTCGTGCCTACAGTCCGAGGCTGCTCTTCATGTGGCCCAACGCCAAAATCTCCGTCATGGGCGGTGAGCAGGCAGCCAGCGTGTTGGCGACGGTTAAGGAAGACCAATACAAATACAAAGGCCTTGAGGTCCCGACTGACGAAATCGCCAAGCTGAAAAAGGAAATCTTGGCCAAGTACGATTACGAAGGTTCGGCGTTCTACAGCACCGCCCGCCTTTGGGACGATGGCATCATCGACCCCATCGACACGCGCAAGATACTCGCCTTGGGCATCGCGGCCTCGTTGAACCAGCCCTTCCCGCCACAGCAGTTTGGCGTGTTTAGAATGTGATTGGACGCGAGACTACGAGACTACGGGACATAGGCTTGTCTCGAAGTCTCGAAGTCCCGTGTCCCGAAGTCAAAACAATATATCTAATAATCTTGAATAGTTTATGAACCAACAAAACGGAAACAAAGGCTACCTCTACGGCATCGTCTTGGTGGCTGTCTTGGGCGGGTTGCTTTTTGGTTACGACACCGCCGTCATCTCGGGCGCAGAAAAGGGTTTGCAGGCATATTTCCTCGGCGCTGCCGATTTCCAATACACCGATTTCATTCATGGTCTCACTTGTAGCAGTGCGCTGATTGGATGTGTCATCGGAGCATTAATTTCAGGTTGGTTGGCCAATCGTTTGGGCCGCAAGCAGACACTCTTCGTGGCAGGCATCCTGTTCTTTGTGTCAGCGCTCGGCTCCGCGCATCCCGAATTTCCATTCCATCTGCATTCCACCCCGACGATGACCATCCTCAACAGCTTCAACTATTATCGCATCATCGGCGGCATGGGCGTTGGATTGGCGAGTGCGATTTGTCCGATGTACATTGGCGAGATAGCTCCAACCGGAAAACGGGGTCAGCTGGTGAGTTGGAACCAATTTGCCATCATTTTCGGTCAGTTGGTGGTATATTTCGTCAATTTCCTCATTTTAGGGTCACATGAGAATCCCGTTATTGTGTCCATCGGGAAGGGAATCAGCCAAGTGATGCCTGAAAGCGACCCTTGGACCATCGCGGTTTGTTGGCGCTATATGTTTGCTTCTGAAGCTGTTATCGCTGCCATCTTCACCATCTTAATATGCTTCGTCCCTGAGTCGCCGCGCTATTTAGTGATGGCTGGCAAGGATGACAAGGCTTTGGGCGTCCTTTCGAAAATCAACGGTTTGGAACAAGCCAAGGTCATCTTGGCCGACATCAAGAGTACCATCAAGGTGAAGACCGAAAAACTGTTCACCTACGGCTGGTTGGTGATTTTCATCGGCATTATGCTGAGCGTGTTCCAGCAGGTGGTGGGCATCAACGCCGTGTTGTACTATGCACCACGCATTTTTGGCGACATGGGCATGACCAACCCGATGTTCAACACCGTGATGATGGGTGTGGTCAACATTCTGTTTACCTTAGTGGCCATCTTCACCGTCGAGAAGTGGGGTCGCAAACCGCTGCTCATCTCCGGTAGCATAGGTATGGCCATCGGTGCTTTCGGTGTGGCCTCTACCTTTGGCGTGGAAGGATTGCAACTGATTACGATGATTTCCATCTTGCTCTATTCCGCCTCGTTTATGTTCTCCTGGGGCCCGATTTGTTGGGTGCTGATTTCGGAAATCTTCCCCAACACTGTCCGTGGCACGGCTACGGCCATTGCTGTGGCGGCGCAGTGGATTTTCAACTTTGTCGTCAGCTCGACCTTCGTTCCCATGTTCAACATGCACCTCACAACAGGCGACAACTTCGGCCATTGGTTCACCTACGGACTCTACGGCGTGATGTGCATCGTGGCGGCTATCTTCGTTTGGCGACTCGTTCCCGAAACGAAAGGCAAGAGTTTGGAGGACATGACGCGTTTTTGGAAAAAGAATAAAGAATGAACTACTTATTGGGCATCGACTTAGGCAGCAGCAGCGTAAAGGTCTCGCTGGTGGAGGTTGACAGCGGAAAGTGTGCCGCTTCAGCCTCTTATCCTGAGACGGAAGCCCCCATCAAAGCCTCGCAGCCAGAATGGGCAGAGCAGCGTCCCGATGATTGGTGGGAATATTTTAAAAATGCATTTACAAAATGTATGCGGCACGTAGAGACGTTTCAGGAAACGTCTCTACAAGGGCATGACATTGCCGCTATTGGAATATCATACCAAATGCACGGCCTAGTCTGCTTGGACAAGAACCGACAGCCGCTCCGTGATGCCATTATTTGGTGTGACTCGCGCGGCGTGCCTTACGGCGACAAGGCTTTCCACGACATCGGTGAAGAGAAATGCCTGAGCCATCTGCTTAACTCACCAGGCAACTTCACCGCATCGAAATTAGCTTGGGTGAAGGAGAATGAGCCTGAAGTGTTCGACAAGATTGACAAGATTATGCTGCCGGGCGACTATCTCGCCATGCGGCTGTCGGGCGAAGCGGTCACTACGGCTTGCGGGTTGTCGGAAATGATGTTATACGATTACCGTTGTAGAGATGCAAAATCTTGCGTCTCTACAGACGTGATGAATTATTATGGATTTCCCCAAGACATCATTCCTACGTTGGTCCCTACCTTCGGCATACAAGGCCAGGTCTCGGCAAAGGCAGCCAAGGAATTAGGGTTGAGGCAAGGCATTCCCATCGCCTATCGTGCTGGTGACCAGCCCAACAACGCCTTGTCACTCAATGTGTTGCATCCTGGTGAGATTGCGGCCACGGCAGGTACGTCGGGTGTCGTTTATGGCGTTTCCGACAAGGTGAGTTACGACCCGAAATCGAGGGTGAATACCTTTTTGCACGTCAACCATACGTTGGAGCATCCTCGTCTCGGCATATTGCATTGTGTCAACGGTTGCGGCATCCTCAACTCGTGGATGCGTCGCCACATCGGGTCGTGGGAGACGATTTCGCCCAAACAATTGGCCTACGAAGACATGAACCGCATTGCCGCCGACATCCCGATTGGCAGCGACGGCCTTAGCATTTTGCCCTTCGGCAACGGTGCCGAGCGCGTCATGGAAAACCGCGACATGGGCTGTTCCATCCACGGACTGAACTTCAAGCGTCACACGCACGCCCACTTGTTCCGTGCTGCGCAAGAGGGTGTAGTGTTCGCATTCATGTACGGTATGGAGGTGATGCAAAGTCTCGGCATGACCCTCGACAAAATCCACGCAGGCAAGGCCAACATGTTCCTTTCTCCCATTTTCCGCGAAACCCTCGCAGGCATCAGCGGTGCCACCATCGAGCTTTACGATACCGACGGCAGCATTGGCGCAGCACGTGCGGCAGGCATTGGAGCTGGGTTTTATACTTCTACAGACGAAGCTTTTGCCAGTCTGAAACGCCTCGCTGTCATCGAGCCGGATGTGAAGCTGGTGGAGCAATACAAAGAGGCGTATCAAAGCTGGAAACAACATATAACTGACAACAGAACAACTAACAACTGAATAAAATGGAATACTTTCCGCAAATCAAAAAAATCCCTTTCGAGGGGACTGAATCAAAGAACGTGATGGCCTTTCACTACTATGACCCCGAGCGTGTGGTGATGGGCAAGAAAATGAAAGACTGGCTGCGCTTCGCCATGGCTTGGTGGCATACTCTCGGCCAGGCCAGTGGTGACCAGTTTGGTGGTCAGACCCGAAGCTATGCCTGGGACCGTGCCACCGACCCAATCCAACGCGGCAAGGACAAGATGGACGCTGGCTTCGAGCTGATGGACAAGCTTGGCATTCACTACTTCTGCTTCCACGACGTCGACCTCGTCGAAGAAGGCGCGACGGTGGAGGAATATGAGGAACGGATGCGCGTCATCACCGACTACGCCTTGGAGAAGATGAAACAATACCCCGACATCCACCTGCTTTGGGGCACCGCCAACGTGTTCGGCCACAAGCGCTACATGAACGGTGCCGCCACCAATCCCGACTTCGACGTGGTGGCCCGCGCCATCGTGCAAATCAAGAACAGCATCGACGCGACCATCAAGCTCGGAGGCACCAATTACGTCTTTTGGGGCGGTCGCGAGGGCTACATGAGCCTGCTCAACACCGACCAAAAACGTGAAAAGGAACACCTTGCCACGATGTTGCGCATGGCCCGCGACTACGGACGCGCCCACGGCTTCAAAGGCACTTTCCTTATTGAGCCGAAACCTATGGAGCCCACCAAGCACCAATATGATGTCGACACGGAGACTGTCATCGGCTTCCTCAAGACACACGGCCTTGACAAGGACTTCAAGGTCAACATTGAGGTGAACCACGCCAACCTCGCTGGGCATACTTTCGAGCATGAGCTGGCTGTAGCTGTAGACAACGGAATGCTGGGTAGCATCGATGCCAATCGTGGCGACTATCAGAACGGCTGGGATACCGACCAGTTCCCCATCGACAACTTCGACCTCACACAGGCCTGGATGGAAATCATTCGTGGCGGCGGTTTCACCAACGGCGGCACCAACTTCGATGCCAAGCTGCGCCGCAACAGCACCGACCCAGAGGACATCTTCATCGCCCACATCAGCGGCATGGATGCCATGGCGCGTGGATTGCTCAGTGCTGCCGACCTGCTGGAAAACAGTGAATTGCCTAAGATGAAGAAAGCCCGTTACGCTTCCTTCGACAGCGGCATCGGCAAGGACTTCGAGGACGGCAAACTCACCTTCGAGCAAGCCTACGTGTACGGCAAGAAAGTCGGCGAACCCAAGATGACCAGCGGCAAGCAAGAGTTATTCGAGACATTGGTGGCCTTGTATGCCAAGTGACTTGGTCGACCTGCAATGGGAAGGCAGCACCACCGTGGAAGACACGCAATGGAGCAATGTCTACGACCAAGCCACAGGCACCTTGAACCTGCGTAACTGGAATGAATACGACAAGACTTATACTTTTTCGCTGGAATGATATGAAATGATTGGCTAGTTATGGAAATGTGATGTTAGCTTGTTCCAAACATATCATCCTTGCTCTTCTGCTTTTACCATCCATGCTGTTTGCCCAGCAGGAGTCGCCGAAAATGCGGAAGAACGAAATCAAAGTGGCTTTGCTCTCTTTAGCCAGTGGCACATCAAAAGTTACTTACGAGCGGCTGGTGCGTGATTACCAAAGCATTGAGCTGACGGCAGGTGTCATTGGTTGGGGTTTCGATAAACTGAAAGATAGTGACCCTAAGGGAACTACATGGCGTGCCGCCTATAAGTTCATTTTTCCTAACCGAAACAACGCAGACAATCAATTATGTGGCTTTTATGTGAAGCCGGAGCTATGCTATTCTTCATATTATTACACACATTCTACTATGGAGCGACTCAAAGTGGATCGTGTTGCTTTGATGGGCGTGTTGGGCTATGATTGGGTGAAACGATGGTTTGTGTTCGATGTTTATGCTGGGCTGGGTCTTGCTTCAGGAAACAGCAACCGCAGTAACTACCATCATGGTTTCATCGGCTGGAACGACCACAATCCGTTTGCGTTTACGGCCGGATTTAGAATTGGCGTTGCATTTTAATGAAACAAAAGTCATGTTTCCCAGTTAGAATGGGATTGTTCTAAAATTTTCCTATCTTTGTGCCCATCATCATAAACGTATCGATATGAAAAAATTCTCCTTTATCCTCTTTTACTTGGCTTTTGGACTTTTCTTGCAGTCCTATGCCGAGCCTGTCAAGCTCCAAAGCCCCGACGGACAACTGGAACTGAAATTCGAAGTGGTCGGCGGCATACCGCAGTATTCGCTTGACCGTGCAGGCAAGCCCGTGGTGCTGCCCTCCAAGATGGGCTTTACCCTTGAATGGCGCGACGATCTCGCCCATGCCTTTGTCCTCAAGGACACGAAATACAGCACCTTCGACGAGACTTGGGAACCCGTCTGGGGCGAGGAAGCGAAAATCCGCAACCATTACAATGAGATGCTCGTCACCTTAGAGCAACCCATTGGCAGCGTGGAGAGTATGGACCATTCCACCGAGAAGAAACCCACCGTCATGCAGATCCGTTTCCGCCTCTACGACGATGGCCTCGGCTTCCGCTACGAGTTCCCGATGGAGAATGCCTTGGTCTATTTCTGGATCAAGGAGGAACTGACCGAGTTTGCCATGAAGGGCGACCATACCGCTTGGTGGATTCCTGGCGACTTGGACACGCAGGAGTTCAATTACACCCAGTCGCGGCTGTCGCAGATTCGCGAGTTATGGGATGCCGGTCACAAAGACGGCGGCTGGCCATGGACGGGTTTCTCCCCGACAGGTGTGCAGACCGCCTTGCAGATGAAAACCGACGACGGCCTTTACCTCAACATCCACGAGGCCGCCACACTCGATTACCCCACCATGCACCTCGACCTCGACGACAAAAACATGGTGTTCCGCGCTTGGCTCTCACCCGATGCCACGGGCTACAAAGGCCGTATCCAAGCCCCTTTCAACACCCCTTGGCGCACGGTCATGGTGACTACCTCAGCCACCGATGCCTTGGCTTCGCGCCTTATCCTCAACCTCAACGAGCCTTGCGTTTTGGAAGACGTTTCATGGATTCACCCCGTGAAATACATGGGCGTGTGGTGGGAGATGATTTCGGGCAAGAGCTCTTGGTCTTACACCAATGACTTCCCCTCGGTGAAGTTGGGTGAAACCGACTATGCACATGCCAAACCTAACACCAACCATGGTGCCAACAACGCCAATGTGCGCCGTTACATCGACTTTGCCGCCGCCAACGGCTTCGATGCCCTCCTCATCGAGGGTTGGAACATCGGCTGGGAGGACTGGTATGCCAAACAAAAGGATTTCGTGTTTGACTTCATCACACCTTATCCTGATTTTGACCTGCCTGCGTTGAACAAATATGCCCATGAAAAGGGCATTCGCCTCATTATGCACCACGAAAGCTCCGCTTCCACCATCAATTACGAACGTTGGATGGAGAAGGCTTACACGCTGATGAATCAATACGGCTATGATGCCGTGAAGGGCGGCTATGTGGGTACCATCATCCCCTTTGGCGAAGGCCACTACAGCCAGCCCATCAACAACCACTACCATTATGCTATCGTGGAGGCCGCCAAGCACCACATCATGGTGAACTCCCATGAGGCCGTGAGACCTACAGGCCTTTGCCGTACTTGGCCCAACATGATTGGTAACGAGAGTGCCATGGGTACTGAATTCCGCGAGCGCATCAACCCTGGACATACGACCATTTTGCCATTTACCCGTTTACAGGGCGGCCCGATGGACTACACGCCGGGCATCTTCGAGACCGATATGGGCAAAATTGTGCCGTGGGGACAAAAGATGAAGACCACCATCTGTAACCAACTCGGCCTGTATGTGACCTTTTATTCGCCTTTGCAGATGGCCGCCGACTTCCCCGAGCATTACGCCCAGTTCATGGATGCCTTTCAGTTCATCAAGGATGTGGCGGTCGACTGGGACAAGAGCCTCTATCTCATGGCTGAGCCGGGTGACTATATCGTCACGGCACGTCATCCCAAGCTCTCCACCTTGAACAAGGCTGCTGAAGGTGTAGGCACTTTGAAGGACGGCAAGAAAGGAGTGGTCTCCAACGCGACAAAATTCGTTTATGATTTACCCGAAGACGCCACGATTGAAGACCTTTGGCATGCCACACCGCACGATGTGTGGTACGTGGGCGGCATCACAGACGAAAACGCTCGCGAGGTCACGGTGAAACTGGATTTCCTGAAACCTGGTGTGAAATACGAAGCCACCATCTATGCTGATGCCAAAGATGCCAGCGGTATTCCCGATGAGCATTACAATGCACAGGCCTACACTATCACCAAAAAGACGGTGACGAACAAATCGGAACTGAAGGTGAAAATGGCGCCTTGCGGCGGTTTTGCGGTATCGTTGCGGTCGCTGTAATACATGTAGAGACGGTGTGCACACCGTCTCTACAATCATGATTTATAACAAATTTTTCGTCGACAGCAGCCCACACGCAGCATCGATATCCTGTCCTCGCGAGGCACGGATGGTGGCGATGATGCCTTTCTCATTCAAGGCGTCGCGGAACCAGGTCATGGTGGCGGCATCGGGGCTCTTCAGCGGGATGCCGGGCACAGCGTGATACCTTATTAGATTAAAGCGGCAACGGGTGCTGCCCAGCAGTCGTGCAATCTCTTTGATGTGGTCCTTGCTGTGGTTGAGGTCCTTGAAGATGATGTACTCGAACGAGAGGCGGCGTTGTCCGTGCCAGTCGTGCTGCTTCACCGCGTGGATGACTTCTTTAATAGGATAGCTCTTTTCCACGGGCATTAGCTTGAGGCGCTCGTCATGGAAGGGGCTGTGCATGCTGATGGCAAGGTTGCATTTCGACTCTTCGAGGAAACGCTTGAGGTTGGGGATGAGGCCGCAGGTCGAAACGGTAATGCGTGTCGGACTCCAGCCTAAGGCCCATTCCTGGGTGAGGATGTCGAGGCAGCGCATCAGGTTGTCGAAGTTGGCCAAAGGCTCGCCCATGCCCATGAAGACGATGTTGGTCAGTGTGTCGAACTCAGGCAAACTGAGGATTTGGTTCATGATTTCGGCTACGGAGAGGTTCTTCTGGAAACCTTGTTTGCCTGTGGCGCAAAAGAGGCAGTCCATTTGGCAGCCCACCTGCGTGGACACACACAATGTGGCGCGTTCGCGATCAGGGATGTAGGCCGCTTCGATGAAATGTTCACCGGCCGGGAAGAGGTATTTCTTCGTGCCGTCAGTCGACACTTGTTCTTTGACGGGAGCCTTCAGCCCAGTCTCGTATTGCTCTGACAACAAAGCCCTTGCGCTCTTGCTGAGGTTGGTCATATCCTCGATAGAGGCGCAACGTTTCTGGTAAATCCAGTCCACAATTTGCTTGCCCGTGAACTTGGGCAGTTCCAGTTTCTCGACGACCTCCTGAATCTCGGCAGGGGTCTTGCCTAAAAGTATCATTTTTTCCATATTTAACTTCGTTGAATGCTTCGCATTTCGATAAGCTCAATAACAGCCGCAAAAATAAGTAAAAATGACGTGTTCTTGTTTGGATAAGGTCGCAAACACCAAAAATTGTGTACTTTTGCACCCATGTTTTTGAAATACCATGAAAAAAATGACCCTCATATTCAGTCTTTTGGCAGCTTTCTTCGCCATGCCGTCGTGCGGTACAACACCTTTAGACAAGGTGGTCGTAAAACAAGAGCCTATCGTGGAAATGACCCTTATGGACACCATCGATGAGGTTCCTGCCGACTCAGCCACGTTTTATTCCGAGGTCGTGAACAAGAAGAATTGTTTCATCCTCATTTCCAAACCCGAATACCGACTTTATGTCTGTGAGGTGGTGGATGGTGACACCCTCAAGCGGGTGCATTATCCCGTTTGCGTTGGCAAAATGAAAGGCCAAAAGCAGAAGAAAGGCGATATGAAGACACCCGAATGCACGTCCGAAAATCCCTTTGTCATCACGGAAATTGTGGATGCCTCCAAATGGACGCACGACTTCGGCGACGGTCGCGGCTCGATTCTGTCCTACGGTCATTGGTTCATGCGTTTGAAGACGCCGGGGCATTCGGGCATCGGCATCCACGGCAGCACCAATAATGAAAGTTCGGTGCCAGGTCGCGGCAGCGAAGGCTGCATCCGCCTCCGCGACGACGACCTGATTCAACTCAAAGAGAACTATGCCTTTGTGGGGATGCGGGTGGTGATTCTCGCAGACGAATAACAAAAAAGTCCGATGCTGAGCACCGGACTTTTTTCTTGGGATTACCCTTTACTTATTTCATAGCCTGTTCCACGGCGACGGCCACAGCGACGGTGGCACCCACCATCGGGTTGTTGCCCATGCCGAGGTAGCCCATCATCTCGACGTGTGCCGGCACTGACGACGAGCCTGCAAACTGGGCATCGCTGTGCATGCGGCCCATGGTGTCGGTCATGCCATAGCTGGCAGGACCAGCAGCCATGTTATCGGGGTGCAGGGTACGGCCCGTACCACCGCCAGAGGCGACGGAGAAGTAGGGCTTGCCTGCCAACAGGCGCTCTTTCTTATAGGTGCCCGCCACAGGGTGTTGGAAGCGGGTCGGGTTGGTCGAGTTGCCGGTGATGGAGACGTCGACGTTCTCGAGCCACAGGATGGCCACGCCTTCGCGGACGTCGTCGGCACCGTAGCAGTTCACCTTCGAGCGGAGGCCCGTCGAATAGGGGATGCGCTCCACGACGGTCACCTTGCCGGTGTAGTAGTCGAATTCGGTGCGGCAGTAGGTGAAGCCGTTGATACGGCTGATGATCTTGGCAGCGTCTTTGCCGAGGCCGTTGAGGATGACGCGAAGGGGTTTCTGACGTACCTTGTTGGCCATCTCAGCGATTTTGATGGCGCCTTCGGCGGCGGCGAAGCTCTCGTGGCCAGCCAGGAAGGCGAAGCACTCGGTCTCCTCGCGGAGAAGACGGGCGGCGAGGTTGCCGTGGCCGATGCCGACCTTACGGTCGTCGGCGACAGAACCGTCGATGCAGAACGACTGGAGGCCTTCGCCGATAGCTTCAGCGGCTTCGGCAGCCGTCTTGCAGCCCTTCTTGATGGCGATGGCGGCACCGCAGGTATAGGCCCACTTCACGTTCTCGAAGCAGATGGGTTGAGTCTCCTCAGCCATCTTGTATGGGTCGATGCCCTTGGCTTCGCAAATCTCGTCGGCTTCCTCGATGCTCTTGATGCCGTATTGGTTCAACACTTTCAGGACATTGGCCATGCGGCGTTCCTGACTCTCAAATTGCACTTTTCTTCTTGCCATGGTATGTCCTCCTTATTCTTTACGTGGGTCAATGTATTTGGCTGCATCGGCAAAGCGGCCGTAGGTGCCTTTTGCCTTCTCAATGGCCTCGTTGGCGTCAATGCCCTTCTTGATGAAGTCCATCATCTTGCCGAGGCTGACGAATTCGTAGCCGATGATCTCATCGTGCTCGTCAAGGGCGATGCGGGTGCAATAGCCTTCGGTCATCTCCAGATAACGGGGACCTTTTTCGAGGGTGCCGAACATGGTGCCGACTTGGCTGCGCAGACCTTTGCCGAGGTCTTCCAACGAAGCGCCGACCAGCAGACCGCCTTCTGAGAAGGCCGATTGTGAGCGACCGTAGACGATTTGCAGGAAAATCTCGCGCATGGCCGTGTTGATGGCGTCGCA
>JAEEGJ010024274.1_pt1 | contig 12591 bp, 6 predicted proteins | sample 8958761 | NCBI WGS metagenome assembly JAEEGJ01 (sample SAMN16246546, study PRJNA631951) | gut metagenome | biome: gut microbiome; feature: rumen; material: RS-attached | host: Bos | place: Iran: Karaj | collected 2018-10 | reverse complement strand
GATGCGCGGAAGGGCGCTGTTCTTTGCACGGTCGTAATTGCAACGGCCATCGTTTACGCCATGTACGTTCATCCAGGCGATGGGCAGGTCCTTCATGTTGTTGCCTTCGGGGAGCCAGATGTTGTAATCGGCGACGGCGTATGTCGCAGCGGCACGCACGCGGCTCTGCATGTCTTGCATCAAGGAGTAGCTGAACATGGCGCCGAAACTGAAGCCCGTAATGAACACGCGGCTCGTGTCAATGCAGTAGTTTTCTTCGATGGTGGTGAGCGCCTGAGCGAAGAAGTCGTGGTCGCCCTGGCCCTTGGTCCATACGCCACCGATTGCATCGAGAGAAACGAAGATGTAGTCGCCGTTCTTGTCGAGCACCTGCTGGCCGTAGTACGGGGTCGGATGGTCATAGTCCGGATTGTGGTGCACAAAGTCTTCACCGCGGCTGCCGTAGCAGTGCAGGGCGAACAATACCTTGTGCGGTTTCTTGTTGTCGTAGTTCTTGGGCAAGGTGATAAAGTAGTCGCGCGTGTCGCCACCCACCCTAATCTGGAATTGGTCGCCGTTTTCGACGCTCTTGACTTTTCTTAAACTGGAGTTGGTGCCGCAACCCTTACTCGGGGTCGGGTCATTGCCGAGCGCGTAGCCGAACTTGAACTGCGGAGCGGTCGCCTTAAGCTTCACGTCGAGCGTGGTGTCTAGGGTGCCGAGAGGCACGGTAAGCGTGTCGAAGCCCTCAGCCACAAAGCGGATGGCCTCATCCTGGGCGGCATCCTTCAGGAGAGCGTTCTGCGTGCTGAAGGTACTGAGGTAGTTGCCTTCCGTAGCAAACTTGAAATTCTGCTTTGCGCTACCCACGCTCACCTGCGCGAAGTAGGTACCGCGGGCCTTGATGGCGCGGTTCAGGTCAAACATGCCGGAACCCTGCAGGGTTTTCTTGAAGACCTGGTGGCCCAGGGAATTGAAAATCTGCACATGGACGGGGGTGCTGCTCCCCTGCGAGTACGAGAACACGCCGTTGTTGACACTAATGAACCCGACGGACCCGTTGAATCCGTGAATCGCGTCGACCTGTTCATCCTCGTGAATAGTGAATTTGCCCTGGTTGTCGGTGGTGGTAGCCTTGCCCTCTTTGAGGAGGCTTACCGAGACGCCCCCGAGCGCCTGGCCCTGCTCGTCGGAAACGCTGCCCGACACGGTGTAGGCGGAAGCGAGCCCGCAAAATGCGAGAATGCTTGCCGTCGCAAGAAAATTGCGCGTGATAATCCTCATTTGTACTCCTTTTTTGCCCTAATCCACCATGGAGCACACCCTGCCATTAAGTAATCTAATGCGGTATAGGGAAAAAGTTCCACGACATACCCCAATACTTATGGATTAATTGTCTATAAAAGGGGACAATAGTTGACAAACGTTTACTTTTTTTTATTATATTTTTTTTACGTACGGGATGCCTCTTATATTTTTTTTAGGAGAAAAGAGATGAAACAGTGTAAATTGTCGTTTGCACTAGGGGTGCTGGTCCTATGTTTTGGGGGCGTGGCGGAACTTTTCGCCTCGGAAATTACGCCGTTCTACTTCGGCGCGACTCCCGACGCGTTGACGGACAAAGAGCAGGACGACACCTGGCAAAAGCTTATCAAGTACAAACTATGGGGTACCGGAATCGGCGCCGATGGCGTCGTCTTTGCCAACCAGGATGTAGAAATTACCGATTCCATCGGGCATTCGGGGAGTGCCACGGGCGGATTCAGGCTTGAAAACGACAAGCACAGGATTGGCGGCCCGCTTTCTTTCGGGGGGACATTCACCAACGGTACCGGGCAAGATTCCATATTGACCGGACCGAGCCACTTTGGCGGGCAAATTACCATAGGGCAGAACGCCTTTAATAGCGACAACGTATTCTGGGCAGGGCCGGTGTGCAGCGATGCCGGTTACGAAAGATTCAACAAAGCTACAGCCAGGGGCGGTGCGACCGTAAATTGCGCCGACACCTCTATTCCCGTAATCGACACAGACCTCGACGTTCCGCAGTTCGATGACAACTACAATTTCAGCCAAACCATCGAAGGCGACTGGGTTATTGACGTGAATACGAACGAAGCCGGCAGAACCGCATCCATTATCAGCATTCCGTCTGGGAGCAACCAGTTCTACGACATCCTTATTAAGGGAGACCTCAATATCAAGGATGGCTGCGACACCCTCTACATAGACAACCCAGGCAACCGCTATGTTCGTATCTTCATTAAGGGCTCGCTGACGATCGGAGGAAGCAAGCACAACATTGTGGTGTTGGACAAGAACGGCGTAGTCACTAACGCAAACTACGCCGGCAACCTCCTGTTCTATACCCCGAACGACATCAGCTTCCCGGCACAGGATGCCATTTACCAAGGAACATACATTTCGGGCGGCACCATCAAGTTCATGCAGCATTACCGCTTTGCGGGCCAGCTCCTGGCAAAGAAGATTTCCATAGATTCCGAATTCAAGGCAGGCGACTTCCGCTACGTGCCGTTCAGCCCCCCGGTAATCAACATGGCCGTGGGCTCCATGGCCTACGAGGATAACGAGGCCCGTGGCGATACGGTGAAACTGGTGCTTTCGAAGGATCCACCGACCCGCGTAACGTTTGACTACTGTTTCTCTCTGAAGCCCGCTAGCGCTTGCAACGGCTACATGGATGACCCTACCTGCACGTTTGCCAACGTGAATGACGTGCTGGAATCGAACTACACTGAGATTCCGGTGTGCGGCAGGGATACGGGCCATGCGGCGTTCCCGCAGTTCTCGAGGGATTTGGAAAAGCCCATCGTGTTCCACGCGAAGGACGACATGCTCGAGGAAGCGGACGAGAGTGTTATTGTGAAAATCTTTAACCTGACGGCTGCCATTACCCCGGACGGAGACCACAATGCCGATTCCAGTTACTCGATGAACTACGTCATCGTGGATAACGACAAGAGGCCTGTCTCGCACGATACGTCTGTGACCGTGATGATGAACGAAACCTTGCCGATTACTGCATTCCCGGCATACGAGAATGACGGCGTGACCGTACTCAACAAGTACGGCGTGATTGTCAAGACGCTCCCGGCCTCGGGCACACTCACGTACAACGGGGCTCCCGTTGCGGCAGGAGACTTCATCAAGTTCCCCGGTAGTTTGAATTATACTCCGGCGCATGACGAGTACGGCTCGCCCTATACGACATTTGAGTTCGTGGTGGCGAACGTCCACAATCCGGACATTAGCGATACTGCAAGGACGATGACTATCAACGTTGTCAGGTTCCAGTACACCATCAACGAGAATGCGTCGGTCGATACGCTCGTCGGGATTATAGATGAACTGCGCATTTCCGACATCCAGAACTGTGCCATCGTTTCGGGCGATACGGGCGCTACCTTCAGGTTCGATACTACGCGCATATACCTCAACGGCGTTCTCGATTTCGAGACGCAGTCCTCTTACGTGTTCTTTGTGAAGTGCGCGAACAGCACGAGCGAAGATTCGACCGCGGTGCAGATCCTGATTGTCGACGAGAACGACCCGCCTTCCGTAAAGGATACGACCATGCAGGTTGCCGAGAATATGCCCATTGGGACGGCAGTCGGCACGATGCTCTACTACGACCAGGATGGCGAGAATTCCGGATTCTGCGAAAACAGCTTTAGCCTCGTGGGTGGCGATTCGAGCCTGTTCAAGATCGATGCGCAGACGGGCGTGATTACGACTCGCGCGGTGTTCGACTACGAGGCACTCCCCGACAGCCAAAAGTACTACACGGTCAAGGTCCAGATTGCCGATACCGACGGCAACAAGAGCGTGGCCAAAGTGAAGATTGAAATTGTGAACGTGGTGGAAACGTCCAAGATTACCGTGACCCACGCGGAGTCGGGTAACGGCAGCTACTCGGAATCGAATCCGGATTTGCCGATTAAGATAAACGACAAGACACTTACGCTTTCGTGGATGGGTGACAGCGTTCCCCAGCCGGATACGACCCTCACGGACTTGCACGAGGGCTACAATGTGATAACGCTTACCTATTACGACAAGACGAAGGATACGCCCGCCGTGAAAGACGTAACGATATTCGTCTGCACAAAGACTCCTGAAGTGCAGGTTTCTACAGCCGTCGATAAGCTGCCGTATGCCAACATCTTTACCATCGCGGAAGAACCCGCTGAAGGCGACACCTCCTTCTACGTGAACAAGAAGCAGAACGATATTTCCATCAAGATAAGAGAACCCATCTTGGATTCCACCTACACGGATTCCACCTGCAATTACAAGGAACGCAATCTGAACGTTTCTGCCGTCATGTTCGACACGATGGCCGTACCGCAGGCGACGTTCAAGACCATGGGAAAGATTGCATCGGAAAAAATTGCGCTGAACGAGACTCCGGCGGGTAACGTCAAGCGCATCCCCTACAACGACAGCCTCGTGCTCGTAAGCTACAGGGAAGTCATCGGGAACGATACCGTGACTGTTTCCTATGTAACGAACGCCAAGGGCGATGTCGTGAACGAGCAAATCAAGGTCTCGTACGAGACGAAGATTGACGGGAAGTATGTCGAGATTTCCTACACAGCGGACGCATTCACCGGAGCCCCCGTGGAATCGGAGTCTGGCGCCATCTATATGGTGAGTTACCGCTTTACCGACAGGAACAACGAATCGGTCATGGTCGGCTACTCGCTAGATTCCAAGGGCAAGGTTGTCAAGGATGGCGATGGCAACGTGGGCTACGAAGTGACCTACACCTATGCCAACGAATTCGGCAACATCTCCAGCCAGTCCATCTATATTGTGGTCGACGTGATCCCCCCGAAGGTGGAAATCCTTTCGCCAGAAGAGAACGCCATTATCTATGCCAACTACGTTGAAGTAAAGTGGACCGTAGACAGGAACGACGGCAAGGGCCCCGTAGTAATGGATACGCTAACTGAGCAAGGCCTGGTGAAGGGAGCCAACGCAATAGTCCGCTTCTACCGCGACAAGGCCGGTAACGAGGCTAGCGATACGGTACTGGTCATCATGAAGGGTTCGAAGGACCTGGATATTTCCGTGGTCACTCCGGTAACAATCGTGACTCGCGAAAAGACCGAGGAATACTACGCCGCGAACGAGCCGAAGGAAGGCCAGACATTTGCCGTGACCATCTACAATTCCAAGGCGGATAAGGAAATCGAGACCCTGCGTGGCGGTGACTTTGAAACGGAAGAAGGGAGCGGGGACGAGCCGTACCCGGGCCTCAGCGGGCATCTCGGACCGACGCTCGCCATTGATGCCAAGCTCCCCACGTACCGCCCTACATTGGGCCTTGCAACACTTGACGACCTTGTCGGCAAGGATGGCCTCGTAAACTACGAAGGAATCGATTCCGAAAATGGCGACAAGCACACCGTGGAGGAATACGTGCAGGAACACTGCACAACGAAATTCCAGGAGAACCTGGGCAGCAATATTTCGAAGGCTACCCTGTACCACACGACAATGAAGGTAAAAATCTGGGTGTACACGACGCTCGGCAACTTTGTAGACTACTTCTCGTTCGAACAGGAACTTGATAATCCGGACTACACAAACGACGCCGGCGTGATGACGCTGTACTTCGAGCAGAAACCGGACAAGGACGGTTACGTGAGGACCGCAAACGGTCGCCAGTATGCTACCGGATCGTACCTCTACAAGACCGATGTAACGCTCCGGACAGAGCTCCAGTGCGACATGCCCCCTGTAGAGAGGGACAAGGAATCCAACAGGAAGGGCTATGCCAGCAAGGTTCGCGACGACCTGCTGAAGCCGTTTGGCTACAAGAGGCCCAACCGCAAGTAGCCTCCATAAAAAAGCACGTAAAAAAAGACACCCGGCCCGTAGGTCGAGTGCCTTTTTGGAATAGAAAGCGTGCGCCCAATAAGTCCTACCCCGCGGTTCGATCCGGCATCCCTTCTCCAGAACCAGGACTGAGTGGAAGCACATCCATAATATACCCCGCAAATAGCACACGTGAACAAAATTTTTCACGAAACGCCGCTCCCGCAAGGAACATTCCAATGTGGAATACAGGCAAAATTGGTTTCGAACAAAATCTTTTTGCTATTTTATGCGAAAGGGAAAAAAGGAGGATTTCATGCAAAAAAGAGCATTATTTGCCCTGAAGGCCGGCCTAGCAATTGCCGCCTGTACCACAATTTTTACCGCATGCGGGTCTACTGGCACCGACACCTGCGACGAGGTCTATCACCCGATATACAAGCTTGCCGACTGCCAGAAATCCACCAAAGTATTCAAGAAGGGAAACACTGTTCATTACGAGCATTCCGAAGGGTTCGAATTTGACCTGACCGTGAGCCAAGATTCCATCTTCATGGAAGACTGGGACGACTTTTGCGTGGCGGCAAAGGAAGAGGACCGCACAGTGCTCCTCACGTCCACCTACCCCATCATGAGCGTCGAAGTCAACTTCTATGGCGGCATTAACGTCAGCGAGGAGGAAGACAAGAAAAGTCTTGTCACAAGCCACAGCATGCCGATGCACATAAGCTACGGAAATACGGGCTTCCTAGTAGAACTTGATTCCACCGGAACTCCGGAAGAGATGGGAATAGAAGGGACTGTCAGAATGCTCGATACAATCACCTTCAACGGCGTGACTTACGACAGCGTTTTTGCCATCATGGACATGGCTCACTATGACGCTCTCAACTACAATGAGCAAATCGAAGGCGACACCGCATTTCTCTACTTTTCCAAGACTGCGGGAATTCTGAGACTAGAAACCACCGACGGGGCTTCTTTCACCATCAAGGAAGGGGGCGACAATGAATAAGTTTTCGACAGCCGTATCGCTCGCCGCACTCTCGTTGATGCTCTCTTCGTGCGGGATGTTTGGAGATGACCCCTATGTCGGAGGCGATTTTGCAAAGTTGGTGCAGAAAGAGCAGGAATGGAGCGACACCGTCAAGGTCGTTGACAGTTGGGGCATCGAGGACTCCTACGACGAGCGCATCTACAGCCACAAGCCCGAAAACTTCTATTTCGAGGCATCAGGCAGCATCAACGAAATCAATATCGACATGCGTGTCGAATGCGACGAAGATGGCGGCAAGATGACCGTTTCGTGCCTCAGGTATCGCCGCGACGGCATTTGGCACTACGGTCCGGACATCGTATTCAGCGATCTTGACGGGAACAAGATGACAAGCAGCGACGGCTATACCGTGCGCATGCTGGATTCGCTCACCGTGGGCAAGAAGACGTACAAGGATGTTCTGGAATTCGATGCCACAGGCGCCGATGATAATTCGTGTAATTTCGACAAGTTCTATGTCGCCGCACGGGATGGGCTCCTGCGCATAGACCTGCAGGACACCATTACTATCGAGCGGAAACCTTAGCCTGTTTCCATAGCTGCTGCAGGCCTTCCAGGCCGTATTCAGGCAGGGCTTTCCCCTGCTCGCGCGCAAGACGTTCCACCTCGCGGAACCGCTTCTCGAACTTCGCGTTCGCACGGCGGAGCGCCACATCGGCATTGAACCCGCTATGGCGTGCCACGTTCACGAGGCAGAACATGATATCGCCGAACTCGTCTTCCAGGCGGTCGGTATTCGCGTTTTCAGGCGTGACCTTTTCCAGTTCGGCACGGAATTCCGCGAATTCCTCCTGCGCCTTGTCGAATACGGGAGCGGCCTCGCCCCAGTCAAAGCCCACCTTCGCCACCCTGCGGATGATATCCTGCGTGCGGGCGAGCGTCGGCATGCTCTTGCTGACCTTATCCATAACGGACCTGTCGGCATCCTTCTGGTGGAGCGCCTCCTGGGCCTTGATCTTTTCCCAGCGGCGGCTGACTTCGCTAGCAGTATCCACCTGCGCGTCGCCAAAAACATGCGGATGCCTGCGAATCATCTTCTCGCAGATTCCCTGAACAACATCATCAATGTTGAAGTCGCCACTCTCCTTCATGACTTGCGCATGGAACACCACCTGCAGCAATACGTCGCCGAGTTCCTCGCACATGTGCGCCTTGTCGCCTTCCATCGCGGCATCGATAAACTCGCTGCTTTCTTCTACCAGGTACGGCAAGAGCGTATGCGTATCCTGAGCGCGGTCCCACGGGCATCCGTTTTCGGCACGGAGGCGCTTGAGAATGTTGACCAAATCATCGAACGTGTACTTCATGGCTATAAAGATAGAAAGATTGTTCTAACAAACATTCATCATCCCTAATCAATCATCCATCATCATTCATCAATTATTTTAACTATATTGTTCGCGGGCCTAAACTAAATACAGGTACCGGCATTGTCGGACCCGGGCGATTGCCACAAACGTTTATCAAAAACGCGCGGCATGTTCCTTATAGCGCTTTCACTGGATTTACCATGAACAGCACTGATATTTACCGCATCGAGGCAGGGGATTTTCCGCTCCTGCTCGGCAGTTCCACACACAAACCCGAATTCATCTACGTGAAGGGAACGCTCCCTCCCCCAACACCGCCCGAAAGTGATGCCAGCAAGACGCCCGTAGGCATCGCGATGGTCGGCACCCGCAGGCCAGGTGGCAATGCACGTGAACTGTGCAAGCGGCTCGTATTCTCGCTCAAGGGAACGCAGGCCATCGTCGTCTCGGGGCTCGCGCAAGGCATCGACAGCCTGTGCCACGAAGCGGCACTCGAGGCGGGCATCCCGACAATTGCAGTCCTCGCGCAGGGACTGGGTACGAAAATCGAGGGAAGCCGCGGCGACCTCGCCAAGCGCATCCTGAATGCTGGTGGCGCACTCGTAAGCCAGTTCGAGCCCGACGAGGTCGCATACAAGAGCAATTTCCCCGCAAGAAACAGGATTATCGCGGGTCTCAGCAGGGCAACCGTCATTGTCCAGAGCAAAAAGAAGGGAGGGGCGCTGCTCACTGGTGACTTTGCCCGCAAGGACTCCAGGCCCCTTTACGCCATCCCGGGCGACTTTGACAGCGAAGTGGCGAGCGGCACGAACGACCTGCTCGACAGGGGCATCGCCAAGCCGGTATTTAGGCCCGAAAGCCTCTGTACCGCACTCGGACTCCCCAAGAGCGGGGGCATCAGTTTCGAGGAACTTACGCTTACCGGCTGCAACCTGGGCGATGATACTAAAACATTTTTCCTGAAGGTGAACGGCTACCGCAAAACATTTTCTGAACTTCAGGCAGAATCAGGCCTTGAAGTAAACCAACTTTTAACTATATTGACGGAACTAGAAATGGCTGGACTCGCCCATACCGAAGACAACTTCAGTTTCCATTTCAACGGAGCCACCTGATGCACAAGAAAATCTACATCTTTGTACTCGCCTTCCTATTCCTGATAGGCGTTCTTGTGCTGCAGTTATTCTTCAGCAAGGGCAATCTCTTTGAGCAAAAGAAGATTGAGCACCTGATAACGGAATACGAGTTCAAGGTGGATTCGCTCAAGGGCGTCATCGATGACTACAAGTCCGAACTTGAACGCCTCCAGAACGACTCGCTCTACAAGGAACAGATTCTCCGCACCAAGTACGGCATGAGCCGCGAAGGCGAGAAAGTTTTCCAGATGGTAAAGTAGGCGCGCAGGGTATCCAGCGCGAACGGCTACGCCATCTTTGAGGCGTCGGTGCTCTTCATAGCATCCATCGAAGCCTTGCCCGCAAAGAAACTATAGGCCGCAGGCACAATGAACAGCGAGAGGAACGTGGCAAACGTGAGGCCACCCGCAATGGCGATGCCCATCGCGATGCGGCTCGGGGTGCCGGTCATGATGAGCGGCACTGCGCCCAATACCGTAGAGAGGCTCGTCATGAGGATTGGGCGGAAGCGGCGTTCCGCCGCCATCCGAGCCGCTTCAAGCTTGCTGCACCCGGTATTCGCCGCAATCTGGTTTGCAAATTCCACAATCAAGATACCGTTCTTCGTCACGAGCGCAATAAGCAATATGAGCGCAATCTCGCTGAAGATGTTGAGCGTCTGGCCAGTAATGAACAGACAGGCCAGTGCACCCGCGAGTGCGAGAGGCACCGTAAAGAATATCACGAAGGGCGCGCGGAAACTTTCGAACTGGCCCGCAAGCACCAGAAACACAAGCGCAAGCGCAAGCAGGAACACGATGTAGAGCCCGCTGGAACTTTCCTCGAACTCCTTCGACGACCCGCTCAATGCGGTACTCACGCTCGGGTAATCCTTCAGGAGGTGCTTCGCAATCCGGCGCATCTCCTCCACGCCGTCGCCAATCGTCTTCCCGGGAACAAGGCCCGCCTGGATGGTGGCCGCAGAGAATCGGTTGAATCGCGGGAGCGACGGCGATGCGGACTGCTCGCTGAACGTAATGAAGTTATCGAGACTCACAAGTTCGCCCTTCGCATTCTTGACCGTGAGCATCGCGATGTTCTCGGGCATGCTCCTGTACTGGTAACCCACCGCACCGATGATATCGTACTGGCGTCCGTCCTTGTAAAATTCGCCATAGCTCTGGTCGCTTATCGCAAGTTGCACCGCCTGCGCGATGTCGTTCACCGAAACGCCTTCCTCGTTCGCCTTGTCGCGCAGAATCTCGATATGCAATTCGGGCTTCGTGAATCTCAGGTTCGTATTCACCACGCTGAACACCGGGCTCTTGCTCGCCTCTTCCTCGAATTTGGGCACGAGCGTGCGCAAGATTTCAATATTCGGGGCCTGCAACACGAACTGCACCGGAAGTCCACCGCGCTGCGTGCTGATGCTCTGCGGTTCAAAAACCATCACGCGCAAATCGGGGTACTCATTACCGAGCACTTGGATGCTGCGGGCGATTTCGCTCTGCGGGCGGCGCGCCTTCTTGTCAGCGTTCAGGAATATGCGCATTCTGGAGTTGCCCGCGTTCCAAGCGCCCGCCTGAATTTCGGTATACTCGTTGGTATCCATGAGCGCGATGACTTCTTCGGCAAAGGCATCGGCCATGCGCTTGGTGCGAGTGAGCGTCACGCCTTCGGGCATGTTCAGGTTCACCATGACCGCGTTGGAGTCTTCCGTCGGGGCCATCTCGCTACTCATGTTGTTGAAGCAGAGGTACGCAATAGCCAGGAGGCCCGCCACTACTGGGAAAAGCAAGAATCGCAACTTGAGGAACCCACCGAGAAGCACAGCGTAAATGCGGTTGAGCCAGTCAAAGAACGGCTCGGTAACGCGGAAGAACCAGCCCTGTTTTTGGCGGCTCAGGAACTTGGAACAGAGCATCGGCGAGAGCGTGAGCGCACAGAGCGTCGAGAGGAACACCGTACCGATCATCACCGCGACAAACTCGCGGAAAAGTAAGCCCGTAGTACCGCCCAGCGCAAGCACCGGCACGAACACCGCCATCAAAACGACCGAGGTCGCAATCACCGCGAAGAAGATTTCATTTGTTCCCGCGACCGCCGCCTGCTTGGGCGTCATTCCGCGTTCAATCTTGTGGTAGATGTTTTCCACAATCACGATGGCATCGTCCACCACGAGGCCAATCGCCAAGACCATCGCAAGCAGGGTCAGCACGTTGATACTGAACCCGCACAGGTACAGCACGAAGAAGCTTCCGATAACGGCCACCGGCACCACCACCATCGGGATGAGCGTCGTGCGGGCCTGCCGCAGGAAGGCAAAGATAATCGCAATCACCAGCAGGAACGCGATGAAGATGGTCTCCACCACCTCCTTGATGGAAGCGCGGATGTTGATGGAGGTATCACGCCCGTAAAGCACCTGCACGCCCTCGGGAATCTCGCGGCGGATATCCTCCACGCGCCTGTAGAACTCGTTCGCAATTTCCACATGGTTACTACCCGGCTGCGCCATCAGGGCGAGCGTGATGGAGTTCTTGCCGTTACGGCGGAACCCGGTACGCGTGTCCTTCGGTTCGTAATGGATATCCGCCACATCGGAAATGCGGATGACGGTCCCGTCGGCAGCCGTCTTTACCGCGATATTCTCGAACGCTTTCGGGTCCAGAATGCGGCCCAGCGTGCGGATGGAAAGCGTCGTCTCGCTACCCTCGATAGAACCGGAGGGCAGTTCCAGGTTGCCGCGTTTGAGCGCCGCCGACATCTCGGCTCCCGAAACGCCAAGTGCCTGCAGGCGCACCGGATCAATCCACAGGCGCACCGTCGGGCGCTTTTCGCCCCAGATGGCAACTTCAGACACACCGTTGATGGTCTGCAGGCGTTCCTTCACAAAGTTGTTCGCGATTTCGGAAACTTCCATCGGGTCGAGTTTGTCGCTCACGAGGCTCACCATCAATATCGGGTCGTTATCGCTATCAGACTTGTAGACCGTCGGCTCGTCCACATCGTCGGGGAGTCTGCGGCGCACGCGGCTCACGCGGTCGCGGATTTCGTTCGCGGCCGTCTCCAAGTCCATTCCCGTTTCAAACTCGATGTTGATGAAAGAGAAGCCATCTCGGCTCGTGGAGGTAAGCGCCTTGATGCCCGATGCACTGTTGATGGATGCTTCCAAGATTTCGGTGACTTCGGCCTCCACCACCGCGGCGTTCGCGCCCGGGTACGAGGTACGCACCTGAATCAAGGGATAGTCGACGTTCGGGTATTCGCGCACGCCCAGGTTGCT
>JAEEGJ010024266.1_pt1 | contig 12595 bp, 11 predicted proteins | sample 8958761 | NCBI WGS metagenome assembly JAEEGJ01 (sample SAMN16246546, study PRJNA631951) | gut metagenome | biome: gut microbiome; feature: rumen; material: RS-attached | host: Bos | place: Iran: Karaj | collected 2018-10 | reverse complement strand
ATGGAGTGGATTTCCAATGCTATGGCTTCGCTTTCCGATTCGGTGAGGGTGTCGGTCGGTGGTGCGTTTGGCGCTTTCCTTGCCGACGGACTTATAGGCGGTGTGGGAGCGGTGCTGTCGTTTGTGCCAATTCTTTTCATTTTCTATCTTCTGGTCGGACTGCTTGAAAATTCGGGTTATATGTCGCGTGCAGCATATTGCGCCGACGGCTTCTTGCACAAACTTGGATTGCTGAACAAGTCGTTGCTTCCGTTGATATTAGGATTCGGGTGCTCGATTCCTGCAATAATGAGTGTACGCCATATCGAAAGCATAAAAGACCGCAGGCTCGTTTCGATGGTAATTCCTTTTTTGCCTTGTGCTGCTAAAATTCCATTATGCTTGATACTGGTTTCGGCTTTCTTCCCGAAATTTCCAGCCTTGATAATGTTTGTGTTCTATCTGGTTGGAATCTTGTTGACTATTGCGTTTGCAAAAATATATAGCAAAACATTGTGCAAGCAGGACGAGTATCCTTTTGTAGCTGAATTGTCTTCGTATAGGAAACCAACGCTTTTTGTTTCATTGAGTTATATGTGGAATCGCACTTGGGAGTATCTGAAGCGCATTTCGGGAATCGTTGTGGCTGGTGCAATTGTGGTGTGGGCATTGGCATATTTCCCGCAAAAAGCCGAAACTCAGATTGGTGATGATTCTGTTGCAATTGAGGCAGAGGCAACACCCTCGTATCTGGAAAAATTTGGTAATTCCATCGAACCTGCTTTCCGTCCGCTTGGCTTCGACTGGAAAATGTCGGTTGCTGCTATTTCTGGTTTTGCAAGCAAAGAGTTGACAATAAGCACAATGCCAATCCTAAAACCATGCACCGATGCTGAAAATGACTCGACACGAGGCATTGCTGCCTTGGCATTTGTTTTCTTTGTTCTGATATGTTTCCCATGTTTGGGAGCAACCTCGGTAATACGCAAGATTTCTGGTTTCAAGTGGGCTGCACTGACGGCAGGCGTGTCGGTCGTGCTGGCGTGGCTTGTGGCGTTCGGTGTGTATCAGTTGGGAATCTTAATGGTATAATAATCGGTTATACCATATTTCTTTCCTTTTTAATTCTTTCGTAGGCTTCGTTTATGGCTTGGAACTTCTCGGTTGCCTTGCGTGTGACTTCTTCGCCCATGCCTGCAACTTTGTCGGGATGATGTTTCATGGCCATTTTCTTGTATGCCTTCTTAACCTCGTCGTTTGTTGCGTCCTTGGTAATGCCAAGTATTTCGTAGTCAGAGTCTTTGCCGACAACAATGAACATCGACTTTATTGAATTGAAGTCGTAGTCGCTGATGCCGATTCCGTATGCAATTCGCTTTAGAACGTCAAGTTCTTCCTTTACAATCTCGTTATCGGCATTGGCAATTCCGAAAAGGTAGTGCAGGAGCTGCAACTTAAGCGAGTTGTTCATGTTGTACCTTATCTGGCGGCATACGTCGTCGAGAGGGATGTCGGCGTTCAACATTGGCTTTAGTATCTGTAAAGCCTTGAGAGTCTTTTCTTTGCCAAAATTCTGAACGAGGAAGCTTTTTACATAGTCGAGTTCGCTTTTCTTTACAATGTTGTCGGCTTTCATTACGGCTGCCGAAAGAGTGAGCAGCACGACCATGAAGTCGCCTTGTTCGGTGCGCCTTGTACGGTTTGTATAAGTGTTAGAACTTGACGAAGTGTCGATGGAACTAATTCCGTCGATAGCAGAGCCTATAAAGAAGCCTATAAGTCCGCCGAGTGGACCTGTAAGTACCCAGGTTAAACCGCCAAGTATCCATTTCCATTTTCCCATGTCTTATTTGTTTAGATCGTTAATAAATTTTTCTGACTGTTCTATCAGCGAGTGGTTTCTATCGTTGATGAAAATGCAATCGCATTTTTCGCGTCCCGAATTCTTTCTTTGCATTCTTATTTTGCTAATTGCGACATCTTCCGAAACCTTGTCCCTTAGGCAGATACGTCCGACCATTACGTCTTCGGGTGCATCTACGAATATTATGTGGTCGAGGATGTCTTCGAGCTTGGCATCGAACAGTATTGCCGATTCAATGGCTGTGATTTTTGTACCTATATTTTGTTGCCACTCGATGAAATCTCGTTTTACGGCTGGATGAACAATTGAATTTACTAGTCTTCTGTTTTCTTCGTTGCCAAAAACTATTTTTCTGAGATATTCCTTGTTGATTGCACAGTTTGTGTATGTGTTTTCTCCGAAATTCTCAATTAAAGCCTCTTTTATTTGAACATTGTTGTTCATTAATAATTTGGCTTTGCTGTCGGCGTCGTATACAGGAATATCCATTGAACGGAAAACCTGGCTTAGCATTGATTTCCCGGATCCTATAATTCCTGTTATCCCAATGCTAATCATTTCTTTTCGAGTACGAAGGTGCAAATTTGTGGAGTTGTACGTATAATCTTTGCTTTGCTGTAGCTTGTAGCCACCTTAATTTCAATGTTGTTTCCTGCGGCTTGCGTATAGTCGACTGTTGCCGAGAAATCGTATTCCTGGACTTTGTCGTAGTGGGAGAGAGGTGTTGTGTATGTTACAGTTACGTATTCGGGGAAAATTGTGTAATTGTATTCGCTAGGGAAATTTGTAGCTTTAATTTTTACTTTTTTGCTCGTTTCTGTAAACATTTCTGCTTCGTAGGTTATGTTTACGCTGCTGTATGATGCGGTTACTCCTTCAGGAAGGTCGAGTTCTATGTTATATTGCTTTTGTTTCTTTATTGAGCCTATATCCGTAGGTTGTACCTTTATTTTTTCTATGCTGTCTATGCTAGACTTCTGTCCAATAATTTTTACAGAGTCGGGAACAATCATTGTTTTTGTGATTTTCTGACCGTCTTTCAATTCGTATTTGATATCGGCTATGTCGATTGGAACCATTTTTTCCTTGACGTTTATTATGTCGAAGAATAATGTGTCGGGACTAATATCACCAATGGTTATTTTGTCGCCTATTTTTTTTCTAATCAATGGCTTAATATCGTTGGATACTATGTATGCCTTGCCTCTGTCGTTTGCATATTTAAGCAGAGGACGATTGTCTTGTGCCTTGGCTTCGAGGTCGATATTAAGCGGTATGTTTCTTGACTTTATGCTTTCTTGCAGCAGGTTGTAGCCTTGTCCGGTGGCGTTTACTGCAAGTTCGCCGCCGTGCATGTCGTCGGATTTTATTGTCCTTGGGATGTTTTTGAATTTGTATTTCAGTGTGATTTCACTAGAAAGGTTCTTGTTTAGGTAGTTGAGAAACCATAAAAAAAATGACAGAACAACAAAAGCTATAAATACCAGAAAGTTTCTGTTGTTTACCAGTTTTACTACTGGATTCTTTTTGGTGCTAGGCTCCTGCTGTTCTGCCATCAATGATAATGTTAGCTATTCTTATTTCTTTTCGGCTGTATCGTTGTTTTGAGCATCAGCTTCGGTATAGCTTACAATCGAATTCTTGTCTATCTTGATTCTCACGCCGTTTGCGATTTCAAGAAGTACATAGGTGTCGCTTATTTCGTCGATAATTCCATATACTCCGCCGGCTGTAATAACCTTGCTACCTTTCTTGAGGCTTTCTTTGAATTTCTGTGCTTCCTTGTTGCGCTTTGAAGCTGGTCTAATCATAAAGAAATAGATTACAGCTATTAAAAGCACCCAAAAAATTACGTTCATCCAGATGTTCGACTTTGGAGCTTCCTGGCCTGCCTGTGCAGCCTGCAATAAAATAAATGATAAGTTTTGCATATAAATGATATTAAATTAGTTAACTATTTGGTTACTACATCGCATCTTATATACAGCACATTTTCGTTTGGTATTGTGTTGGATGAAATGCGAACGTTTTTGTTTTGTATTCCTTTTTTGTTTGAGCTGTCGAATGTGAGTTCGATGTATCCTTCCTCGCCTGGTTTTACTGGTTCGCGTGTCCATTTCGGAGATGTGCATCCGCACGATGGCTTTACGCTGGAAATGACAAGGTTGCCGTCACCTTTGTTCTTGAATATGAACTTGTGTGAAACTTTTTCGCCTTGTATTACCGTGCCAAAATTGTATTCGGTTTCGGAGAAGGCGATTATTGGCATTCCGTCGTTGGGTATAATATCATCGTTTACATTGTCGGCCGAAATGGGGTTGTCGATTCCGTAGGTAGCGCCTCCCGTCTTTGGTGTTTCCTTGCACGATATTGTGGCAAGTGCCATGATGGCGATTAATATGATTGATAATTTTTTCATTTCAGTTTCTATGTTTCACGTTTCTAAGTTTCAAGTTGCGTCGTGGCGCGCCGCGACCTTACGTTTTTCAATAATTATAAAAGTCCCATTCCTATCTTGTTTAGGGATTTGTTGTCCTCGCTTTGATTGTATATCTTGTCGAGTATGCCGTTGACAAAAGTTCCGCTCTTTTCGGTGCTGTAGCCTTTGGCAATGTCGATGTATTCGTTTATGGTGACCCTGACTGGTAATTCGGGGAACTGAGTCATTTCGCAAAGAGCCAGGTGCAATATAACCCTGTCCATGAATGCTATGCGCTGCAATTCCCATTTCTGCAGGTTCTTTTCTATCAGTTCGTCAAACTTTTGGTGGTACAGACAGGTACTTTTTATCAATGTCTTGGCGAATTCGAGGTCTTCTTGGTTCCTGAACATTGCGGGCAACCTGAAGTTCTCAATGTTGTCGTCGTTGAGTTTCTTGATGGTCTGTATCAAGTTGCTAAGCGAGAATTCAAGGTCGTCGTTCCAGAAAATGCTTTCGCTTTCGAGTATTTCGTCAAGGTCGGAGTTGTCGACCAGATACTTGTTGACAATCTTGCAGATGACGTCGGCATCCTGTTTTATACTTTGGCTTTCGTCTTCCATATACTTTTTGTAGAATTCAGCGTTTGCCATCTTGTTGAATATTCCATGGACAAACTCGTAGTGTTCCGACCAGTTTGAACTGGCGCTTTCCATATATTTTTTTATGGTTGGTTCTGAGCGGAATGCCTGTATTATCTTGTTGTCAACAAATTTGCGGTTTGGATTCAAATCTTCTTCCGAAGGAAGCAGCTTGTTGCGGTTGAATTCTATCTTGTACTCGGCGTGGTCGGCAATGGCTACGATGAGACAGAACATTTCTACAAATAGTTCGTATGACTTCTCTAAACTCATTTCCAATGCTTCCTGTACTTTTTCGAGTGAACCGTCATAATTCCCTTGTGTAAAAGCATAATAAGTTTGCACTGCCTTGATTCTAACCAATCTTCTGCTAATCATTGTCAATTTATTTTATAACTCGCAAATTTAGTTATTTTATTAAAGACCGCAGAATCTTTTGGCGATAAATTTTCTTTTTTTTCATATAGTCAGCCAGAAAAATCGATTGTCAAAAAAAATACATAAAAAACCTTGGTGTTTCTACAAGTTTTATATATTTGTAAAAAATAATTTATTATGGATTTTATTGAGAAAAATAAAAGAATCGTAAAGTCATCTTCGGTGAAGATTGGGAAAAGAACTTATTTCTTTGATGTAAAATCGACTACAAATGGTGATTATTATTTGGTAATAACCGAAAGTGTCCGTACTCAAGATGGTGGGTTCGATAAACATAAGATTTTCTTGTATAAAGAGGACTTTTATAAGTTTGTTTCGGCATACGGCGAAATTATGGACTTCATGAAATCGGAAAAGCCCGATTACTTTGAGGAACGTGATTTCTCATCAGATGCTGATGTCGAGGAGTAGCAAAAATCTACGATTTTAACTGATGTAATTATTCTCGCATTGATATATGCGGGAATTAAATCTATTTAATAGTATCTGCGATTATAAATGATAAAAAAATGAAAAAGGGAAGCCAAAGCTTCCCTTTTCTTATTGATGTGAGATCTAATTACTTGCAAGAGCATTTGCTGTTCTTGATTGCAGCCTGAGCAGCAGCAAGACGAGCAACAGGAACTCTGAATGGTGAGCATGATACGTAGGTCATACCAGCCTTGTAGAAGAATTCTACTGATGCAGGGTCACCACCGTGTTCGCCGCAAACACCAACTTTCAGCTTTTCGCGAGTTGAACGGCCTCTTTCAACACCAAGCTTTACAAGTTGACCAACACCTTCCTGATCCAATGTGTTGAACGGGTCGGCTGGTATAATCTTGTTGTCAACATAGGTGTGAACGATTTCGTTAACGTCGTCACGCGAGAAACCGAGAGTCATCTGGGTGAGGTCGTTGGTACCGAATGAGAAGAATTCAGCAACTTCTGCAATCTGGTCGGCAACCAAGGTAGCACGTGGAATTTCAATCATTGTTCCGTACATGTAGTTGATTGTTACACCCATCTTCTTTTCTACTTCGGCCTTAACTCTGTTGGCGATTTCCTTCTGGTGCTTCAATTCCTTAACATTGATTGTCAATGGAACCATGATTTCCAGATGCGGATCGAAACCTTCCTTCATAAGTTCTGCAGTTGCTTCGAACAAAGCGCGGAACTGAGTTTCGGTGATTTCGGGGTAAACGATGCCAAGACGGACACCACGGAGACCCATCATCGGGTTAACTTCGTGCAATGCTTCGATACGGCTCTTGAGTTCTGCCAAATCCATACCGCGTTCCTTAGCAACTTCACGCTGCTTTTCTTCGGTATGAGGAACGAATTCGTGCAGAGGCGGGTCCATGAGTCTGAATGTCAAAGGCTTGCCATTCATAACCTTCAATGTGCCCTTTGCAGCTTCCTTGATGTAAGGTTCGAGTTCGTTGAGAGCAGCAACGCGTTCTGCAGTTGTGTTCGAAAGAATCATGTTGCGGAGCTTTTCCAACGGCTTTTCGCTGTTCTTTCCGTAGAACATGTGCTCGATACGGAACAGACCGATACCTTCAGCGCCAAAGTTGATAGCGTTCTGAGCATCTTCTGGATTGTCGGCATTGGTGCGAACACCCATAGTTCTGTATTTGTCAACGAGCTTCATGAATTCTTGGAAGAGAGGATTTTCGGTAGCGTCAATCATCTTGACTTCTTCGGCGTAAACCCAACCCTTCGAACCGTTGAGGCTCAAGGTGTCGCCTTCCTTGAAAGTCTTGTCGCCAATGTGAACTTCGCCCTTCTTGAAGTCTATCTTAACATCTTCGCAACCTACGATGCAGCACTTACCCCAGCCACGTGCAACGAGTGCAGCGTGTGAAGTCATACCACCGCGAGCGGTAAGGATACCGTCGGCAGCACGCATACCTTCAACATCTTCAGGGTTGGTTTCTTCTCTTACGAGGATATTCTTAACTTTTGCCTTGTTGTACTGCATAGCCTTTTCGCTTGTGAGGGCAATCTTTCCAACTGCACCGCCAGGACCAGCGGGAAGACCCTTAGCGATAACGGTGTGCTTCTTTTCGTCGGCAGCATCGAGAATCGGGTGGAGAAGTTCGTCGAGCTGAGCAGGAGTGAGGCGCATTACAACTTCCTTTTCGTCGATAAGACCTTCGTGGAGCATATCGAGAGCCATTGTCAATGCAGCAACACCAGTTCTCTTACCAACACGGCACTGGAGCATATAGAGTTTTCCGTCTTGGATAGTGAATTCGATATCAAGCATATCGTGGAAGTTCTTTTCGAGGATGTTGCGGATGTCGCAGAGTTCCTTGTAGGTCTGCGGCATGAGTTCCTGCATCGACTTCATGTGCTTGTTCTGTTCGTTCTTTGTGTCGTCGTTCAGTGGGTTCGGGGTGCGGATACCTGCAACAACGTCTTCGCCCTGAGCGTTGATAAGCCATTCGCCGTAGAACTGGTTGTCGCCAGTAGCTGGGTTACGGGTGAAAGCAACGCCTGTAGCCGAGTTGTCGCCCATGTTACCGAATACCATTGCCTGAACGTTTACTGCTGTACCCCAGTCGTCCGGAATACCTTCGATACGACGGTAGGAGATAGCCTTCTTTCCGTTCCATGACTTGAAAACGGCCTTGATACCGCCTTCCATCTGAGCGCGAGCGTCATCCGGGAATTCGGTTCCGAGAACTTCTTTTACCTTAGCCTTGAATTCTTCAGCAAGTTGCTTGAGTTCGTCAGCGGTAATTTCTGTATCAGACTTGTATCCCTTGTTGTGCTTGAATTCGTCGAGCATATCGTCGAGAATCTTACGGATGCCCTTGCCGTCAGCAGGTTCAATGCCTTCAGCCTTTTCCATAACAACGTCGGCGTACATCATAATAAGACGACGATATGAATCGTAAACGAAACGTGGGTTGTTAGTCTTCTTAATGAGGCCAGGGATTGTCTTCGAGCACAAACCTATATTCAAAACTGTATCCATCATACCAGGCATAGAGCTGCGAGCTCCGGAACGGCACGATACCAAAAGAGGATTTTCGGTGTCGCCATATTTCATGCCCATGATGTTTTCAACATTCTTCATTCCTTCCCATACATCTTCCATCAATGTGTCGGGGAGATTGCAGTTGTTTGCGTAGTAGGCTGTACAACATTCGGTTGTGATTGTCAAACCAGCGGGAACAGGAAGTCCCAGCAAACACATTTCGGCAAGGTTGGCACCTTTGCCGCCCAACAAGTTTTTCATGTCGGCTTTACCTTCGGCTGTCTTTCCACCAAAGGTGTAAACATACTTTACTTTACTCATTTAACAGTAAATTTAAATTTATAATTCCTTAAAACGGGCGCAAAATTAATAAAAAAAATTATACCTTATTATATATAACATCAATTTGTTGATAAAAAATGAATTGCTGCGGAATCGCCTGGTTTTTGGCGATTTATAAGGTAATGTAGCATTATTTGACGAAAAAAGCGGCTAATCAGCCGCTTCCTTCTGGTGGAGTATATCGGGGTCGAACCGATGACCTCATGGCTGCCAGCCATGCACTCTAGCCAACTGAGCTAATACCCCAATCCGTTAGATTAATTCTTGGCAAAATTACCATTTATTTCTTTATCGCCGCACGAAATTCTGAAAAAATAATTTCCATTTCGCAAGGTGCTAACATTGATGCTGTTGTGTGTGCCGTTTAGCTTTTCTTCCTTTACAAGCGAACCATTAACCGAGAAAATGCTGATTGTTCCATCGGTCAAATCTTCGATTTCGATGTTGAGGAAATCTGTTGTCGGGTTAGGGTAGATGTTTGCCGAAATCTTTTGGATTTCTGCGCACACTTCATTTTCACCATATCTAACAGCAAGTCTTTTTACTGCGCTAGCATCTTCATTGGTTGTCATTTCGACAATTGGATAATTGTCGTTTGTAATCCAGTAGTTGAGCGTTGTGCTGGTCGACGACATAGGGAAGCTTATGCCCATAAAGTTGCCCATTGCTTGGCCAAGGTTTATTGTGTTGGTTTCCAACAAAAATGTCAACATGTCGTTTGTTAGCGTACAATCATTAATATTGGTGAATTCTGTACTGTTTATTCTGTGCAGGTACATGTTAGTAACGTACGAGAACTGCCTGTTTTCACGCAAATATTCGTAGTTGCCCTGTAGCATTCTGTTGCCGGTAAGTGCCATGTTGCCACTTTCGTTGAATGTGGAGGTGTAGGTTACAGCCATGTCGATTTTTATAGAATCGTACTCTGCTATAAGCATTTGGTAAATATATGGACCATATTGCATTCCGTCGAATGACGACTGCATTGTGCTTATGTGCTTCAGGTATAGGCCGTGAGCAGTGCTGTTGGTCTGCGAGTTCAATTGAGCGGGGAATGTTATAATATCCATTGGCTCGTCGAATGCAAGTTCCATGTTGTCGTCGAGACCGAAACGCGACAATGCGCCGCTTATGCCGAGGCAAACGGCCTTTTCGTCGGTAACTTTTATGTGCGTAGTCATTCCGTTTTCGTCGGCGTATGAGCACGTCTCTTCGGTAAATTCACCATCAGTCAGAGGCTCGTTGTATACAGCTGTGTCTATTATTCCGTATGCGCCGAACATGTTTTCTAGCGAATTGCCAAGTTCAAAAGGACTGCTGACAATGTTGGCAATAGGAACAATGTCAGTCTCGTCGTTTTCTACTATATATAAGTCCCGCGCTACATTTCCTGGTGTGTAGTAGTTACTTGACGTTATTACAACTTGTCCAAAAGCATATGCGCCAAAGACTACAAATGCTATTACCAAAAACGCTTTTTTCATGGCAGAATCCTAGTTGAATACAGTTTGTTCGTTTATTTCGATTGTTACCTCTGCAGTCTTGTCGTTTTCGAGAACAAGAACGCCCATGCCACGCCTTATCTGATGGTTTTTGTCAGCTTTCTTTGTTGCTTCAACCTTCAGGATGGATTCGTACTTGAATTCATATTCGATAACACCGTCCGACTTTGTGTACTGGGTGTCGGCAATCGACTTGGTTTCGTCTTTCAGATACACCATTGTATGGGCGCTGTCAGAATTATTTGCCTTAACGATAACCATCGCACCTTCAACAGGTTGCTTGTCGGTGTCGACAATTGTAACTATAGCTTTGGGTGCTTTTGGTTGTCTGCATCCCGACATTAAACTCATGGCTCCTAGCACTATTGCCAAAGCCAAAATAATTGCAATATTTTTTTTCATACTCATCGTGAAATTTTTGCTAATTTTACGCCCACAATATTAATAAAAAAAACAATATAAATTATTTATTTGTGAAAAAAATATTGCGGATACTACTAGTTGTGCTATTTGTCTCAGGATTATTACAGTCCTGCAGCGTGATTCGTAATCCGCTTAAAATAAAGAATTACGTTGAAATAGAGACGACTGAAGGCAATTTCGTCGTAGGATTATATCAGGGGACGCCTAAGCACCGAGACAATTTTATTGATAGGTGTTCGTCGCATTCATACGATGAAACTACGTTGTATAAGTCGGTACGAAATAGCGAATATTCGTTAGGTTTGCGCAAAGGTTATGACGAAGGCAACGTAATGCAAACTGACCTTGTCAACGATGCTGTTCTTCCGTCTGAATTTAATTCTAAGATTCTTCCCAAACGTGGCGCTGTAGCAATGAAAAGACTTCCGGATTCACAGAATCCTAACAAAAAGTCGGATGCATCTTTGTTTTTTATTGTCGATGGCGGAAAAAAGATAACCGCTAACGAAATAAAGATTGCTGTTGCCCTAAAGAATCGAGATACCTATAAAATATATATAGACGAGTTTTTGTCTCATCCCGAAAATAAATCGCTGAAGGATAGCCTTGACGCATTGCGTTCAATGAAAACTATGAAGCAGTACAACGAGATATATGCCCGCGTCATGGAGATGGTAAAGCCGCAAATTGAGAAGGATGGAGTAGAGTTGTTCTCGGTTTCCGAAAAGAATATCAAAAAGTACCTTGAAACTGGCGGAGTTCCGATGTTCGAAGGCGTTTATACTGTCTTTGGCGAAATCGTCGTCGGTATGGATATGCTCGAAAAGTTCTCCAGATTGGAAACATCTCTCGACTATACTCCCAAAAAGGACGTGTCGATAGTTTCTACTGTTGTGTTGAAGAAAAAAGATTTTAAGAAAAAATATAAACATATTGAAAATGAATAAGTTATTGTACTTGATTGTCGCGATTTTATGCGGTTCGGTCGTATTCTCGCAGAAGAATAAAAGTCTAGAAGTGGTAAATTATGAACTGCCTAATGGCTTGAGCGTATATCTCAACGAAGACCCGAATGCTTCGGTTGTTCTTGGCGCTATTGCTATTAAGACTGGTGGAAAATACGATCCGGCCGACCATACGGGCACTTCGCATTACCTTGAACACATGATGTTCAAGGGAACTGACGAGATTGGAACAATCGATTACAAGGCCGAAAAGGTTTACCTCGACAGCATTGTAATGAAGTACGATGAACTTGCCGCTACTACCGACGATGCTCGCCGCAAGGAAATCCAAAAAGAAATAAATGCTTTGTCGCTGAAGGCAGGCAAATATGCTATTCCAAACGAGTTGGATAAACTGCTCGACGGTATGGGGGCAACTATGGTGAATGCCTTTACTTCCGACGAGGTTGTGGCATATTTCAACGCTTTCCCTGTTGGTCAGATGGAAAAATGGATGGAATTGTACTCGCACCGCTTCAAACATCCAGTTTTCAGATTGTTCCAGTCTGAATTGGAAACAGTTTTCGAAGAAAAGAACATGTATGCTGATGAATTCAGTTCTAACCTTATGGAGTCGTTCATGTCGTATTTCTATAAGAAACATCCATATGGAACTCAGACTGTTATCGGTAAGGCCGATCATATAAAGAATCCTTCGCTTTCAACCATGCAGAAGATGTACGACACATATTATGTTGCTAACAACATGGCTCTGATAATGACCGGTAATTTTAAGGTTTCGGAAGTTAAACCATTGATTGAGAAGTATTTCGGAGAATGGCGCAAGGGTAAGGTTCCTCAGTATCCAAAGTACGAGGAAAAGCCTTTCAATGGCGTTGAGTCTGTAGAGGTGGCTCTCACTCCTGTAAGGATGGGCGTGCTCGGTTATCGTACTGTAACAATGAACGACAAGGACAAATATGCACTTTCGATTTGCCAGACCTTCCTGAATAATTCGTCGTCTACAGGTTATCTCGACAAGCTTATGAACGACAGAAAGTTACTTGCAGCAATG
>JAEEGJ010024265.1_pt1 | contig 12595 bp, 6 predicted proteins | sample 8958761 | NCBI WGS metagenome assembly JAEEGJ01 (sample SAMN16246546, study PRJNA631951) | gut metagenome | biome: gut microbiome; feature: rumen; material: RS-attached | host: Bos | place: Iran: Karaj | collected 2018-10 | reverse complement strand
AAGAACTCTGGTCTTGTTGAAGTTCCAATGGGAACAACTCTCCGCGAAATCATCGTTGACGTTGGTGGCGGAATTAAGGGTGGCAAAAAGATTAAGGGTGCCCAGACTGGTGGTCCTTCAGGCGGTATCATAAGTGAAAAAGAGCTTGATACTCCTGTTGATTTTGGTTCTCTTATCAAGCTTGGCTCTATGATGGGTTCAGGCGGTATGATTGTTATGGATGAAGATGACTGCGTTGTTGACGTTTCTAAGTTCTATATGGACTTCTGTGTTGACGAATCATGCGGTAAATGTTCACCTTGCCGAATCGGTACACGCCAGATGTCTATGATTCTTGAAAAGATTACAAAGGGTCAGGGAACAATGGAAGATATCGAAAAGCTTGAAGATATAGGTTCTGCAATGAAGGCTTGTTCTTTGTGTGCTCTCGGTCAGTCAGCTCCTAACCCTACACTTTCTACAATCAAGAAGTTCCGCGAAGAATACATTGAGCATATTCAGAACAAAAAATGTCCTGCTGCAAAATGTAAGGATTTGCTTGAATACTACATCATCCCTGAAAAATGTATTGGTTGTGGTGTTTGTCTTAAACACTGTCCTGTTTCTGCTATTGAAAACAACGCTTCCGGCGAAGTTATGGCAGGAAAGAAGCTCCCTTGGAAGATTATTGACCCTTCTAAGTGTATTAAGTGCGGTGCTTGTGAATCTTCTTGTAAGTTCAAGGCAATCATCAGGAAGTAAGAGGAACTATAAATGATTACATTAACTATAAATGGAAAAGAAGTAACAGTTGAAGAAGGCACCACAATCTTAAAGGCTGCCGAATCGGTTGGAATTAAGATTCCTACTCTCTGTTATTGTGAAGATATTAAACCTTGGGCAAGCTGCGGTATCTGCGTTGTAAAAAACGTTGACCCTAAAACTGGTCGTGCCCGTATGGCTCGTGCCTGCTGTACTGCTGTTACACCTGGCATGAACATTGTTACAACTGATGCAGAACTCAGGAAAGCACGCCGCACAGTTCTGGAATTGATTCTTTCTAATCACCCTGACAACTGTCTTAAATGTGCAAGAAACCATCACTGCGAATTGCAGGAGCTTGCTGCACAGTTTGGTTTGCGCGAAGTTCGCTTTGACAAACACCTTAAGAGCCAGCCTGTTGACGATTCTTATGCAGAAATCGTACTTGACCGCGATAAGTGTATAAGCTGCGGACGCTGTATTACTGCATGTCAGGAAATGCAGAAAGTATTCGCTCTTGAATACAATGGACGTGGTGATAAAACTGTAATTGGTCCTGTTGCCGGAAGAAAGCTTGCAGACAGCCCTTGTATCCGCTGTGGTCAGTGTGCTGTTCATTGTCCTGTTGGAGCTATTACATTCAGTAACCCAATCCACACAGTATTCGACAAGCTTGCTGATAAAGAACTTACAAGCGTTGTTGCAATTGCACCTTCTGTACGTGCTGCAATTGGCGAAGAGTTCGGCTTAAAACCAGGTACACTTACAACTGGCAAGATTTATGCTGCACTCCGTCAGCTTGGCTTTAAGTATGTTTTTGATACAAACTTCTCTGCTGACCTTACAATTATGGAAGAAGGAAGCGAACTTCTTGAACGCATTAAGAATGGTGGAAAACTTCCAATGTTCACAAGCTGCTGTCCTGGATGGATTGATTACTGCGAAAAGAAGTTCCACGATATGCTTCCACACCTTTCAACATGTAAGTCTCCACAGGCTATGCAGGGTGCAATGACAAAAACTTACTTTGCAGAAAAGAACGGTCTTAAACCAAAGCAGATTTTCAACGTTTCTGTTATGCCTTGTACTGCAAAGCTTTGGGAAAGTCAGCGTGATAAGAGCATGAAATCAAGCGGTACTGCTGATTATGATATGGTTCTTACTACCCGCGAGCTTGCTATGCTTTTGCGCGAAGCTGGAATTGATCTTTCTAAGCTTGATGATGATAAAGCTGATTCTTTGATGGGCGCTTATACTGGTGCTGGTACAATCTTTGGTGTTACCGGCGGTGTAATGGAAGCTGCTGTTAGAACTGCATACTTCCTTACAAACAAAAAGGAACTTGGTCCTGTTGAATATAAACCAGTTCGCGGTATGAATGGCGTAAAAACTGCCGAAGTTGATTTGAACGGTACAAAAGTTCGAATTGCTGTTGTTCATCAAATTAAGAACGTTGATGCTGTTATTGAGCAGATTCGTGCTGATTTGAAGGCTAAAAAGGAACCAACCTGGCACTTTATTGAAGTTATGGCTTGCCGTGGCGGATGTATTGGTGGTGGTGGACAGCCTTATGGTGTTACAGACGAAGTTCGCAAGGCTCGTTCAAAGGCTTTGTATAAGGATGATGAACAGTGCACTATTCGTCAGTCACACAATAACCCTGAGATTGCCGCAATCTACAAAGATTATCTTGGCCAGCCTCTCGGTGAAAAATCACATCACCTGTTGCATACAAAATACACAAAACGTGATAGTTACAATTAAGTGATAAACAAAAAAAAGGGTAGTTCAAATGAACTACCCTTTTTTAATGCCGTGTGCAGTTTTGCTTTGCAAAACTGCAAGCGAGCCACGTTAAAGTTGACGCTTACCAAAAAGCATTCAGGCTCGCTATTAAACTTTAAATAAGTCTATTTCCGTACCAATCTGTTTAATGTTATCGGCCATCTTACCGGAAATACCGGAGAGCGCTGCACCTGTTTCGTTTATGCGCTCGGCTCCAGTGTGCATTTCCTGAATACTGTCTTTCATTACATCGGTAGCCATCTGGAGCTTCTGGATTTCGGCAAGAATGTGCTTGTTACCAGCTGTCATTTCGCTAGATGCAGAACGAACCTCAGAAGTTGAATTGTTCATAGACTGCAGGGCTTCGATAATCTGCTTTGAACCAATCTGCTGCTCTTCCATAGCGGCCTTAATCTGAGCAATAATATTGCTTGTTTCGTAAATACTATTACTTATATCTGTAAAGGCTTTATTTGTTTCATTTGAAACCGCAACAACATCCTGAATTGTCTTTTGAATCTTGCTAAGTTCGGAACCAATTGTCTTAGACTGTTCGGTAGAAGTAACAGAAAGCTTACGGATTTCATCAGCAACTACCGCAAAACCCTTTCCTGCTTCACCCGCATGAGCAGCCTCAATTGCTGCATTCATAGCCAGAAGGTTTGTCTGAGATGCAATATTGGCAATGGCAGCGTTTGCATCCTGAAGCATTTTTGACTGCTGTTCAATACGCATAATATTGTCGTTTGCATTTTTTTGTGTACTGAAACCTTCATTTGAATGCTGCTGCAAAGTTGTAAATGAATTAATCATCTTTCCAACAGAACCATTTACAGCGTTGATGTTTCCAATCATCTGTTCAACAGCGGCAGAAGCCTGAGTTACGCAAGCTGCCTGTGATTCAATCATTCTTTCAAGAGATTCAATGTTAGAGCTAATTTCGTTTACAGCACCAGCGGTTTCGCTTACAGAACCAGCCTGAGTCAGAATCTGATTATTAACGCTTTCTATGTTAGAAATAATTTCTGTAATTGAAGCTGAAGTGTCCTGAGTACTTGCCTGTAAGTCAGAATCCACATTCATAAGGTTTATTTTTGAACCCTGAAGGTTTGTAACAATATTCTGAAGCTTTTCAACGAATGCATTGAAGCCATTTACAACATCACCAATTTCATCATTTGTGGCTTGTGGAATACGCTGTGTAAGGTCTGCATTTCCGCTTGCAATTGTTGTAATTGAGTTTTTAACGGTTTTAAGAGGACGAATAAGGAGTCCTACAACAATAGTAATAATGATTATTGAAATAATCATTGTTGCAAGCATAGCAACAGTAAGAAGCATCTGCATTTTTTTGAGAGAGAAGAAGTATAAATCATAAGGAGCTACAGCAAAAACGGTCCAGGTTGTGTTAGGAACCTTTTTATAAGCTGCGATAAGGTGAGCGTGAATGTTAGGGTCAACAAAATCATCTATACCTTCTTTTCCCTGGAAAATATTTGTAAGAACAAGGCCCAGCCCCTGAGTTTCATCAAGAGTTGCACCACCTTCTTCTTCGCTGGTTTCGGTATTTTCGTTTGCATTTGCTACTGTTGTACTTGTTGCCCAGTTAATTACAGAAGGATGCATTCCACCGCCCATATCAATAGATTCAATTGTACTAAGAATAGTATTACCACTTACAACCATTACAACTGCACCAATAATCTTATTATCAGCATTGTAAACTGGTACGCTGTAATGCTGAAGAATAGAATCTGTTACTGTACTGAAGGTTGGATCTGAAACGTATTCGTGACCGTTAAAAGCTTCCTGGAAATATGCACGTGTCGCAAAATTCAAAATACGACCATCGCCTACAATGGCATTACCTTCTGCATCATAAAAGGCAATGTTTTCGCAGTTTTCACCAGCAGCATGGGCAACATTAACGAGCTCTGCCTGTTTATCTGCAAGGGAAGCTTTTTCATCTTTAATAATTGTAAGCTCAGCAAGAGCATGAAGCGTTTGAAAATGCCTTTGATTTATAGCTACAATCTGATTTACAACATCTGTTGAAACTGCATCCATGTGATTGTAAACATTCTCTGTCATTCCTTTGGAAGCAGATCTATAGGCTATTGTTCCAATTGAGAAACAAGCTGCAATTATAACGATAAGAAACATCATTAACAGTTTTAACGTTAATGTAAGTCTAAATTTTCCATTTTTTTTCATAAATCTTCCTCTTAAAGCTATATTTTCCCAGATGAAAACTTGGAATACCTTATATTATAACACATTATTTGAAAAACACAAAAAAAAAGCTCCGAAATATAATTTCGGAGCTTTTTTTCTATGCAAGCTTAAACTTAGCGGAGTAAGCTGAGTACGTTCTGTGAAGCCTGATTTGCCTGAGCGAGCATTGCTGTTCCAGCCTGAGAAAGTACCTGGTCTTTTGTGAACTCAACCATTTCTTCAGCCATGTCTGTATCGCGGATGCGTGATTCAGAAGCCTGGAGGTTTTCAGCACCAATATCAAGACCTTTAACTGTCTCTTCAAGACGATTCTGGTAAGCACCAAGGTCAGCACGCTGCTTGTTGATTTTCTTAAGAGCTTCGTCCAAAGTACCAATAGCGCGGTTAGCTTCATCTGGAGTTTCCAAAGTCATGATTGATTCGTCACCAACGTTGCGCAAACCAAGAGCTGCAGCAGACATTGTTCCAATATAAACCTGTGTTCTCTGATCCATGTTAGCACCAATATGGAACCACATAGAACCTGTAACTACGTTTTCGCCTGTAGGTCGAGCAAAGCGGCCTGTGAGCATGTTCATTCCGTTGAACTGAGCAGCGGAAGCAATGCGGTCAACTTCAGCGATGAGAGAAGAAACTTCAACCTGAATCTGCATACGATCTTCAGCAGAATAAATACCGTTTGAAGACTGAACTGCAAGCTCACGGATTCTCTGAACGATGTCAGTTGTTTCCTGCAAATAACCTTCTGTTGTCTGAATGAAAGAAATACCATTCTCTGCATTTTCAGAAGCCTGATTCAAACCACGAATCTGTGCACGCATTTTTTCAGATACTGCAAGACCTGAAGCATCATCACCAGCGCGGTTGATTCTCATGCCTGATGAAAGTTTTTCCATACTCTTCTGGGCGTTAAGATCCTGAATTCCCTGGGAACGCTGAGCAAACATTGCACTCATATTGTGATTAATAACCATAATAATCTCCTTATTCTTTGGTTTATTAAAAGATAAAACACGGTGGTAACTAATCCAAAACCACAACGTGGTTTATCTTGTGGGTTTCCACCACCCTTTACTTGATTGTCGGAGACGGAAAAAAAAAGTTAAGCATTTTTTTTAATTTTTTTATGCTTTTTAAACTTTTTTTTTCCAAAAATGGTACGAAATCTAAAACTTTTGAGATATTAATGGTGTGGGATTTGTTCCTGACACTTTTTTAATTTCGAAAGTAGAGAAAATAGAATATAATTCTACATCAATTATCTTTTGGGTCTTTCCAAGTCATTCCTGCTCTAGTTATTTCTGAATTCAAATCCTGTATGGAAATATCATCGATAAGATATGAATACCCCTTAGCACCATCTGGACCTGCATAGAATTCAACATCAAACTTATAAACATCCGAATTATTTACAATTCTTTCAATTTCTGTAGAAGAAATTATATATCTTATTTCCTGCCATTCATCAGAAAGTTTGTTAACAAGATTAAAATCATCTTTGGTACAACCGGAATACAAAGTCCACCCAGAACTAAAAGGAGCATTCTTATAAGCAGCATCGCCGTCATAAATTAAATTTGAACTGATTTTTCCAAGTTTGTTTTCACCATAATATAGCTGATTTTCATTATTTTGCTACCCATTGTTATTATTTGAGCCGACAAGTAGTAAATCATCCTTACCTTCTCCGCTGAGCCAGAGTCGTTTAATGTAGATTGTACCCTGTGTTGCTTCATAACCATCTTCAGTACGCTCTTCAATAAACATCTGAAGCCTTACAGCAGAATCAGAACATGCAACAGGTGTTGCTTCTCCCGTACTCCAATCATCATAATAAGATCCATAAAGACATTTTCCAGATACAACTGAGTAATCTGTACCAAATTTGACAGTTGAAGAAGCCTGAGCATAATCAGCATCTCTTAATTCAAAACCTGCTCTCACTCCATTATCAGCTTCCCACTTAATTTCCGCATTAATCGTTGTATATCCAGAACCTTCTTTAATTGGCACCTTCAAATCAATAAAATTGTTATAATCGTTATTACATTTCAATACAAAAGGCCCATCTTCTTCAACTGAAGAATTTCCACTATTCGAATTGGTATTCAACAAAATAAGTTTGCTGTCTAATCCTTTTCCGCTAAGCCAAACTCGTTTGATATAAACTTTTCCTGAAACTGGTTTATAATCATCATTTGCATTTTGGAAGAAGAACTGAATTCTTGTAGCTCCATCTGAACAATTTTCTTCATGAGAGCCATCTTCGTCATAAGCTGTATAGGTTGAACCAGCAAAGCATGGAGCTCTTGAAACTTTATAATCATCAAAATCTTCAATAAATACGTAAGAAAAAGAAGAGCCACATTTACAATTATCATTTTCATTCTGTAACTGGAAACCAACCTGAGTAGCATTCGCAGAAGGTTCAACGGACCACTCTACGTTTACTGTAGTATAACCTGACCTAGCTGAAATTGGAGTAGCGAATGCAATATAATTATCATAACTGTCATCACATTCCAATACAATTAAATCCTGTACAGGTTTTGGATCGTCTTCTTCAGTATTATTATATTCATGATTCAAATCGCCATAAGTAAAGGTTGGAGAACCAAAGCCAATACCATACTTCTTGCCATTATACCAGTAATCTCTTCCACTATTAGTCATAAATGGCTTACCATAAAGCTGGCACTTATTCAAATATGGTTTTAAATCAATATCTATGCTGCTTACCCAATCATCCCAATCATATTGGGCACCCCATTCAGGATTTGAATCCCAATCAGCACCCATCCATATTTGCATAAAGTATTTTTCCTTATAAGTATCATCATCTTTACTATAATCTATATAATCAGGAATGTTTGTAATATGTAAGATACCGTTTTCATCAATATCAAAATCTGCATTATCATAAATTGCTTCATCCTCGCCAATACCAGTTTTTGATATAATTGCCAGAGTATCTGTTGTACCTACATCTCCAATATTGATGCGGACTTCGTAAGATGTTCCATTATTAACGAAAGGATAATTCCATTCATAATTCATCTTGATTACTTCATCAGCACCAAACCAAACGTTAAGTTCGAGCCCTGTATCTTCATTTCTTATAAAGCACTGCATAGAAGTAGCCGTACCTTTGTCAAAAAGTTCTTTACAAGATTCACTCAAAACAACGTTAATACCCTCTTTATCTTCCAGACTGAAGTATGGAGATGATAATGTACGCCATTTTGGATAAAGCGTAAGCTCAAACTCTCCGTTTTCGGTATAAAGTGGTGTATTTTCTATTTTTGAATCTTTCCAGAAGCCACTATCTGTATACCATCCAACAAACTCATAATTGTCGGAATCGGTACGGGTTGGAATTGGCAACTTATAACTTTCATAAGAAGTGAAAACTGTAGGGTACCCTTCTGGTAAACTATAGTTACCCTTGTGTGCATCATAATCAACATAATTTATTGGATGTGCAATATTAAGCTTATTTGTATCAAGGAAAATATCGCCGTGAGTCTGGCAGCCTGGTGCAATTACCATAAAAATTGGTACAACAGAAGTCATTTCCAGAGAGCCTGTTTTATAAACAAACTTCACACCCAATTTATACTCGCCAGCCGGAAGTTTTCCATGTATTTCAACAAAATCATCAGATTCTTTCTTGAGAATAGGATTGTAATATTCATCTTCCAAACCATTCAAAGTTGTCAATTCCTTTACAGAAGCAGAAATTACCCAGTTTTCACTCTTTGGATAATGGAGATACATATAATATTCGCCAGGAGCTTCTGAATCTGGGAGCTTCTCAAGCTTAAACGGAATTGTTTCTGCCTTTGATATATTCTTTGAAAAGGTACCCCTTAAAACCGGGTAAACTGTATACACTTCTGTGTAATCATTGTAGTCGCCGGCACTTGCAGTAAGAATTAATTCCCAGCTACCTCTTTTAATCTGGAACTCTGAACCGGTAATGGCATCAAAATTATCCCAATGGTAAATATGCTCAAGATTTTTTGAACCGTTAAAATAACCGGTAAGGTCAAAGAAATATTTTTCTTTACCACTTTCCGCATCTGGTACAAAAGCTTCACGGGCAGATTTGTTTACAGAAAGCTTTACAGTAACATAATCATCTGCGTTATCTGCCTGTTTTTCAGTCTGCTGATCTGATATTCCCTGTGAGTCTGGCTCTTCGTAACTTGTATTCTGCTTGCAGGAAAATAAAACTGCTGCCAATAATAAAATCGAACTAAATCTTACTAATTTCCTCATTTTCGTATCTCCAATTTATTTTATGATATTGATATAGATTTCTGCATTGTAATAAGTGCCGTCATTTTCCTTTACAAAGATAGAAAGCACATATTTCTTCTGTTCAAGCTTAGCTTTTGCTTCTTTTGTAAGTACATAGCTTGCTTCCTGTGAAACTTTTTCGTCATCAAGCATCCAGATACAATATTCGTATTTATCAGGAAGATTAAGTACTGTAAACTGTGTACCGCCGTTTTCGGTCTCAGACTGTTCTACCTTAAGATCTTCTGCAGCATAACCAGATGGCAGAGTTACTTCCAGAACAGGACCAGCTGGAACATTCTGCATAAGATTTCCACCGTCATTATTTACAGCAAAATAAGCTGTTTCTGCATACATATTTCCGTCTGAATCATGAGCAACAAGGCTCAAAGCATAGAAACCATTGTATTCAAGCGCAGATTTCTTTTCGTTTGTAAGAACATAAACTTTTTCTGTTGAAAGACGTTCATCTTCATTCATATAAGAAAGAATCCAGTCATAAGAAGTAAGCTCTATTCCTTTTGCCCTAAGTTCATCATCAACACAAACAAACTCAAGTCCCTGCTCGGTATTACTTTGTGAAATTGAGATATTACCGGTCTGGTATTCCGGCAATACAACAGAAATGCCAGTTTTAAGCGGTTTATAATCATTGCCATATCTACCGCCATACAAAGTTATTTTTATGTCAGAGATTGTAAAATCTTCATCCAAATCTTTAGCTTCATAGAAGAAATTGAAGCCTGTATTTGCAAAAGAAACAAGGCTCTTGTTTTCTGGAACTGTAAGCTCGTAATACAATTTGAATGTTCCGTTCTTCTTAACGTTAAGCTCTGCTTTCTGGCTGTCAAAAACAGTTGATTTTACAGAATCTTCTATTAATTCACACCCTAACTCACCTTCAAAGTCTTTTCCAGCTGTACCTTCAAAAGTGAAATAAATAGTTTCGCCACTCTTAGGTAATTCATTAAACTGAATAGTGTTTGAACCCTTTGCAAAATAGTTGATTCTAAAGCCACCGCAATAATTATAAGACACTCCTGTTTCAGAAACATTACCTGTATTGCTCTTTTTCAGATTCAGCACAGGTTTTAAGTAGAAATGCATAGGTTTTGTATTTTCTGCTGCAGTAATCTTAGTTACTTTGCTGCTTGTAAAGTTTTCATCTGTATAGTAACCATCCAATGTAAATGAAAGGAAGTTGTTATTTGTCAGCTGATTAAGCTCATCTGCATCTGGCAGAACAAACTCATAACCGCTCTTTGTATAAACAGAATAAGTACGGTCACCAATATGAATAGTATGTTGAACTCGTTTAAAGTTGGTAGGCGCAAAATTGAACTCAATAGAATAGTCATTAAAGGCCATAACATCATCGCAATCTTCTTTTTCATAAGAAAGATAGAATTGTGTGTCTTTTTTATCCGTTGCATCAGTTTCTATTAAGAAATCAAAAGAAAGAGATACTTCATCTCCAACCTTGAAATCTACTGCTTTTGATTCTTTTCCAATTACAGTTGAATTATTACTACGTCCACCTTTTGCAAATGCTGCATCAAAAGTACCTCTGAAGGCAGTATTCGCTACACCTTTGAATGTTACTGTAACACAATTACCATTTTTAAGAATCGTATTGAATGCAGGATAATATTGTATAACATCTCCACCCCAAGAATAATTATACAGGCCACTTGTTTTATCCAGTACGTTTTTATTGAACTCTGCTGCAGGAATCCTCTTCATTATCAGGTAAACATTACTCGTATCACCACCTGCTACGGCAAACTTTACAGTACCTTTATATAAAGGAAATTGTTTTTCTGTATCGTCAAAATTATATGCCACAGCATCAATGAAATAATTTCCTGCTTCCAATTCGAACTCAACTTTTTCTCCACTGAAAGCCTCTTTTGTCTCGCTAAATGCTGCATTATCTGAAACTTTCAGTATAAACAGTAATTTGTTTTTGTTGAGTGAAAGCTTTTGTTCCGAAATGAGCGGGTTTATTTGTGGCAATTGTATGGAAACAGAACCCTTGTCTTTATTTGCTTGAAATAGATTAGAACAGGATAAAAAAAGAACGCTCAATGCAAAAGCCAGAAACACTTTTGATTTACTCTTCATAACCAACTCCCGATTTTTTTCTATAATGGTTAATGATAAATCAATTATGGTGAAAAATCAAATTTTATCTATTCTGCAATTCTAGGAAATGCTGCGCACTGCTCGCATTTCTTTAAATCATTTTTCTTTAAATACAGTTTCATTCTATTATATTAGAGAAACTGACCTACCTTTTACATAAATACTGATTTAACCTTATCAGTGTAGATTTGAAAAACAGGAGATAAAGTAACATGAATAATTTCACTTTTTACAGTCCTACAAAGTTTGTTTTTGGAAAAGATACGGAAAATCAGGCGGGTGAACTTGTAAAAGAGTTTGGAGGAAGTAAGGTTTTGCTCCATTTTGGCGGAAAATCAGCTGAAAAATCGGGCTTGCTGGGCCGTGTACGCGCTTCCCTTAAAGCTACCGGAATAGATTTTGTTGAGCTTGGCGGCGTTCATCCTAATCCGCTCGATGATTTAGTTTACGAAGGAATAGATTTGTGCAGGAAAAACGGTGTTGATTTTATTCTTGCAGTTGGCGGCGGTTCTGTAATAGACAGTGCAAAGGCAATTGCTCTTGGTGTCTGCTATGACGGTGATTTCTGGGATTTTTACAGCTACATTGCCCAGCCAAAAGCCGCTCTCCCGGTAGCAACAATCCTTACAATTGCAGCAGCCGGCAGCGAAGGTTCTCCAGACACAGTAATCACTAAAAAAGACGGAATGATTAAGCGCGGCTTTGGAAACGACATGCTCCGACCAAAGTTTTCTATTTTGAACCCGGCTTTAACACAGACTTTGCCACCTTACCAGACAGCTTGCGGTGCAACAGACATTATGGCACACGTTTGTGAACGCTATTTTACAAATACAAAGAATGTAGAAACAACCGACCGCTTGTGCGAAGGTGTTCTGCTTGCAATGATTCACGAAACTCCAAAAGTAATTGCAAATCCTGATGATTATGAGGCGCGTGCTAACATTATGTGGGCCGGAATGGTTGCTCATAATAACATTGTTGGTGTTGGCCGCGACCAGGATTGGAACAGCCACGGAATTGAGCACGAGCTTAGCGGTTTGTACGATTGTGCCCACGGTGCAGGCCTTGCAGTTATTATGCCGGCCTGGATGGAGTTTGTTTACAAGCACGATGTAATGCGTTTTGCTCAGTGGGCAACTCGGGTTTGGGGCTGTAAGATGGATTTTGCAGATCCGGAAAGAACAGTTCTTGAAGGAATCAGATGTTTCCGCGAGTTCTTGCGCAGTATTGGCATGCCAATCAACTTTGCAGAGCTTGGTGCCAAAGAAGAGGATATTCCAACACTTGTTAAGAAGTTCGGCTTGCCGGAAGGTGGAAGAACAGGTGGCTTTGTAAAATTGAGTGCTGAAGATATTGCAGAAATATATAAGCTTGCTGTAAAGGC